>JGI24022J15233_10002274_pt1 | contig 17736 bp, 11 predicted proteins | sample Ectturendosymbi2_FD_15233 | JGI IMG/M metagenome (IMG submission 15233) | reverse complement strand
AAAGACACGGATTGTAGCCTAGTTTCCAGTAAAAACTTCAGCGAAATACCACCACCTAACGGTTGGCGCCCAGGGCCAGGCAAAGTGGGCCAAAGTGGCCTAAAAGTCCTCCACTTATGATGTCACTCACAAAAACCGCACCCTCCAAGCAAAAATTTTTTTTTAGAGTGCAGACTAGAAGACTTGCCGCGTCTTTTGAGACTTTTACCAGGTCTGTAAGAGCATACCAGACCAGAGAAATTTCCACGCAATACCACGTGCGTTTAGGCGTTTTTTTTCTGAAAATCCCCGAAACCAGCCGGACGCCAAAGAGTTAAGCATTTTTCGTATTAAAAAACTGTTTCTCAATCCCCAAACTCATATATTTACTGCATAGTGTACCATGCTTCTAGTGCAAAAAGTAACTGGAAGTGTTTGACACTGCCATAGAGACAAACATGGAAAAAATATGGAACATGTCATGTGGAAAAGAAAGCTGGTCACAAGCATCCCTACCAATCAAGCATGCAGCCCTTGGCCTCCATTCTGCTGCCGACCTGTCACTGCCATGTTCCTGTCATCGTCTCATGCCTGTGAGGGCCTCATCAACTGTTTACTTCCTTCTCTTAACCTGCAACTCCCTCATGGGGATGTAAACGATGCAATTGACACTTGGTTTAAACACCACGACTCATCACCACTACAAAAAAGAATAATAACAGCTTGGGATGATCTTGCTTGCTGAGATTCAGTCAATGCCCTGCTGAACACTAAAAACCCTTGGACCCACTGTCAGCTACTTGCTGCACAAGAGATCCACACTGCTGCGTGGTCAGAAGCACTCCCAATTGCCAATGTTGGAAACCTGCTCAGTCCTGATAAACTTCGTATTGCAATCGCCTTCCGAACTGGTGATAAAATCTTCAAAAGCACAAAATGCCACTCTGGCAAAATTGTTGATGAGCTGGGGCTCCATGACCTCCACTGTGCTAAAACGCAGGCTACTTTCTTAGACATTGAGTTGTTAACTCCATTCTCAAAAGGTCAATGACCTGCATTAATTTCCCTTGGGGTTTATTTTTTCGCTGAGACATTTCGGTCATTTTTTGATGAAACAAATTGGTCACTGAAACATTTGTCATTTGTCTCATAGTTGTACAGTAGAATTTGCCAAATTCGTCACCTCAGGGTGATTAGAAAAAAGCTGAAAACTCTCTCATAGTTGCTCGCATACTTTATCATAATAACTCGTATACATAGTGCTTTTACATGCAGTAAAATGCAAGTTTATGACATGTTTGTTTACTAAATTAAACTCCTTAATTCTTTTATTCTATCTAAACTCCTCCATTTAATCTAACACCTATTTAAATCTTTACTAAACTTTAAAGACTTTCCACATTCTCTCAATGGGGAGTCAGGATGCACTTCGCACCTCGTGTATAAATTCGACAAACAAATTATGAATCTCAGATACAGATACTTAATTTGTTTGAATTACCACATGTGTTAAACCAGCTGCTTAGACATCAAAAGCGAAACTGCAAATGATATATTAGCTGAACAAAACACTTCTCAGGCACAGAAAGAGGTGACTAATTAAGCAAATTGACAAATAAAATGATGCCGAATTAGACGAACAGAAATGTACACAAAAGACAGGGATTCTGCCAGGACTGACAAAAAAGTAATGAAGTGAGAAATTAAATGATGAAGAATTAGACAAATTCTACCGTATTTGAACTCACCGTAATACTGTTCATTAGCCTATGTTTTAAGACATTCGTACTGAAATGACAATTTTTTTCAGTTATTTCAAAAACATTTCGGTCTATGACGATAAAAACAGATCTCCCTTCTACATTGGAGTCTGTTGGCTTGACAGAAGGAGGATTGATGGATTGACTTTGGGCCCCTGGTACAGAAGCCAAAACCTAGTATGGGATACAACAGTTGTTGACACTTTGCTTTGGGGCCACTACAAAGACAGTGCCAGACATGCAAGCTTTCCAGCAACAAAAGGTGAGGCTGCAAAATGCAAAAATACCATGACCTCCAAAGCAATTACCACTTTCAACCAGTTGCAATTGAGAATACTAGTGTGTATTTTTTTCTCTGTTATTCATCAGGGCATCTGACTAGAAAACCGTGTGGTTGTTTCAGATATCCTGGGAACAAAATAAATGCTGTTCTAATGTGGTTTGTTTTCTGTGGTATGATTTGATATCTGTTTATAGTTGTCCCCAAATAAACTGATACTAATATGGCAAGGCTATGCCCCTTTTTGAGTGGCCTTGCAAAGAAACTCATTGATATGTCTGGTGACCCCAGGGAGCACCAGTGACTCAACCAGCGCCTGCCCCTGGCTGTGTTCAAAGGAAACGCTGCCACCGTATTGGTCGGTGTGCAAGTTTGATGTAACATACATGTTCTTTTTTTTTCTGGTTGCTTTTTATGTACTGACCAATGTCGCTGCCCGTCACTTGCCCCTGTATCATTGTATAGCTATTGCCTTCCGAATCCTCTTTCTTTCATAAGTTTCATTATTGCCACTGTTGTGCAGTGTTACTTTGCGCATTGGTTAACCATCTTGTCAATCACACAGCCTATGATGAAACTACAGCATGATGCTATGTTCCACATTGCATAAAACTTCTGAGGTCTCCATCAAAAGCCAGAAATTGGCATTGGGAAAACTTTTGATATGGTGGACTATACAAGACTGCAATGTGCAAGGCTCAGCATTTCACTTCAGGCTTGCCTTAACTTGAACCTCTCAGCTCTTGAAGTGTCTGTAAGGATAAGACTTAAACAAGTGATAAGCCTATATAGCAAAGTGCTTTCCCTGTATTCTCTTTGTGCTTGAAACTTTCCTACTGATATCCAGTTAATTTCTGTAAAAAATCTGAAAGATAACCCAAACCCTAAACTGAAAGCCAAACGTATGAAAATCTTGTTAAAATAGCAAATAAATACAGGCCCCATTAGATGTGTAACCTCTACTACCGAACCAAAAGCAGCATGCTGAGAGCTGAACTGACAACCACTTGCACAGCTGGTGTAGACACTTTCCCTCAACCAGTGTTGCCAACCTAGTGGGTTTCCCGTGAAATTGGGCTTGTTTTTTTGTGGAGTTGTGTTTTTTTTGGAGACTTGCAGGTTGCTTGTTTTTGGGCTTGTTGTAATTGAAATTTGCTTGTTTTTTGGGCTTGTTTTTTGCAGATTTCTGTTTTGTAGATTGCTTTTTTTTCAAATTTTGTGGCACTTTTGCTCTTTCAACTTACTGCTAAAGGCATATTGGGCGTGTTTTTATGAAAATTTGCTCATTTTGGGCTTGTTTTTTTTGGATTTGCCTCCCTGCGCTTTTATTTAATTTTCTTGCTGATTTTTTTGTTTTGTTTAATTTTATGCCAACGGATGTTGGGCTTGTTTTTTGGTAAATTACCTGTTTTTGGCTTGTTTTTCAAATTTACTTGCTTGTTTCTAGAAAATAACCTGGCATCACTGCCCTCAACTACCTTCAGGGTGTCGCTAGTGTGACAAACTCAGCCTTTTATTCGAAACGTGTCACGTGACATAGTGGATGAATAATTTTTGAAAAATGAAGGTCCATTGGTGGACCCATACCCACTACTGTAATGTAATGGTTGCTGCATATCCTTCTGCTTCAAAACCTCCATTGACATTTTGTCACTTATTTCAATAACCTTTAGTTGTGGCATAACTTACTTTTTCATCTGTGTATCCCTCAACTCTTCATGCATTGCTTGTGCAACAGNATCTGTGTTGTTTCATTGTCATTGTTATTCTCTTTTAGCTGTCTGAATGCCATGAACACAACTGTTACAAAACATTATGTTCATAAAAAGCATTTATCCAAACAAAAATATTCAGCTTTCTCTTTGGCAGGACTAATAAACCTTATCAAGTGAAATTGCTGACCTTTGCAAAATATCTGACTAATTATGGTATGTCAGTTGCATCTGAAAGTAAAAGATTAGCCTGGCGGCTAAAATGCAATGCAGTGCTGACAGTCACAACCTGATACACATAGTACATACAGAAAGACACAGGATATGTTGCCACATTTTTCTGGATCTTTGTGAGGGAAGCACCTGAGGCCACAGCCATCTGGATTTAAGATTCTTTGCTGAGGATAATAGCCATTCAGTGTGAGTTATTGTCTTCAAAACTGTCAAGACATTACATGAAACACTGAGCTTTCTGGCCACCAAGCAACTACTTGGATATAAATATAAGTTCACTAAATCTGAATTTTAAGAGACGCAGCACATATTAGGTGTGCACTCCTCACGCAACAGACCCTTTTCGCTTGTTTCATGGTGCAGTCAAGTTTACCATTTCAATTGCAAAAAATGCACACGTTTTTAACATGAAAGTTGAGCCATATATCCTGGGAAAACACATGGTTATGTAAAAATCTTGTAGACTTCTTAAACTTAGAAATAAGTACATTAGTTTAGCTGAATTGTTAACTTTTGTTTAGGTGCATCATGAGTCAGTATAATGTGGTACACATTGTTATAATTGGTGCTGGTGTGACCTTGTTCTTTTCAATTGTGTTTCCATTGCTGTTGAACAGAAACAAGCCACCAGGTGAGTAAATGTATTTCATTTTTTTGAAAATAAGGTGATCTTCTGTATTGATTACTATCAAAGAATGTTTATACAAAAGTAAACTGTGTGTGATCCTGTATTCTAAATTGTTGTTGATTTAAACAAATTTATATTTTGTTCACTGCAGGGTTGCAAAAAAGCAGTTACGTACTTGTGCCGTGTAACCTAAAAGTTAGAGTGCATGAACAGGACGTAATGCTCAGTGTTTGCAATTTCACTTCTGGCATTCCTTTCGCTCCCTAGTCTTACCCCATTTCCCATACTATGTTTTGGGTTAAGCAGAATGACATGTTCATGCCACCATTTAGGTACTGTAGATGGGACAGAGCATAGATGGTGTCAGTTCAGGGGCAACTCCAGGTCAACAGTGTAACTGTGGCTCTAATCACGCAATTTATACTCACTGAATGCAAACCTTTCAAACTTATCACTGCAATTTCCATTTGCTCTCATTATGGCTGACACTATCATTGCCCTGTGATGTTAATTGCATAACAATGAATGAGAAGTTCCATGAGAACTTGTCCATTGTTGCATAACATACGTCACAGAACAATGATAACAGCAGTTGGTGCTTTGTGTACTAATGTCATTCGTATTAACCAAAATTACTGGACAATCATTGTTCGTTTCAAATTATTGTCAAATGTGAACTGTCCCTTGGATTGGAATTCAATATGTAATGTTCTATGCAAATCCATTGATTCAAAAATACATTCAATCTGGTATGAATTATATTTCAAAAAATGCTTAATTGCAAAGGGCAGTGGGCTCTAACAGATGAGCCTGAGCAAATTACAAGCGAACGAAGTAGAGAAAACAGTTACTATGAACCATATTTTTTGATTCGGGTCACCTGCAACATGAATGTGAAAGGCCAGACATGGAACGAAAATATATTAACAGCAACAAGGCCCAATGGAAAGAGCTTGAGCATTAATTGGTGAAGTGGGTAGTGGCCCAAATGTATAAAACAAACAAGCTTGCATTCTACAATGCAAATTGTAAGCAAAGACTAAGGCTAAGCTCAAGGAGCCTGAGTCACTGTCAGTTTTTAAACAAGGAATGGCCACCTATTGGCGAATGAATGGTCAGCTTAGGGACTTGTCATGGCTGTCTATATAAGTGAATAGCAGCCTGAATAGCATATATTTATTCCATCTCTTTCATGTTGTATTGACAATGAGGAGGGCGTCTCTCTTGCCGCTGTCGTTTGGATGTGACAGTCAGGTGCTGATTAGAGTCACTGGACTGTGAAATTGAATGATCACAGCCAGCGTTCCCTCTAAGAAAAATTTAAACAAAGCAAATGTTTTTTTAATAGGCATGTAAATGCGCAACCATGTGAACACACAACCAATGAAGCATTTTAAGCGGTAAAAGGGTAAAATGTGATATATATGTGATATTGGGAATGTTGCAAGTGTGTGACAATGATATTTAGCTATGCGAATGGCTTAGTGGTACTGCGCATGCTAGAGGGAACATCGATCACAGTTTTTTAATAAGCAGTGTTCAATATGAAGTGCTGTGCGGTGGTCGCCTTGTACTGACATGTTTGATTATTATACCCCAATAGAACTTGTTGCAGTGCAGTAAATCGTTGCAGGTCTTGCATTGTGTTCGTTCAAGGCAGTGGTTTTCAACCTGAGGTCGTGACTCCCAGGTTGGGGTTGTGAGTCTTGGAGGGGTGGCAATTAGACATGGACAAGTGTTTTAGTTACACCTACTTGAAATCAGTTTTAACATGTTCGTTGCAATTTGACGACAGAAGTTGTGGATAAGTGTTGTTAGGTTATATAGGACTGTTGTAATGACTGAGGTGCAAAACAGTTTGAAAACCACTGGTTTAGGGTTTTTATTGGCGATTGCTAGCCTTTCAAATATTGATGTTTCAATGATTCATTAAACAATTTGGGATATTTTGCACACTGAGCCAAAATCTTTCTCTAAAGGTGTCAAATGCCTGGCGAAGATTTACTATTAATATAAACTGAAAACTACCTGGAAATTGTTTTGACTGATATGTGACACTCCTCACATAAAATCAAATCCACATTATTTGTGGTATACAGAACACTGTTTTCAGAAAATTAAATCTAGCTTTCAGTAAATTTGACAAAACCATCAGTGTCTAGGAAGGAACCCAGAGCCAAAGCTACCTCTGAAAAAGCTGTAGCTTTGGCTTTGAATTGTAAACTGGGCTCTGGCTGCTAAATTTTAATCTGAACTCTGGATCCAGCTCCTTGCAGGACCCCAGCTGCAGCTTTGGTTTTCAGCTCTGCAGCCCTGCATAAAATATATTGTTTAATTACAAGCAAATACAACAACAAGAGTTATTTTTTATTGATATCAGTAATCAGTACATGTGCAACTGAAGCCTGGTATGATGTTCTGTAGTGTGTATTTCTTTGGTTGTATCAGTTGAAATCATGGTATTAAGGATGATGTTTCAGTTTTACTGAGACAAACTTATTTTTTCTTGTCCTTCCAGTACCACTTTAGTGCAACAAAAGGTAGGCATCAACAATTGAAAAGAGCTCAACTGACAATACAGAAAAATTAAATTTGGCTGTTAGATTTTTTCTTTGCCATTTTGTTATTCAGAGAAACTCACTGGGGTCAAACATTTCTGATGCAGCTCACAGCAAATGGGCCTGGAATTTGTGTTAGCACTAAAGCAAGTATTGCGACAACTGCGAACTAAATGAAATTATCTGACTTACTGTAAAGTAGATTTGTAAGTTGGTTACTTTTTTAACTAATTTCTTGTAAAGTGTGAATGAATTTTTGAACTGTATTTCCTTGTGGCTTAGCTTATGTTATATATAGCAGCCTCTTTTTGCTGTCATACGTAAAAGTGTACTGTAATGCCGACTGATCATTTTTGTTTAGAATTCACTGCTCACTCTGCTAATCATCACCCTCATGCAAGATTTACTGATCAACGAGAGAAAAAACGTATGTATTAATGCAGTAGTTTGCTCTTGCGTGTTGTCTAAAGTGGAATTACAAGATGTATGCAGAAGCGTAGAACACAATGGTTATATACTTGGTTTAAAATAAAAATGAATGCATTATAGTATTCTTTTTTCTTGTCATTTCTGTAACATTCAACCCAACATTTTGTGTGACTGATTTCTGCAGATCATCATTCTGTTGACAAACATAGTCAGAGAGGATGGGGATTGACGTTGGTCCCATTTTATTCACTTGGAGTCTTTCTTTATGTGTTTTACATTTTATATAAAATTAGAACAAAGCAGGTAAGGCTTTTTGATGTAACAGGTATATCATTTTATTTCTAAAATTTGACAGCTTAAGATATTAACTCTTTGCAATGTACAAATTTTTTAAGGATGTACCTTTGAGATGCAGTACTTGCTTCTGCAATGTAAAATTGACGAAAATATAACTTGTTCTAGACCAGTAGTTCTGAAATGGGTGCCACTTGGCTCACTAAGGAAGGAATTGTAAACCCTGGGAGGAATTTTGTTCCCCGGTGGAATTGGGTAGGAAAAGCTGTGGATGAAAAAATCTTATGTTTTTGTTAATTGTTTATTCAACATATAAAAAACTGCACAAGTTTGGTTTTGATGGGAATGTCTAGAGTACATAAGGACAAGCTGCTTTAACAGCAGTTACTGATGGTATACAAGAGTCTAGTTTGGTTCTTTGTCTATTGCTTCTCCACAGTAGGTGTTGTGAAATTTTAGCAATAATTTTTTTTGTAATTTATGTTGGGGAGGAATAGACAGTGTTTGGGTTGGTAAGGAGGGGATACGAAAAAACTTTGAGAACCACAGTTGTAGACCACTTTCCAAAGGAATATCCCAACAAGTCACTTGTCCTAGTCAGGTAATGTGTTGCTATCTGTTGGCCACAAGTAAATAGGACCTTCTGCTGACATAGCTCACAAACCACTAATTTTGATCAAATTTCACATTAGCAATCATCAAACCACTTCTCAGGTAAAGTTTTTTTAAAAACAACTCGCAGCTTTCAATCTTGACAGCTTTTCAATGCTGACAAGACTTGGTCAGATGCTGATGCATACCACACTTATTCAGTAAACCATCACTGCCAAACTTGTTCTATTATATTGTCAATAATTTTAACAGCTGTCTTCACCCACTCGAGCATAGAAATCCAGGCATAAGTAGTGTGTACATTTCTTTCACTGAAAAGTACGTGTTAAGTGTAAAATATACTGTGGTTTCAGGTGCAAAGCTTCCATGCAAAATTACTGCCAACTTCTTTGCAAAAATTATGTGTTTCAGAAGAGCAATTCTGTAACTTAAAACCCTCTGTTGGCTCAAGCAGCTGTTACTATTGATGTATGCTTTTTGCTTGTTTGGAAAAACATAAATTCCTTATTCTGTTGCCCAATCAGAATTTTAGCACGTTTGCAATTTTTTTGGGTGAAAAACACAATGTGTTTTTGTTTCTGCTTTCTACAACTATGGTGACTTGACTTGTAGCTATATGAAAGATTCTTTCTGGTGACCTGTCAAAGTTAAAGCTGGCATTTTTAAAAGTAAAAGTCAGACTGTTAAGAACTGTAATTTTGCATCACTTTCATGTGGTAAGTTTAAGCACCAGTGTTGACAGAAAATGAACTAGAATAAGATTAGGAGAGTGCATAGAACATACCAAAGCAATTGTACTTATAACCCGCAGAGTTAGACTCCATATTTCTTGCTTTGCTGTTAGTCTTTTTACTACAAAGACTAGGGTATGTAGTCCTGAAGTTACAAAACTAGCTGGAATCTTGCTTGAAACCACTAAAAAAACAATGTCTCAATCCTATTTTCTTCTGTCGTTTTCATCATAAGGCCTATCAGAGCAGTNTGCTGTTACTATGACACACTTTTATCCTACCCCACTGGCTTTGGCTTTGTCACGTTTTAGCCACTCTCAGNTTAATACCTGTTCAACTGGGTGACCTAAATAGGTTACAGATTTGCTCTAAGCAAGTACTGCTGTATCTTCGTCTTTTTTATATTGCACTATTAACATTTTCAAGCTGTATATGCCAACATATATTCTATGAAAACTGATACCCATTCAAACTCAATCCTTATTACGTGCTAGTTCACAAATATAAAGCTTAAGATTGATGACAGATGTCATGTTCTTAAGAATTCGATTGATTCTGTGAGCAGAAAAAGAGGAATTGGCAGATGTTCAGGGTAGAATTGGACTAAACTAAACACAAAGAAACCCCAAACAAAATTTTTGTTTGTTAAAAGGTAATATGACTGAAAAAAACGTTGATAAAGAAGGTACTGCAAGAAGAAAAATTCTATGTTCATACCATTATTATGGTTTAGGATACAAATAAATTGTGATGTTGTCCAGAATTCTTCGGACATTACAGCCAAGCTGATATGTGTTACTGCATTTCTACAACATTAGTGTTGCTTGGTTTCTGCTCTTGATTACATCCTTTCATTTATGCATGTGTGCATATATTGCAGCATTCATCCCGAACAAGTTCTGAAGTAGAACCTCCAACAAAAGGAAGCCACCTGCCCAGAAATTACGTGTCGTCTGGAACAAAAATCAGTAAGGCCATGACGTTTTTTTCCTTCACTGAACCGTACTGAAACATGCTTCAGAGAAAAATTAAGATCCCATGTGGTTATTGCTTTTTCTAATTTTTCCTCTTGATGGGTAACTAGTCCCACAAGGGCGAATTAGTCACATCAATCAGAAAAAAATTGCTGATTGATTCGACTGCGTGGCCTGTGTGGATACTACATTACTTACTTGAAAACGGATATGTGGAAGTCGGAATCCTCACAAAGTTATGAAAACAAAGCCCAGTTGACTGATTCCTCGAAAGCTTGCAACAAACCTAGAGCTTTTAATTGTTTTCCATTAGCTCTTATTCATTCTGTATGAATAAGAGCTGATGATGCCGACGAAGTAGGCATATACAGAGTATATATATATATATAGGCATATATGTACGTGAGATTTGCAAAAGCAACGTGGTAGCTCATCGTAGTGAGACGACACTAAGACAGCTTCACCGAATGATTCTCTNAAATTTAGACAATTTCTCAAAACTTGGGAAAAGCGTGTTAATGACCTTTTCTGATAGTTCGTACGTGTTAACTGAAGCATGATCGTACTCATGTCAAGGAAAGTTTAAATGACTGATGACAGACGCTTTCTCCCTCTTCCCATGATGCGCCTTGATAGCAAAGTCCTGCTCATTCCGCAGATTCGTTCCTGTCTATTTTTCTTGCACACATGGTCGAATGGGTGTGAACAGGGCAAATATACGCAGAAAGTAATCGGTGAAACAGCATCTGCCGCTGTGTCTGTGTGAAATTTCGAAAACAACAGAACCAACAGAAAAATGTATTTGTCGCAGTGCCGTTAATAGACTGTTGTAATTGAAGTCGCTTGTTGCGCGCTACTCCAGTGCTTGTCAATCGGGTGTATAGTACACCCCTGGGTCTAAGAAATTTTTCCGGGCGTGCACCACAGTAGTGGGGTGTACCAGGTGCTTTCTATTCAAGATCAGGTACAGTGTTTCATATGCATTCACTTTGCTTTCGCGAGATGTTTCCGTAAGCAGTTGTAACAATCATGATTTCTGAGTATCGAATTCTTTTCAAATTCGGTCAAAAACCGATTTCAATTCTTATTCGCGTGTCAACGAAATGCCTCTCCAAGTAGGTTTTCTGCTCTTGTTGAAATTAAATCGAAAATTGAAACTTAATCAAGGATATTCTCATGATTGATGCAATGGATACAAGAATGAAATAGCGTTTTTCACCACTGACTGAATTTCAGTAGCAACCATGGCATCAAATGAGGTAATATTTTCAGTTACATTGTGCATTGCCAAAGTATCGTGTATTGTGTTGAGGGAGTTAGTTTTTCCTGAGTTGTGGGTAACTGACAACTACAAGGCTTTTAACGCGCGCTTGACATCGTCTATTCTGCACAGTACAAGTTTCATCCGTCTGTAGTTCTGCCACCTCAAATTACTTCACAGAAATTGCTTACAGAAACAAGAAGTTAATAAGTGCCAATGCATCCTGTCATAAATCAAACAAACTTCAAATTGGGATGTAGTCATCGAGTGTGTTTTCTGAAACACAAGTGGAAACAAGGCAAAAGTGGTGAAATTTCGTTCTACCCACTACAAACTAAGAAAACAACTGTTTTTGCTGAAAATTTAATGAAAAAATGTCAGATTTCGAAATCCAGAGAAGGCCAAGCGCCCTGCCCACCCCTTCCGAATCCCACGCCTACTGGCGTGACTAAACTGTGAATTTCATGTAGTCAAACCCGCAACTAATTACTCAAAGTAAACCAAAACACGCAATTGCAGTTCTGATCACAACGTTAAAACTAATTAACGAATTGCAACTGCCTGTGACGGTAAACCTAAGGCGTAATAAAATTCTTAACGTACCAACTGACTTGACTTAACACAACTCAATTGTTCGGTCTTTACGTTTCTTCTCAGAATTACTGGCTGTTTCGAATGGCTAAATTTTGGCGTTATTAAGGCCGACAAACGTTACTACCGATTACGAGACAGAATAGCAATTTATAGCATGTCCGCACAAAAAAGCAGACAAAAATCGGGTTGTGTCAGAAGATGTAAAGTCGTTGGATGTCGCTTGCCTCAATCGTTCAAACTGCGCTAATGGACACAAGGGGAGGATGAAACCCTTGGTCTTGGAACTCTCATTAATTGGTTTTCCGCGCCAAAGCTTGTGTCTGATGGCTGCCTTGAGAATGTCACGTCATCCCAAGTGGGTTCGTCTCTGCCCGCCTCTCAACTGTCTAACATATTGTAGTTTTAGATATTACATTGTAGTCACTAACTTTCAATCGAAAAAAGAGACAAAGTATGCTAAACCATTCATAAAATTTGATACGTGACTGGGGTACACACATTTTTCAAAAAGCGAAATAGGGTGTAGCACTACAACAAAAGATTGGCAAGTTCGTCTGTAACTACCGTGTTTATAAAAGATGCAAGTGACGNCCTTATCAATTAAAATNTAAATCGACCTGAACTAGTTCTATGGCTGCTGTTAATAAGAACAATAGTTGTAGACAACCACTTCAGCGATCAACATGATTGGCCAACAGTTGCAATGAAACGTCATTCTAAAAATTTCGTTGTTTTCTTTCTTAAAACTTTTTATATTTGGAACAAATGTTTTCTTTTATGTTTCTGCTGGAGTTCGCGTTTTCATCACAAAAACCGCGTAACTTATATGCAATATGGTGACCACTTGATTACATGATGATTGCAATCATGATTACGAAACTTTTAAGCAGTGTTGTTTCTACGTCAGTTTGAGAATCCTGGAATAGAAAATCCTGGAATAGTTCTTCAGATTTAAAACAATACAAAGGAATGCATTGGTGCATGAAGTGAATAAAAAAGAGTAGTGCTGTGTCCTGGCAAAGAAATATAGTGCACGCAGCACCAACATTGTTTTTAATCTCGCGGATTACGGTGGTGAATTACATGCTAATAAATTAATCATACCCGAACTATTAAATAAAACAAGTAATGAAATCGATACAAATTTTTGAGTGAACCCATTCCATGTTTAAAAAGACATGTTGACGTTTTTTGACGGGTGATGTTTGCAAAAGCTTGTTTTTGTCAACGCTATGAGATCCGTTGAATAAATGCATGATGCTGGAAACTGCGTGTGTTTCAGCCATACTGTTCACCTGGCGATTTTTTTAACCATGATTCCTTTTCATTTAACGTTTCTGCGGCGAATGCTGTGTAGGGCGTAGTTTTATTTCACCATCTTCTTTTCTGTTTTTCATAACAAACGTTCGCGCACCGTTAGGCAACTTTCGTTCAAGCCACACCAACGGCTTGCACGTGTTTTGCAGCGTCGTACGAACTGAACCAGCTGGAAGATAAACTTCGCCAGTCAGAGGAAGCAGTGGAAAAAATTCTGGAAAAAGCTAATCGCGTTATCAAAGAAGTCTATCAACGAGAAATGGAAAAAAGCGAAAGCGACAGCTCATTGAGGTAAGTTGATCATTGGTGTGACCAGAAAACCTATGCTGAACAGGCTTGCTTCCTTTCAGCAAACTAAGATTCTACCNGAGTCGAGAAACTGCAGTTATTTTAGTTCCTTTGGTGCAATTGACCAGGTGTTTTTGCTATATTGGTATGGGCTGACGTTTGCTAAATCATGATTTTTGAGCCGCTAAACGTGCTGCATAAAAAGCGCATTAAAAATTTGCAACTGCAAAACTTTTCCTGCCGAGTTTACCTCACCATACGATCAAACCCATCTGCAGTGTTAGCTGCATCGTTGCTTAGCAACGTGCACTGACGAAAGAACGTTTCAGTGACGTGTTTGGCAACGACCTGCAGCATTGCGTCTCAGTAAAGTTAGACACTTGTTGCGTGGCTGTATGCAACACTAACTCGTTGCAAAGTGCATTACATTCGAATGCTTGGCTTACAGTCACGACACAAATACGCTGCGATGCGTCAAAATACGTTGCAACTCAGTTTTTTGATCGTGGATAAACACCCGTCCAAGTGAGTTTCGTCCCAGCACTGTGCTTTTCAGTGAAAGTTCGACCGACTGCGACGACAGCGAAACGTCGTCTTGCACAACCGTTTCGAAAGACAGCTTCATCAGCAGGGCAAGAATTACGGAACTGAGCGACCAGAACCGGACGCGTCAAAAAAACCTTCGTCGGAGAAGGAATCTGCTCAGACGTCGACGGGCTGCGGTCGGCGTCAAGTCTCGCGCCGGTCCAACCGACAACTCCAGCTCGGAAATTGCCAGCAGCTGCAGTTACACGTCGAGCGACGACGATGCCGCATTTGCTGGCGATGCGCCTTTGACGGACAGTGCTAAGCGTCGATGCTGGAAAAAATCCGGGGAAGACAGAAACGACGCTGATGGCGTCGGCACGAAACTTGATGAGATTTCCTCCAATGTGCAGGAGCTCGGATGTGTTCGACCTGAAGGAGACGAGAAGTGCAAGGCAGACCCGCGTTGGCTGCGCGAAAAACAAGAACTTGTCAACACCGCGCATCAAGTCATGACGGTGATGGATGACCTGCGCGCGCACATAGCCGAGCACAAGCAGAACTCTACTTCGTAGGTAGGCAAGTTGCGGACGGCTCCTGTGGGATTTTCAGTGTTACTTTGTGTTTTATTTTTGCCTGTTCAGTGTAAAAAGTAGCTCGACGGCGTACCTCGTCTTTTTTTAAGGTTTGGAAACTAAGATAGATATACGTCCTTGCACTGCAAAAAAAACTTAGGTTTTCGTCATGCTTATTTTGCAAAGCTTGTATTTTATCGTGTGGTCGGGTGTTTCGTCATCCATCGAAGAAATGCTCCCGTTACTGCACATCCATCTGATCAAGAGTGATTTTGTCCCCCTTGCGTGTCACGAAACAACCTTGCCAAACGGCGCGCCGAGCAGTATTTGCTTTCACGACAGAAACGATGTCCTCCTTTCGCGCATGCGCACTTCGGCTCCTGTTCGTTGTTATAGCAACACATCAAAACAATTGTCCGTTTCCCAATGAAAAGCTTGTTTGTTTGTGGTCGTGTAGACGTACTCATCCATCGAGTTTTTAAATTTTTGCGATCACCGTTGCCATGCTTCGATTATTCTGTGCACAGTTGCAATGGTTCAGGTCAACCCAGAGCAAGGTACATTTTTTACAGTCTGTAAGATGCGTGCGTTTTGACTGACGAAAAAAGCTGTAAATAACATTGATTCAGTGTTTCTGCTGTTTAAGCAACGACCGTCTTGTTTCTCACATTTCCTTGTGCGCTTTTTAAATCAAACCTGAAATCTATCCGGTATGTTGTTTGTGATCAGTGGCATTTTTGTTATTGTAGTCAAAAACAGAGTGTGAGGTTTCCTGGTAAATCGCGAGCAGAATTCGTGGAAAAACGATACGTGTGGGATCAGGAACATGGCACTATAAATTGCGACGGTTGAGCGAATTCGCGGAACTCCGGTTGCCACCGTGCCCTCCTTCTCCCAAAACAGGAAATATAACGTTGTTTTGTAGAAAGCACGTTCTCGTAAACTTGCCATCGAAAGGGATCTGGTAATCAACAAGGTTCGTTCGAACTTAGATGAAAACAACGAAACGTTGCAATCAATCGCTTTGACGGAGGCTTATTAGAATTTTACTGTGTGCAAAGTGTGGAGGGAGATCAAAGCAACTTCGTCGCAATGGAAGCAGCAACGGAGAAAAATCAACGTAATTTCGAAAGCTGGATGATAATATGTTTAACGACGCCACACTAGTTGCATCCTTTTCACCCCCAAAGTTTTGCTGTATTGCGTGCAAGTAGATGTCAATATAAATAAAATCACTACTAGTTGTACATCTATTAAACGTGACGACATGAGACTAATTCTTAAAAAACTTTGTCAATTCTCGTAAACATACATATCTGTGATGAAAAATGTTGTAAAAAGTTTTGCACTGAATGCTTACCATGGGAGATCAGTGGTTCAAACGTGTTTATAGTAGGCTGTCACTTTTANATAGCGGATGTGCTGAAATTGAAGAGCATGTGTGTGTTTGTCTGGTGTCAACACAGTATTNTACGAGTTTAGAGTGTTTTTGCTTGTTGTAGGTGTATTTGGTACTTGGCATCATCAGTGTAACTAACTAATGTCTGAGACCTTGCGTGTTCTGTAAATGTAAATAACCATCGTGTGGACTACCTCCTGTCTGTTTAATCATGAGGTGAAACAACTGTAAATCGGGCTCGCAAATGATGGTTCGTGAAAAACGAACGTTTTGCAAAAAACTAAGTTGAGTTTTGCGTTACTGTTTGAAAATTTCAATGTTATTTCCACTCTTCACTGCTCGATCTGAAAAGGTAATTAACAAAATACAACGCGTGTTGGATTTCAATACAATCGCTTGAATCTTTCAATGGTTTGAAAAAAGTTAAAACTGGAGAAACCATGCCAACCGTTTCACAGAAGCACGAACCGAAGTTAGTGTTTATGGAAAACGTCCTTCGCTCTTCAGCAGTTACTGCATGTGTGATGTTGGGAGGTATTCAGGCAAGACTATGGTATAATATTGCTGAATACAAGGACGAAGTAACAAGGGTGCGCTATGTTGTCAAGGCCAGGGGCGGATCCAAGGGGAGGGGCGATTTCCCCCCTTAAAAGCTGCGAAAGTAACTTTATTCATAATGATCTTGTACATTTCGGAAAACAACATTCGCGATATAAGGCCATTTTGTCGTCTATTGTTTTGTCAAAGCAGTGTTGTGAAATATACTTCATCTCTTTCACAGTAATGAACCCGTAATCAGACAGGACTACCAAATATTACTGAAATAGCCCCCCAAAACCTCACTGCTTGGATCCGCCCATGGTCAAGGCTACCGCTCAGCCCATATATGACCGCAGATCTCAGTCAAGCAGTTTAAATATACGAAAATACCGTCGAAGCACCAGTCTTGTCGCAGCGGGAACTGCCGACTCCGTTTGAATTCTTTAACTGCAGGTGACTACGTATTTAATTTAATTTCAACACCACTCACGTTATGGATTGGGCCAGCTCAAAAACGATGTAGAGCAATGCTTCTCAACCTTTTCGCTGAAGGGAGCCAAAGCCAGAACTGCAACTTGTTAGAGAGCCGCGCTAAAGAAATTTTAACACAAGTCAAATGACCCGTTTTGTTTTATAGCAGAAGGAGGTCTGTTACACAAAATAATGGAGGTTTTATTGAAAGACTGCTGAGAGGCGCACAAAGGGTGCTTGGGAGCCGCATGCAGCTCTTAGAACATTGGTTGATAACCACTGGTGTAGAGGATGTAAGCGCTGTTGTTGTTTATCTTTTCGACAAGTAAAATGACAAGACAAAATACTCGGAATAAACATAGCAAAAATTCCCGGGCTGGATATTTTATTTTTAATATAGATTTAACAGTTCAAGTCCATAGGCGAATCCAGGATTTTTTTATGAGGGTCTCAAGGGCGAGTTCATCCGGGTGTGTATTGACTGCATAGCAGTGAAGACCCAACTGCTCAGGTAACTTTTTTTAACAAACACGGTTAATAACCATACACATTTTGGCTAAATCACATTCTCACCA
>JGI24022J15233_10002268_pt1 | contig 17747 bp, 14 predicted proteins | sample Ectturendosymbi2_FD_15233 | JGI IMG/M metagenome (IMG submission 15233) | reverse complement strand
TCTTCCATTTGCCACGAGCACTTCTAAAAACAATGTCCAGGAGCCATCCACAACAGGTGGACCAACGAAGTACGCCGTTTACTCTCGTCCATCGCAGTCGGCAACAGAGGCGCAGCTGTGAATGTTCAAATTTGCTTGATGACGACAAAGCGTAAGTAACGTACCTGTCCATTTGATGTGCTCACAAGCCGGGGAACCCCCGTTCTTTCCGGCAATCGAGACCACAGCAGAGCTCGACGGAACAGACGTGTCCGCAGTCGCTTGGGGAGTCTGCCACAAAACGAAGTGTTAAACACACGGAACTAGTAGCGTTTGGAAGCGCATCTCCAGGGTGAGAGAAAATTCGTGACGCTGGTACGCCTGGGCTCATCCAGACTTTATAAGCGGTGTTCTGGCTCTGCGCAATATAATTTACAGCCAATTCGAAACCAATGGATTAAAAGCTTCTTTGGATCTTTTGGACCACAACGTAGTTTCACGTCCTGGAGTCGCTGCGAATAAAAGCAACTGCGCGCGTGCGGCGACCAATGCGAACATAGCTTTCGCACTGGTCTGCTGCAAAAGAGTAGTTGGACAGAATACGCGAGCACGCGCTCAATGCTGTTCACAACTATTTAACAAGAGCACCACATATTCAAAACAGCTTGGCAAACACTGAGTGTCACTTTTTGTCAGAAGTCCCACAAACGTTAACCTGAGGGTCGACACAACGCGGAGCTCAGTGGTGACCGGATATGAACAACCTGAAAACCAACGGCAAANTTTCACGTGTTCCCCAAACAAAATGGCAATTGGCAGGCGCGGAAAATGGGTAAACGCTCACCGTGTTTCTACGCCCGTCCTGTACCAGCATTCTTTTCAGGGACTCGTCGGACCTTGAACTGCGGATTTTATTGGTAGGAGTTGCTGGCACAGACGACGAGTCAAAGACATTCGCTTGTTGCTTCCGCGGACTGCGCCTCGGCGATCTGGCGGAGTTAATATGCTTCGTAGCGGCCGCTACTGTGCTGGCGAGGTCGGTCAGCTGATCCTGTAAGCGCACAATGCCTTTCAAGTACAATAGAGCAGTTTAATGTGCAGTGAACACAACACGCTAATCTTTACTCCTTGAAACATTCAAATCTTCAGTCTGACATATTTATCTGCATGTGTACTGCGTTTCCATGGCCGCTGTACTTGGCCAACCTAGTGACCATATTAGGAGGTAATTTTGGTGATTCAGCAGAATTACGAGGCCAACCACCGTCCTGCTAATCGAAGTGGACGAGTGTCGAACGTCGGTGTAATCTGTTGCTGGTTTCTCGTGCAGGGTCACAGACTACGTGCTTCGCAGATGTGTTATAAGATGCTTGTGAAGAGTTGACGTTCAGTGGTTACAATATAATACGAATGCATTTTAGCTGCATTCACAAGTCGAAAAAGCAGAAGTCTAGTATTGTACAAATCAGCAGCGACGTGTGCGGTTATCGTTGAATATCTGCATCAAGCCTAGGCTGTTATGCGGTAGGCTGCAGCTTGATCTATGGCTGTTGAGTGGAAAAGAGCCATTAAAGCAAACGTTGAGTTTTCCTTCAATACTAATCGGCCGCAAAACAGTAACACTTGTAATTCCACTTGACATTTTTGCGTCCAAAACCTCTTTGGTCTCCTCAAAAAATGTTTTCTGGACTGCTTGAATAGCTGGCTCCACATTTCCTTGCATGACGCACACATTTACACATGCCTGTTTTCAGTTAATTAGATTGACCGTTTTTGTCAGCAACGCGCAGAATAATAGCACCAATTGTAAGATGTGCACATCACGACCCATATTTCTCGGCAACATCAGGCGCTCTCAGGAATGAGCTACTGCAGCAGTCGTATATGACATCAAAAGACCGTCACGCATGAATGATATTAGGGACATGGAAGCCGAAGCAGCAAACGACCGACTTTCTTCGACCAGGCAGACATACGGGCTTGTCGATCTTTCGGCCGGACATGGAAACGCAGTAATACAGCAGATACATTCTGCAATCTTCTCAACTGTGAGAACGATTAGCTTCGTGTCTATAGCTTGTAGACGTTACGACTGAAACTAAAATCCTGTTTCTTCGTAATCTTCAGTAGTACCTGTAAATCCCGAAAAGCCAGGTTGCCCCGGTTCCACTTTCTTCTTCGTTCCCCGCTTATGGATCGACCTGACAAAGAATCAAACATTAGGCATGTGGTCGTCTACGAACCACGAGTGTACAGACAGTGAAAAATACTTTGTTTAAAAAAATACTTTGTTAAAAAAGTTTAAAAAAAACAAAAAAAACAAGAATCTGGAGACCAAGCAACCAGGTAACGTTATGCGAAAACGACTCAGGGCATGCGGCAAAGTTAAAGCTCTAGAGACAGAACCGCAGCCGCACCTTTGTCAGGAGCCTCACTGGTTAGTTCCTTGCTCGACTCTGAAGCGCTCGAGGACGCGGTCGACATCAGCGAGGATCCGGTGGAGAGGAATGACGATCCTGAAGAAGTCATTACCGAAAGCGGAAAGGAGAGCCTTGGAGGTGGAAAGGCTGATGTTGAAGCAGTGGTCTGCCGCGAAAATTTTTTACGACGTCAGATGACCGGGGCTCATGGCTTGGTTGTAAAAACAGCCACCGCAGGCCAATAATAAGCGTACATCAACACTGGGCATTTTTAAACTCTTGATTCGCGAACCAGTCCCAGCGCCGTGAACTAAACACTTCTGAAGATTTGCCTGAGCTGAGTTACGAGCGATTCAGACACAGACTGAGCTTCGTCAACATCAGGCAAGCCTACCACTGGTCTTACGCGGAACCCGTAATGGTCGAATTTTGTTAAATTTCCATTAAATCTAAGATACTTAGCTCAGGGTCGCTTGATTTTGGGAAGTTGGAGATAAGCATGGCGATGCCCTGAGTTTAGTTGATAAATGTTTCAGTGGTTAGCAAAGGAATAAATTTAAATCTAAGCGAGTTACATTTTTGTGAAACCAGGGGTACGTGGCGACAGTACGTGCCTTTTGAGCAGTACGTGTTCAAACAAGCAACACAGCGTGGGAATCACCACCCTAGTTGTTTTATAAACCTCCATAACACGAAGTGATAATGCTAAAAACACCACAACAAACATTTTCTGATAACTATTGCTTGATAGCATTTATGGAGTGCCCTCAACTTTCTGGATAAACAAAGCTACGACTTTAAAAGCACGTTCACTAGAAATCGAATCATTTCGTGACACTTTACCTGAGTCTTCAAATGATTTGTAATTTTTTTGTAATAGCGATCAAGACTCAACTGTTATTTGATTCTTTTTGTGAAAAAGGTGCGTTCCTCACCTTCACGCCACTAAGCGATAGAAGGTACATTTTCATGCAATCTGAACTGAAAGAAATTCCAGCAAAAAAATATAAAAATCGATAAACGAGGCAAAGTAATTCACACTTTATCACTTGCAGGGCCCAAAACCGAAGGGAAAATCTGTTCTTGTTTGAAGACTAGGAAATAAATTACGACAGCAGTCGATCAGTGGTGAGCATTCGGCAACACAAAACGTTAGCTGGCTCGTGCTCACCGTGGCATGTCGCTCTAAGTGGTAAGGAGATGAGGGGTGCAGATTACTGGCCAACAAATTTTCTGCTCGGTGTTGTAGATGTTTTAATTGATTTGATCTCATTTTGGATTGCGGATTTAGAAAATGCAAGCGGTTTTCTTCATCAGGTGGAATCACTATCGGTTGAACCCACAGGCCTGATGGTTAAGTCTATGTTAAGGTATCTCAAATAATTCATACTCTTTATATTTGTGCATTTAGTTTTCATTGCACAAAAGTAGCAATTGCTGCAGTGATCTTTTGGGTCATGCCACATCAGTGGAACAGCAAACCTTGGCGCAGTTTCTATTGTTTGGCGTATACCGTACATGTTCTACGCAAGGTTACACACAATGTGCGGTGTCAAGACTTGTCTTGGTCACCCAGCATCACTTTGAAATGGCAAAAGAAAGCACGCTTTACAAAAGAATTGATTGCTTTCCTGCTATGCTGTAGTGTGAACTCGCCACAAATATAGCAGAAAACGTTTGGTTAATTTAAACAAGGGATGCTCTATGATGCAGCTATAACCAAAATTCATGGAAAAACTACAGAAACAAAACTTACAGAACTTTAGATAAGATAGATTTTCTTTAAGTGTAATGCAACTCTTAACATCACGACACCACAAGGGTGACGACGCAGCTGAATCTGATCGCGAAGTGTTTTACTAGAAAACCGATTTCGCGTCAACTGCGCATCTTTCATTCTAGTAAATTGCAAGCAAAAGTTTACGGGTGAAATGAGGAAAAGATTAAGACAAGCTATACCCATAAAGCTGTTATCGCCATAGTCAAAAAACAACTAACACCAATTATATAGAGCTGCTGAATGCGAGCAGCCGCTGCAGTCAGAATCACCGCAAAGTTATGAAAACAGTGCGTGGCAGGCTGATTCCACGAAGATTCAACAGCAAACCTTGAGGTTTTCATTCTGCAACCCTTAACTTCACAATCAATCTGCTGGAACTACTTCCACACTTGAACTCACATCAAGCAACGCCACACACTCTGGACCCGCCGCCAAGTCTCAAAATCCAAGCAGGCAGCCAGTCTAAAACTTTCTAATTAGAGGAATAAAATAAGGCACATGAGCAAGCAATCAGTTATAAGGTAAGAGTACATAAATGGTACTTGTAATGTCACAAACAATCAATTGATACTTAGCATGTCCAACAAACAGCACCTACCTTGAAATTTGTGATGTCAAAGTACGGCTATTTATAAGGGGCATCGAAAAATGAGTACAATCAGCACACCAAATTTAGTTTAAATCACCTTAAAAACCGGAGCCTCCAAAATTGTGTTGGCCAGTGATCCCTACGTTCACCTTCCACCCTCGAATACTCCTAAATTATTTTACAATACAGCACTACCACTTTAATCCTGATGCAAAACCACATCAAATTAGGTGAGTGACGAATGAAACTTCATCATTCTCCAAGATTATCAACATTCTTATTGATAAAGAGCCCCAAACCACGAACCACTGCTGTACATGGAGAGATCACATGGACAAAACACTATTTTTACATTTCAAAAACAACGATAAACTAGATAAGTACTGTATGTCCGTGGCGACTCACGGGGGTATCCCTTGCCATGCTCAGGAACTGCAGCAAAGAATCGGTTTGATCTGTGGCAACAGCGCTGTCGTTTCGGCAGCTTGGCGGCAAGGATACCCTGAATGAAAAGACGTGATGCTGACAATCGCTCATAAGAGCTGAATACCAATTAATGGAAGATGAAATAGAAAACAGCAAGTCGATACAGCTTTCCTTTTGTGACACGGCTGAAAAGCATTGATGCGTCGGTGTACAAGTATGTATGTTTGCACTGTCACAAATTTGAAATACGAAAAGGTTTTCTTGATTGTTGCATAAGGTCAGTTACGTCACACAAACGAAGCGTCATTCAACGTTGCGCGAGTAAGGTATAAGAGTGGTGCATATCTTCCTGCTGTCATTGGCAAAGTGTGCAAATCCTAATTTAACGGTGCTCTTGGTTACACACCGTCGGACTCCAGTGAACAGCGATGTTAACCTTTCAAAGTTGGTATCAGCTAAAAATTTCTGATGGACCAAATTGTGATTGGATTATATCGTTTCTAAAATACACCATTCCTGTACAAGCAGAAAGATACATCTGTTTACTGCGACAGACGAATCGCTGAATCATATTTGCAGCGGGCATCGGCGCCGAGGCAGTAAGATCAACTTTATGGAAACAAGGGCTTTGCTGACAACGAAGATGGTAAGCGCGTGAAGGTCAAATACAAAGGCAATCGCAAACTGTGCTCTTTAACGCTTCTGATCGGAACTGTGAAAGGGCATAATGGAGTATAGTTTAAAGCAAAACAGAAGACACATTGCCGAATTTTAAACTCAAATACAAGCACTGGATCATGACTATAAACCACGGCAGGTTTGTGCTTTGTAGTGATAACAACGACAAAACCAACAGCATTATTCATAGGCAACTCGAACCATAAACAGACAATACAGCTTCTATCGGAATCACGCAGCGTACCGTTGTCTCTTTAGCTGCTTCTTTCCTGACCTCGTCGAAGCGTCCACCGAGCCTCCTGTATTGTTCAGCTTGTCAATGCGCGACGAACGCGGCGAGTTGGGAAGGTGGTGCGTCGCACTGCGACGACTGATGTGAGAACGGAAGCCCTGAGTGGGAAAAAATATAAGTGCGTGATTTCAACAAAAAAGCAGACGATGCAACAGAATAAACACAATTTTCGCACGATTAACATTCGTGCACTTGATCATTCACTGAGTTCCTGAGCACCTTTCATCTCGGAGTCGGTGACTATTAAAACTGAACCGATACTATGTCACTGAGCTGTATTGGCACTTCTTTCAACAGCGCCCATAGAAAGAATCTATTCACACTGCGGATATTTTGTGGCAGGCCAGCACACGTTAAGGCGGCAATAGATGTACTGGTATCACCACTGTGCGGCAACACCACACAACAAGAATACGACAGCTTTTCAAAAATCTCGTAAATTGCAAAGCTTCAGTATCTGCGCAAAGTTTGACAGGTCAACTTTGACGGTTGAACTATTGTGAATTTGCAAATATCCAAACCAGACAAAATGAAAATCGATTTCTACAAATCCAATGCAACGTTTCGGTTAACAAAATATGTCTCATCGCCTCTACAACTAATCAAACTGTCGTCAATCTGTTGATTGAAAAAATGCAGTACGAGTATACATAACACGATAACACTTAACTCATTGGCTACGAGCGCTTAAGCTTCTCATCAAATAACACTCAAAAACGGCACTTAGCCATTGAATCCTGCATTACAGTTATGTTCTTTGTTAATGTCAACCACGTGTTCGCTACAGAGCGGCTCGCTGCATTTTCAAAGAAAATGTTGCTACACGGCAGGGACCTAGTTTCAGGGGGGACATCCTTAACTTTTGGACAAGGGGGACACAATATCTTCTTTCCTGCCAATATTTTGTGATAAAAATAATGTAGTTGTACTAATTTCGTAGTTACAGAACATTACTGTTGAAAACCCGTCAGCATGGCGCAGCCATGCCAGTTAATGGAATCTCAGAGACACGTGTTTATTAATTGGAATTGAATTATGTAACTGCCAATTTTTTTAATCTCAGAGATAACGTTAACAAATTATATTAATTCTACTCTTAATGTATTGTTTGTTTTTAAAGAATACTTGAAGTGTTTATTTCATCTACTTTTACAAATTGAAGTGTTTATTTCACCTACTTTGACAAAGAACTCTTCAGATCTTAATACTAAAGTTTTTGTGTCAGAAGCAAATACCTTGTACAGTATCATACCATGGGCATAGCCATGGGGGCCATGGTCCCCAAAATATATCATACTTGTGATTTGCGTGACATGCATCACACAAAGTTTGCCTCCCCAAGTTTTCTAGAAAACTCGGTCCCTGCTGCAAGGTAGCATTTTCCATCGTTAGATTTCATCATTAAGTGCTGTTTTCAGTCAAATTATCACCGACACAGAGTAGCAGGCACGAAGCTCCGACACGAAGCTGGCAACGCTTCTTTTACTATCGTACAAAACAAACGGATCATCACTCTCGTCCAACACTTGTTTTGCGGACTTGTAGTGAGCTGAGCAAGCAACACATCCTCCACTGCGCGGCCTGCATGGAACATCACCGGCGGGCGTTCTAACTAAAAGATACCCAGGCGTCCTTCTTGCGTCTTTCGGTTCCCGCGCAATTTCTCTCTTGACAACCCATTGTAACTGTCTCATTCTTAAGCGCTCAGCTAATACATCTCGTACGATCCTGGATCCACGCGTCGCAGGTTCCGTGGAATGTGTTGGGTTCTTCGGGTCATTTTGTGCGTAAGGGATAAAAACGATTGCAACTAGCATACGTTGGACCTTCTTTCGCCACCAAGGCAAGGCGTAAGGGTATGGAATAAGCAGTTTATTTATTAATAATGCAGAATTCGCGCATCACACGATTTTGCAGCAGTTTGTCTGATATCTTAGGGCAACTTACTTTCGCTCTACTGGCGATGCGGCGTCGAGCAGAAGACGTCCGAGTGGTGGCGCTCTTCTCCCGGGCCCAGTACACACTTCGTGACGTCGACGGAAGTAAGTTTGACGTCCACGTATTGCTGTGATTGATTTTAAAAAATAATAACAACAGTAATAATTACAAAGACTCATCAAATTTCAAGTCACGGTCGCCTGAAACAATTCATTTTAAACGCGGTAGCAACTTGGCAACGTTAATAATACAAAGCTGAAGCGCTACCTTAGACTGAAAATTGACATCAGTTTCGTCACATTCACTGCCACGCTGAGCAAAGATAAAAAAGCAGGTTTAGCGGATCACAAACCAAACTTGCTTTGAACAGTGAGATCGCACGGAGCTAAGTAAAATAGGACGCGAAGTAAAATATGAGCAGCGCACAAAACACGTCACGCACTTCGATGCAGGGTCGTAGGAGAGGGCGCTGAAAATATCTAGCGACGAATCTCCCGTAGCTTGGTTCATCGCTTCTACATCGTTGTCGCCTGACCTGCCACAAACAAATACTATCTCCCGTAAAGCACTTGGCGATCACTGATCAATATTAGACCACAGTTCTGCTGGGTCCACGCGTTACGCGTCAGTTTCACACAACGACTGAGTGCACGTCGTGTTGTATGTTGGTTCTTGGACGTGTACCATTCTCGTTTGTTAAGGGTACGACGCTTCTTAAGAACTATCACAAGGTTGTTCGAAAGCTTGCGGTTTTAAACGTTCCGATTGTACAGCGTAAGTATAGATAAACAACAAATGTTTCACAACTCATTGGCTGCTTTAATTTCAAAGAATTGCATTATACGTCCTTGTTTTTACAAAGGCTCGGCTTTAAGGTTCAAGTGATTTCCACCGGTGGAGCTGATTTTAACCGACCCTGTAAATTTTCAGAAAAACTGTTGACAGAGTTCTATGGTTTGTGTTGGCAGCGTGGATTGGCATTGAAGTGGTGCTTGTTTTATGCTAAAAGTCTGAACTGTTGATTCAAACACCTCAAGACTTAGAATTGCGTTAAGTGTACTTGAACTTTCTCCAGAAAAAATGTTTGCTCCACTGTGCAAAGTATCTCAAATCCTTTATTGGACAGTACGCACTGCACACAGGGTCAAGCAGAAAATAGCCAATTTCCAATGTTAGGGATGGAAAAAATCCAGGATAGTAAATGACCAACACCAAAGACAATTTCAACTCACCAGCAGACAGTGCCACAAATGCTAAACACTCGTAGTGCGTTGGAGATGTTTTCTTTCTCTTTACACCTTTCAAAGTTGACTACCGTAACGAAAGTAATACTGGCACTTGACTCACATTGTCTCATCGTCGACATCGTTCTCTTCGTAATAGGGAAGAGCAAAGCGATCGCCGCTTGGTCTTGGGTCTTGATCCTCGTCCTCATCCGCATCTCCATCTCCGATCAAAACCGACTCCTCCTCAATCTCCCATTCGCTGAGATCGCCGTCTGATGAAAATATAAACAATTGATGTTTTTCCGACTTGCAAGAGACTCAGTTGGGATTGGCAGGCAGTGAATAGTAAAACAACAAATGATGGAACAAGAAAACAAATAAATAAACAGCATTGAACGAAAATTTCTGACAAGTGCAGAAAGCGAGTTATTTCCAGACACAAAAGCCAGCAAACCCAGAGCGCCTTCCTCTTCTTCGGCGTCAGTTGTTGACACTTCTGAATTCTCGGTTTCTTCGCTCGGCCCTGCCAAGAGACTCAATGAAGGATGAACTTCTTCAGTGGCCTGAAAAACACGAAAATAAAAAAAACAAATCACGGGAAATAGACTGGCGTGAGTGGAAGTGCATGTTCATGTCTGCCAGTTCCCACAGAAAAATTGCACCGAGAGTTGTGCAGTACATGCAACAGAACAAACTGAACAACAGACATAATTATGGAAGTTTCAAAGCGACAGCGTCTGCTGGACACAGAAAGAAAGCATAAGATAAAAAGTTGCGTGAAGAAAACTGTTACAAGTTCATAAGGCACAGAACATGTTGGCACTTTATGAAAAAAAATAGACGTCACGAACCACTTCGTACAATCTGTGCTGCTACATCGCATGTTTAGCCGTCTGAAAACCTTTGTTTTCTACACCTTTACACAACATCAGGGATGCCCTAAGTGCGGCCCGTGGGAAGAATTTGTGCGGACCCCGTCTGGCTCATAACTTACTTGCAGTAAGTTATATTGCTCATGATGAAGAAAACCTAGCAGATATTTCCCAGATTTTTTGAATTTTTGTAGTGCAACTAACCCAAAGGTAGCGGGCTTCCAAACCACGTAGCCCTTTATACAAGCCTCTTTTTAAGCCTACAAAACCAACAAGTCAAAATTCGTCGCTTCAAATACTTTAGCGCAAACGTCGAAAATGTAGCCGATAGTCGATATTTTATAAGTCGTGATAACGCAAACTAGCCTACGTGCATGGCTTGCAGTGTGTAATCGTTCTGTTACGTAATAATCATTTATTATTTCTTTAAGGCATTGTGAATTGCACTTACCGGTATAGCTGGTAGGCGACGCCATTAGCTTATTAAATTTACTGGTAGTCTAGCTATGTCCAACCCACAGAGCTTACTGAGCCAAATATTATGTAACTATTTTAACCAGGGCTGCACATTGAATGACTTACTTTGATCTTAGAAAACTAAATCTAGCCTATAAGGACAGGTTGTCAGTATGTAGGATACTTTTACTACAGTGAAAACCTACACTGGGCCGCACAAAACCTTCGTCAGGGCCGAGGGTTGGACATAGCTGTGGTAGGTAGTGCTTTTACGGCGTTTCTGCTTCAGACAAAGTCAGATTAACATTAGTGGAACGCAGCCTATGCAGCTTGCAGTTGCCATATTTCCAAACGTTTTTTTCGGGAACCATACGAGATGAGTAAGAAAAGGCGTATTCAAATTGGGCCGGACATATAACACGTATGAACTAAGAGTTCCGTTGTGTTGATATAACAAAAGAAATTTTTGTGATTGTTTACACTACAATATACAATCTTAAAGCTTCAGCCGAAATTTACGGGCAAAACTTACTATATACTGCGGCCCGCCAAAACTTACGAACACCGAGATGCGGCCAATGCCTAGAAAACTTTGGGCAACCCTGCACTGTACGTTTGTTGATATTTTATAAATTTTTTAAATTAGGCTATTTTCCATTATTTATAGCGCATTGTAATACACGAAACATTTCGCCTAAGGTTTGTACGCGCAACTTATTCGTCTAACTAAGCAAAAACAAATTAATTATTAATGAAAAATTACCGTTGTGCACGTCAAAGGCATCTCTTCCAGTACCTGTCCGCCGCTAGGAGCGGTCGCCGATGCTTCGCCGCTCTCGCTCTCTGCCGTATCCGACACATCATGTTCGTTTGCGTGTTGACTTGATGCTGGCGCTGCACACGACCTCGCCTTGGGAAAGAAATATTGAGGAAATGTTAATTGTGCTTCACGCCGATAAGAACGTGGTAACCTTGAACTTGCAATAACAGCAATGCGTTGTCGTCAGTGAACAACATACCACGTTGCAAGAGTCAATGACTGATTTGATTGGGCAAAGCCTTAATACACATAAACGCGAATAAATTGACTTGGTAATTTCAATTGCTATGTTCATCTTTCAGGCTAAAAAACCTTGATCTGAGCAGAAACGCATCGCCGCCTACCTCCTCCATGTTCGTCGCTTTGTGCGCCACGTACGTAATGTTGGCGTCGACTCGACTCTGCCTTGCCGTCTCGATTGCGAGTCTGTCTTTGAGGTTGCGGATTTGTTCGATGTGCTGCGCCTGCTGGTGCTCGAGGTGGTTGATGTGCCACTGTTGGTCGCGGCACTTCTGGTAGAAGGTCGGAGGTCGCACCTATAAATAAAGCCATAACATGACTTCTGGCTAATTTCCTGGGTATTGCAACCAGCCGCATAAGACACGAGAGACACAACGAATATTTTCAAAAGGTAATCAACAAAAGCTTAGCGTACCTGGAACTTCAAGACTAAAGTATCCGTGGCTGGGTCTAAGTAGCCTTCGTGAGTTAACAAATCCAAGCGAAAAAATCTGTTGTAGCCCCTGAAACAACAAAAACGGAGCTGGGCCCGGTTCATGATGGCGGCAGCAGCGCATTGCATATACAGAACGTAGTTCGCTTAGGCCGTGCAGTCCGCAAAAACTTCGGTTACAGCAAGTTACGGCGTTCACACAATTCACTTTCACCTCCAAATGGGTTTTGGTCCCCGCACCTCGGCTAACTCTCAGTCCAACTATGAAGTCATTTTTAAGTAAGAAAGGCTAAGCACCAAAAGCGACTCTGCGCGAAAAAAACGCAACCTATTTGTCAAGCGACGGCGTAACTATATTTGCATCCCCACCATAAACGACCAAGCAAGTCAGGAGGGAGCAGAACACAAATGGCGCTCAGATAGCACGCATTTTATTAATTTGCGATCAGGAAGAGCTGCGCGACTCGCACCTCCAACAGAACGGTCAAAGCAGACGGACGCTCCTGGTCAATTACCAGCATTCTCCGACGTCGAACTCGCTGGCAAACTCTCGGACGATGTTCCTGGACGGGTCGTTGCTGGCCAAGTGAACCATTTCAATGCGATACTCGTACTTGGAATTTTCACTCAGGCCAACAGATAGTTCAAGAAATACTGATAGATAATCGCCGCGAACGACGCCGTTCCCATCCTGTGCATTGATGCAGCGATGTTGTCAGCCTCAGAAGGCACTTATCAGACGCAATTAGATGATTTTTAAATAACAAAATTTGCATGATCGAAAGAATGTTGTGCACAACATCCCAAACACACGACACGAATGGCAATTTTTATTGAGGAAAAAAGGGCGTTTGCAACAGAAGGCCTACGTTTGCGATACCAAATCAAAACAAACGTTAAAATGCTGGAGATTCATGCGTTGCTGCTGTTGTCCAGAAGTTGGTACAACACTACTTCTTTAAAAACGGAAGAAAGTCAGAGACCTACCGGATATATCTTTAACCTCCAACTCAATCCAGACACGTTCAATGGTTTGGAATAAACCGGGTCTGCGCTCTGTTGCAGTTGACTGCAAAATAAGAAAACATTTTAAAACAAGTAAACACTTACTTGCCGCTAGAGTACGTTCCAGTACTAACACAATAGTATTTGATAAACCGCACGCGGCACAAACACTGCTTGGAAAGAAGCATGTCGAGGGCTCGAGGGCTGAACAGGTGTTGAAGCATAATTATAAATGGTGACAAGATGCGAAAAAGCGTCTTTGTTTTCTTCGTAATCGCATGTAATAGCAACAGTGCATATATTCTCTACACGCTAGAAACGACACTTGGCCAGCGCAGCCCCGGAAAAAACAAGGTAACGGAAATGGTTGCAATTGGTTTCTAAACTACCAAGTAGTCGAAACCATCACAAATTGTAGTAAAACGACCAATGATATACAGTACATTTTAGGGATTTAGCCGAAAACGTGGAAAATGACTATTCGAATAGCTTCAACCGTCCATCATCCTACCGTGAAATGAACAATAAACAGGCCCTTGATTCAACAAACCGTCCAGTTCTTGCTGTCACGTTTTAAGGTGAATACATCTGTTAATGTTCTGCCTGATCAGTCAAGTAATAATCAACAAGACGGGCAACTAACCTGAATCTTGTCAAGGTGAATGTGGCGGAGTCGTACGGCGGCACAAGTTCGCTGGTGAAGTCTGGTGGCACAGAGGCCGAAACAAAAGACGCCATGGGTTTCTTGTGAATTGCCCGGAACATCTCCAGCATGTCGTTGGAACGGCTTATCAATACACTTTTAGAGCAAGTGTTCATCTGTGAAACATCAGCTTCCAGCTAACGATCACGAAAGCGTGCAGCAGCAGGGAGTGCGATTTGCGAAAACTAAATCTCGGTTTGGACCAAGGGGAGAAAGACGACCTCTATAACTCTTAAAACCAGTTTTACAGCGCATCTGCTCAGCTGTATCCTAACTTTAGAAAAACAAATGCATCCGATTTGGACGAACCTGGTGCTCCACTTCTTTCAGGACACTTTCCAGCATCTCCGTCTCTTGGGACAGTTGATTCTTTTGCCCAACCAAAGTAATGAGTTTGCTTTTCAGCTGACCATCTAATCTGTAATCAAACAAAAAATGACAACAAGAAGAAGCCTCCTAATTTTAATATACAGTATATGTAATAATTGCGAACAATTTTTATTTTTGATAGGCTAGGCTTGCCTTATCTAATCAACCCCTTCAAGACTAACAAACCCCTTCATATGACCCTCCCAAGAAGGGCCTGGGTCCGGCTTAACCGCCTCCGCACCGGTGTCGGTGGTTTCNGCTCCTGCCTGTACAAATGGGGTATGGCCTCCTCTGCGGCCTGTGAGTGTGGCGCAGAACAAACCGTCGACCATGTCGTCCTCCGCTGTCCAATCCATCGACCCTCCACGGACAACACGGCCTGACGGTTCTGGACGATGAGACAACCGAATGGCTGCTTAACACCTGCCCCGATATCTAGGCGGGCTAGCAGAGGATAAAAGAAGATCAAACGAAAGAAGATACCTTTAAGTCGTACGTCATTTTCTCCAGCTTCGATACAATAAACGAAAAGCAGGATTTCAATTAATTTTCATCCTACTGTTCAAATTGTCGAAGTCTAAACCATAATCGTTTACGCCTCTGTCACAATCCGTATGACGCTCACAGAAAAGTTTAAAGAGAAAACCCACTAATTTCCAGCTTTTCATAAACAACAATTTAACCAGTAGCATGCAACACAACCGCCCCGTTCGACCTGGCTATGATCATTTCCACGGCGTTGCGAATTTCCCGGACTCTCTCGTCTTTCGCTGACCGAACACTTTCAACATTTCTTTCCACGTCCTGCAAAGCGACAAAAATGCTTGTCTAACTTAGCAGATGAAACAACACGAAACAAAATGCATAAAGTCGTCATCATTTTACAAACAAACAGTGGATGACATTTGAACATATTTAAGTTCTGATTTACATAACAAACCTGAACTAAGGAAATAAGTTCCATCAGCCTTCTACGAATTGCATTCATTTCATCTGTAATCTGCATTTTGTGCTGATCATACACTTCGATAAGTGGTTTAAAAGTGTGACCACCATGCTGCGTAGATGTAAAATTCAAGTTCACCACGAATCAGTCAGTAATACAGTAATAAAGCAAAAACAAACGCAATTCATAACTCACAGTTCCACCCCACAAAGCACACTGGTGACATATGCATAGTTGGCAAGTCCAACAGAACACACTCAGTTTCTCTTGGTGTAATTCACATCTGCAAACACAAAAGTAACAGCTTAGGCCCAACTGTAGCAGCCAGTGTGACACAATGTTCTTGGAAACGATCGATGGCAAACAGTATCTGAAGCAGAAGGTTAGACTTATCGATTGCCATGCAATTCAAACGTATGACACTTAAAGTTTAAACATGAAGGATGCCAAATCATAGATCTAGGTGAAAGTATTGATGGAACCATCCGGCTTCCGATTATGCAATTGTGCATGAAACGTATTACAGGTTTATTTATGAATCAAAATCAGCACCAAAGTGCAGCAAAGTCTGACCATTCGTCAATTTGGAAGTGCGCTGGTTAGGACATGCACACACCCAAATATAAGTACGCATGCTTTTAGTCGTAGCGCCAGTGCAGTCTTTTTGCAATGCGCATTTCGGCCGTCATAATACACATTAAGCACGTTTTTGCCACTGTCATTCTTTTTTCATACAACAAAGACACTATTTTAATTTAGCAATTGCTACTCAGAGAGGTAGAGGAAAGAAGAAAGTGAACTGTTTGAGAACGATGAAATATCAGAAAGTCACAACCAAACGAAGTGCATATGACAATGACGGTTCAATAAACTGAGAATAATCAAATACTGATATATTACCAAATGTATCAGTTTAAATACAACATACACGTCTTTCCTCTCATCAGAAATGGAACTTTCCACTGCACCCGATGATGTGCTAGGTTTGAGCGGGCGACTTAAGTTATCCAGCTGCTGAGTGAGTTCTTCCGCCCAACGACAGTTGACCAGTTCAGACAACTGCAAAGATGCACTGAAGAAAACAGTTTTAAACTTTTTAACTACAAAAAGATATCCTTCACGAATTTCATACTCAATAGAAAGAAACTCACCGGCAATGCGGACATTGTTGTCGTTGCTCCGTTAACCAACGCTGAAAAATAAAACAACTGGCAATGACTTGGACACCATGTCTTGAATTCACACTAACTTCCAATCACAAAGCAACAGAACTCTGTGTTACAAACGATAATCAATCAAATAAGCAGGTCAGAACATAGCATTTTGGAATATTTCTTAAAACTTCGTTTCTCATAATGTTTTGTAGCTACTTGACATACAGTCTTAAGGAAGTTTAAACTGGATTGGGCTTTAAACATTCAACCACTTTTACAATAAAAACAAAAACATTTTATCCAGTGCCATTTGCAATTAAGCAAATCTTCAAGCAAAACATGAGCAGAAAATACAAGACAGTATATTTTCATACACACTGGGCAGTTTTTAATTAGTAAAAACCGCATCAATGTACAGCTTATTTATTTAAAAATAAAAAGGTTTTCGCATTTAAAGAATCACCAGTTTCCAGTCTTTGAATAACAACCTATTTTGATCGATGGAATCATGTTAAAATTGTATCAAAATGCAATACTCAGACTAACAATAATGTGCAATTAAAAGCTCTTGGTTTGCTGTAAGCGTTCGTGGAGCCAGCCGATTAGGCCTTTATATAATCACTGTGATTATTTGTAATTGCACATACCTGATATCAAGCAATTAGTCTCCGCAAACGCGACACAGGCGAACCAATCAGCAAATCTTTATAATTTAAAATCGATTTCATGTAAATGCACGCATGCTCAATCCTGAAATCATATTACAGTACAAAAAAATTTGATGGTTGATTCGACTGCATCACCTTTATGGAGACTAATTATGAAACAAAGGTGAAATAATGTGCTACCATGAGCACAACAAAAAGGCAAGAAAACATTGCCTTTTTTAACATCCAATTATTGTCTTTTTTGACAACTCCTAATTTCAAATCTGTAATTCTGAAATGTAACATAATCTCTGGCAAGGAATGCTCTGTGGAGAGTCAAAGGAATTGAAATAACCTTGGGTAGTTTCTTTTATGATGGACTGTTTTAGAAACATTCTCAATTTGTTATTTTTATATGTACATGTACACTGAGAACAGACTTCCACCAACAAGCCTTGCAGAGTTTGAACTTTAACCACTATAACGGATGATGGAAATATTAGCTTTTTTTAACATGTAGCCATTTTCTAACAGAAAAGATGCTCATCTATTCAAGAGGTGGATGTTAAAAGGACAAAGGGTCTCTATGCCAAAGTTAGTGGCTAAGACTGAATCTAAAATCCAGTCTTTTGAGCCTTTGATTGGCTTTCTAGCGCTTCTGGTTCATTACATTCAAGTTCCGTAAGTTGGAAGTCTTCTGGTTGTAATAAGTTAATAACCACGCAAATGCCCTGTATGGCACTCAAAGAATGTTATTAGTGCTTAATATTTCAT
>JGI24022J15233_10002267_pt1 | contig 17749 bp, 7 predicted proteins | sample Ectturendosymbi2_FD_15233 | JGI IMG/M metagenome (IMG submission 15233) | reverse complement strand
GAGCGTATAAAACTGTTATCCGGCCAGTGCAAGTGCTACAAAACCGAATTGTGAAATACATGACTTTTAGCAATAGAACATCAAGTGCAAGCAACATTTTTGAATTACCTAATTCTCAAAGTTTCTTATTTGTACCAATTTAATTTGGAAAAATTCATATATAAGTATAATGCCGGTATCCTGCCCTCTTCTTTTGATAACTTTCTTTCGAAACTGTGCAACATACATGATCATGGCACAAGACAACAAGTTTCAGGAAATTTTCATCATAAACGTGTTAGAACTGATTATGGTAAAATAATGCTGCAATATGTAGCACCTGTTGCATGGAGTTGTATTTCCAATAATATCGAAATCCTACCATTACATACGTTTTCAAATCAAGTAAAATCGCGAATGCTTACTGGGTATTGACAAATATGTGATATATACAGTACGTGATTTTTAAGATGTTTTTGAGAGTTGACCTTAAACTGAGCACACTTTTGTTTTTTTGTTTTGTTTCATTTTGAACTCATGTTTTGTACTTCACCTGTAATATTGAAACTTGACAGTCGTTGAGTGTAGAATGGGCTTGATTAAGTGGCTACTTTAGCCGTCTTTCGCCCAACCTGTGCTGTTTGTTTCAAGCTTTGTCGATTGAAATGTATTTTACTGCTGAGTACTTACAGCGCAAACATGACTTGACTTGATTTTATGCCAGCATGTTTCAGACGTGCATGTAGTTGTAACAATACAGAAGAATAAACTGGGAGGCTTGTTCCACTGGCACAACAACTCAAAATTTTAAATAATTTTATAATCGAACGCATGCAGTTAGCTAACTTAATATGTGTACTCCAAGCACACAGTAAACGTCTTGCAAAGGCGGGTTCATATCTATTTTCAGGTCGGAGACACACTGGCTTTGTCGGTCAGCACACCTACTCACCTGAACAAAATAGACCTTCTGAAAGAAATCGACGACGATTACGAAGCTGACATCAATTACTTAATGAAACAAGCACTTGACAAAATTGCTTTCCTGCCATTCGGATATATGATTGACAAATGGAGGTGGAGCGTCTTTAATGGTGACATCACCAAGAATGACTACCAACAGCACTGGGATGAGCTCAGGTCAGGGAATTTACTTGCTATCTTTGGCCGATAATATTTTTAAAAGTCACGATGATGGCTTCTGCGGGCCTTAAAGAGTTTTTAAATGTCGGGATTTGTAGTCTTGGCCGAATAAAAGATTGATGTTTGTGTAGTGTTGCAACCTCTCCGTTGGCATTGCGTTGAATGTGTGATTCACCACGAACAGGATGTGCGCGAAGAACAACACCCATATATATCTGGCACGAACAGGCAATAATAGAGTGATCGTGGCGTGTAATCTCTGGTGATACTAACCATGTGAACGATTGAACGTGACAACTAGCGTACGCGAAGAGTGATCGCGGCGTGTGATCTCTATTGTTGCTTGCCGCCACAGTGTGAAGCTTTGCGCACTTGCCGCTCGGGCTTTCCGTCCGCAACAGTAGGTGATGTGTTTGTTTTTGTCCATTTTACTTCATGCGTCACAGTATTTTGCCAATTTTATGTTTATTTCAGCTAGCATAAGTGAGAAGTTGATAAATTGTTTGAAAACAATGTTGTTGATTGAACCTTTTCGTCTCGCATTAAGCGATTGGTATAAGCAAAATTATATTCCTAAACTTGATTGATTTACTCTCATCGCTATCTTCAAACACAAAAAGCAAGAAATGATAATAAGGTGCTTGAAAGAAGATTTTTGCAAGACTATTCTTTCTATTTTATAAACAATACAACCTACTGGTGCACCACGCATTTAATCACCTTGTTTGTTATTTTACCTCAATTTCTTTTTTTCCCACGTTTCCAAGTGGGGCCCTGCTATAAGTTTTTTAAACGCAAAATTGTTAGACAAAGTTTGTCATCATAGCAAATTCAACTTGCTTACATAAGCTTGGTACCAGATCTGGTTTTTAAAATGGACTCAACAAATATTTAAAAATACAAGACCTACAAAATAAAGGAAAATATAAAAGCTTGTGAACGTTGCACGCAACAAACTGTATGCTTGTAAGGTGCCCGGCCTCTCTTCAAAGCGTATTCCTTTTTGCCGAAAAGTTCAAAGTAGGCATCATGAAGCTTTATACAAAAACTTCTTTGATTGAAGTGAGATTTGAAATATGTTGTTAAAGTGAGCTTATAATTACAGCACAAGCAACCAAGTCAATAGTGCCTTGGCTGCTTTCTTGAATAACTTGCCATAAACAAATATGTTAATATGAGTCGGAAACTCAGTTTTTTGCAGCTGTGCACTGCAAAGCCGAGTTAAACATCTTTCAATTATCTCAATATTTTTGCTAAAAAAACATCAAATAGAACTATCTATTCAAGCATTACGAGATATACCGGGTAAAAACTTCGAGCATCGGTGTTTAAAACAAAGAAATTGATGGCGGTTATTGCAGGAAATCATCGATATTCAACAGAATGTCAGTTCATCAAATTTTGCTCCAAAACACGCAGCGCGAGATTAAGTTTTACCTTCAAAGGCGCTAAAGAATTAGAATTATCAGCTTTAGTGCAAAAAAGTACGATGTGTGCAGCTTCACTATCAGAGTGAAGCTATGTGTGTCAAAGTTGTCCCAATTACGCGACAAGCGAAGTTGATCTTCTAATAATCCAAAAAAACAACGAAAACGTCCATCCTTTTGAACTTAGGTGATGCACAGTGGTGCACAAATTGCTTCAGGCGCAAATTTGTTGCTGACAAAATAAAAAAATCATTCAAAATTTCTGCTCCCTGATCGATAGATAGATGATAAAACACCGCATTTACAGCTTTCTTTAAGTACAATAGAGCTTATGATAGGCAACACCAAGCATGTTTGTATCCATAAAACTAGCAGTCCGAATCCTTCCCATACAAGACTGAGATTTTTTAAACTTTGCAAACTTGAACAAAATAGGAAGAGGAGATCAACCACAGGAAAATATTTTATTCTGCTAAGCAGGAAGCACACCGCTATCACTGAAAGAGATATGAAATAAATAGCGCTAAAAAATAAAAACAAAACTACTTCTGTGTAAATGTAGGCTAACCATTTTGGAACAAAAGTTTCCTCCCTAACTATCCACGCAAGTAGACAACAACAACAAGCAACAAAGCTGCAAGTCAATCTACCTTGCTACTGCATGTGAGTTTTTACAAGCATCACGGCAATACGGATCAAGGATCGAAAAATACCCCAAAGGCAAATCGATCACATCACATTAAGCAATAACTATGACGTTAGAATAATCCAGATCATGTGGTCATCATCAGATCTGACTGTAACGAGTTTCCATGACCTTGGTGTGACACGAACTGTCTTATCTACCCGCACTCCAACAAAAAAGCTTATTTGCTTTGCTTGTTCTGGCGTGCCATCTTGCGTTTGACTGCTCCACTGCAACAAAACTTGTAACTTTTCCGCAAAATAAGACTTGGGTAATTTTGCACTAGATTTCACCACACTTCTATTATTTTAGGATAAAAGTAGGGTTCTCCCGGTGAATTCAGTCGCATTACCTGGAACATTAATAACAAATTTTATGTGGAATAGATAGATAGATAGATATATAGATAGATAGATTTATTTGGCGGTACTGACTTAATTGCGATAAATGTACTCGCTAAAACAGAAGAAAACGCCGGGGCACCGAAAAAACACAGAGGTTATCTAGTCGGGTGCCCCATAAATTACGTGAATAATATCTTTCGTGATGAATTCTATCTTATGTGATGAATACTATCTTTTGTAATGGCTGCTACCTTCAGTGATCGATGATATCTTTAGCGATGAATATTATATTTGTGATGAATATTGTCTTTATAACGCAAAATTTTTGTGCAGGCTGAAGTACCAAGGCATCACACCACCAGTGAAACGGGACAACGCTGCAGACTTCGACCCTGGTGCAAAATACCACATTCCAGCAAACACGCCTTACATTCGGTATCACGATCGCAGAGACAGTTTTTTAGCTTTGTTTCGTGCTGTTTCTCTTTCTGTTCTAAGATGGCAGCTACAGTTTTCCCGTGGTTTGTGAATTCTTTTTCGTTTTTTCCACTCCATACCACTTCGCTTCAGTATCTTCAATTTTGCACAAAATCAACCCAAAATCTCAAAACCCAAATTTTTGGCAAGTTGAATAACTTTTTATAAGTCAAAATTATATGGCATAAATATCAAATCATTCCCACACATCACCTGTACTTACTCTTGCGTTGTTGGTTAAAGACAAAGTGAAGCAAAATTTCAAGGGTAAGAGGATTTAAATTTTTGCAGAGAGATTTTTAACAAAAACGAAGCGGGCCATATGTGTAACTTCTCCATTCCTCACGCATATTCAGCTGAAAGAAGGCGTTGGACTTATGCAGAGTTTGTTTAATGTGGCGATTCTTCCAACTAACTTACAATGCAAACCATTTCTGCTTTTTCCAGTTTTGCGTGCGATTATCTGAAACTCTGAACGGTCTCGTCCCCATAATTCTTCTCTTTGAAAATACAGAAAAAGTTTTATTAAGCTCGTTTTGTGTTCCCTTTGAAGTGACACGTGTAGTTAGCGACCCTTATCTTCCTCTGATCGCCCCGGGGACTACGCGGCTAATATCGCAGCGAATGCTGACCCTCACCTGCATCCCACGAACACGAAGCTGGGCTAAATGATGCAAATATCATTGTTCAAGTGTTCGGTAAGACCGGACTGGGAATCGCACCTGGCCTAATAGCTTCAGATCTACGTGCTCAACACACTGTATCATTTGTACCAGGAGTGTCCAAAGTGCAGCCCATGGGTACATTTCACAAGGCCCATGGATTTGTTTGGTTTGAGATTGTGTTGCATATGGCCCGCCAAGGTCAGACAGACGGTGGCTTTTGCTTGTTAAGACTTTGCCCAATGTTGGTTGATGTGCTGTGAGCGAATCAGAGATGAGCGGAGTCACATTTTTCAGACTCCGACTCTGCTCCTGCTCCACGCTTTAAGACTCCTGCTCCGACTCCGAAAAATTTTGAAACATCAGCTCCGACTCCTGTTAACACTCCGAAAACTTCCAAGTAACTCATAAAAAAAGTTGCTGTCTATTTTGCTTCATGAGGCAAAATATATGTAGTGGCTATTTTGCCTTTAATAGAACACAAATGGTTGAAATGGTCACATGACTAGCACAATAAAGAGTGGCACAACATGTTGAGGTTTAAAGTTATGGCTTAGCCTATTCTTTACACATCGTACACAAACAGCCACAAAAAGCTTGTCCACATTTAAATTAGACATTACGGTCAGCTATGTAGGCCATGCATTCCAAACTTGTCACGTGATGACTTCAGACAAGTATCTACAGCTACTGACATAATAACTTCAGAACTGTTTTTGTCTCATGAGGCAAAATAGACGCTGCTTATCAAATATACACCTTAAAAGTACAGGTTCTACTGTGTTAAATTATGACGTAGCAACCATTGAAACAATAGTTTTAGTTAAGCAGTTCAAGCTTCAGTAATTAACCAGAGAGATGACAAGCATTTGAAGTGAGTGTTAATTTTCAATTTTTACAAAACACTCATTTTCAATCTCCGAGGTCAGGAGCTGATCCCCTGTTCATAAATATTGAATTCTACTTTAACCATGTGCTCAGATAAAACTCTGAACTATGACTGTGCTAAACTGAGCCATTAACATGAATGTGCAAGCAAATCGTACAAAAAAATTAAGATGAACATTTACATTACGCATAACGTAGGCTACAATCCCTTTCAAATTTCTCATAGGCAATAGCGATGCAAAACAATAGGTCTATAGGTTATCTTTAAACCTGCAAGTATCAGGGCAAACATCCAACTTTGTTCAGTATGGCCCCAAAATGTGAGCAGAGGTTGGCCTATGCAAGCAGTGGCTAGACTAGAAATCTGCACAATGCGAATAGGCCTAAACATTATTGTACTACTCCACATTACTTACTTCTAACATCATCGTCAAATCCTGTCATTAGCTAGGCCTACAATACAGTATATAGGTCATTTCGGCACACTTTTACTTCTCTATAATCTATTTTGCTAGCCATTGTTTTTTGTCATGTGTCTTGCATTATTGCCCACATCATTAGCCCAACATTCTCCTAGTGAAGTTACAGCATGGATTCCAAATCCCCGAACTGAATTATCACTTACTACACACTGTATTTTCCATAGTCCACAGCTTTGAAACCATCAGTAATGGGGAAATGCTCGGTACTCCCACCTAGTGTCACACTTTTGTGTTATATGACGACACTGGTCAGAAAACACATCTCAGTTAATTCCATTCTGTTTGACAACAAGCATCATTTCCGAAACTAGGTCCCTTAAAATTTTTGATTGGCTCCTGCACAGACCTTAATGTTGACTCCGGCTCCTGCTCCGGCTCGAACCTAAAATATTGACTCCGACTCGTGCTCCAGCCCAAAATGCAAACTCCTGCCGGAGTCCACTCCGGCACCCCGGCTCCGTGATCATCTCTGGAGCGAACACAACAAGCAAGAAAGCCGTCGCAAAGGAGTGTTCCTACTTCGACTTAAACAAACCTTTTAGTGAATCAATAGGCGAAATATTACGCTCAAGTTTTTCTCTTTAGTGTTTGACCATGCTGTTGTGCAAAAAGTTGTTGAAAATAAATGGATGCAGTTGCTGGCTTCACACATACTTCAGTTTATATAAAGGCGTTTATTGTGCAGATACTTTGTCAGCTTCGTAATTCAATTCCAGTTTTATGAAGCCATGTGCAACGAAGCCAATCACCAAGGGAATCTATACAAATGCGATTTTTACAAGTCTTTTGAAGCCGGAAACAAACTTGAGTAAGAGTATTAAAATGAATGAATTGCTAAATTCAAACTCCTAATCAAATCAATGTAATCATAACAATAGTACTGTCTTGAAATTGAAATCACTACATCAGAATCCACGCGAACTTGGACTTGCTTCATGCAAAGCTACCGCAATAATAGTTGCATCTGCTAAATTAGTCTATTACGTCGTTAAAATTGTTTAGTGTTTTGTTAATTTTTAGTCGCGGATCGCAACACGACTTTAGGTGCTCTTTTACCATAAAGCGTAAAATACACGCAGAAACATGCTTCAGATGGGATCGAGTAAACCATGGCAAGAGGCGATGGAAGCCATCACTGGAGGTCGTGAAATGAGCGTGGGATCACTCGTCACATACTTCCAACCTTTACTGAAATGGTTGAAGGACAAAAATGCTGAGAATGGCGACGTATTAGGATGGTCTGAAGAAAATTGGAAACCAAGTGCGTGCGCAGTGGTTTTGTGATTGAAACTACTGTATACCTGCTGTTGGCGCAGTTTTCATGGAGCATACATAAAAACTTCCAAAATTTGAAGAATTTTATGAATTGAAAAAGCATGGAAGCGTATATTTGCTAATAGAATGAAATTTTAACTAAATGTGAATACTTTTTTACATGTTGGAGTTCCTTCGCAAGCATGCAAGACATTGCAAAGCAAAACCTTTGCACATCTCTAACATTTTCACGAAAAGATCCATAACTGCTGAAGTTTTGCGCTTCTTTTTCGCAAGCACCCATGCTATGTGAAACGAAACCTATCTACATCAAACTCATAAACGACCGCCTAGGCATGTGTTTATGTTTTGAGTAGTGAAGTAGAGCTTTCGAGGAATCTGCTCAGCATGCTGTGCTTTTACAACTCTGCAGTGATTCTGAATGCAAGTATCTACATTTCAGTGGCAATTTATAACAAGGGAAATGCAACTAAATCTGCTCGCAGTGTTTTACTAGGAAATCGATATCGCTTCAATTGAGGATTTTCAATCCTGTAAATTTCAAGCAAAAGCTTAAGGTGACGTGATGAAACACCAAAGCAAGGCTTAGAGAATTAAAAATCAGATAAAACCATGAAGAAAGCGGGTAGAACCTAGCTGACTAAGAAGTGTGTCTGGTTGTATATATATTTGTGTCATTCAATTCTAAAGGGATACAAAGGTGAATGTTGCTAAGTGATGTGAACTTACTCAACATATGAAAATCGCCCTTTTTTGTTGTCCTTATAAAAATTCAAATGAACGTCTCTAACTTTTTCTCATGTGGTGTTCCTTGTGTATAATATCAGTGGGGTACTGGTCCACGGACGGAGTTCCAGAGTGGCTTCATGAGTATAATGCTACTGCTGAGGAATACTACTACAACGCCGTCCTTGCTGAATGGACTTATAATACCAATATCAATGGTCCAAACCAGCACGCACACGTAAGTGGCAAACTTTGGTTTAGTGAGTTTAAAAATCCAGTTGTTTCTCATCGCAAACAACAAGAGCAAAGATAATATCTTAATGGCTTATCAGAAAATCAGCTTTTATGTAAAGGTTGCTGCTCATGTGCCTTTCGTAAACAGTATATGGATTTATGCATCTCTCAATACCTTTTTTTACCGAAAAACGCTGCCCTAGTAAAGCTTGCGTCATTATCCTTTCGGTAATATGGGGTTTCTTGTAGTGATCGTGAGGAACGCATACGATTCTACGGAGATCCCACTAGTTGAAACTCATTCTCCCAACTAAGCGACCTGATATCTTGAGATTGCCAAGCAGTGCCGGATTAAGGTCGCGCGGGGCCTGTAGCATACAACCAGAGACCCTAAGTTTAAAATACACTTGAACAAATGAAAAACAATTTTGTGGGCATCTATGTGACTACCATTAGGCACACTGAATTCCGTAAGTACGAAAAACCTGGTCCTAAATAGCAACTGGTGGACATTATGGACTACATATCTTCTTTTCCAAAGACGAATGTACATATCTTTTACCAAGAAGGAATACGTTACTGTACAGTTAGCAAATACCGTGCAGAGACACTGGCATTAAATCAATGGTCCAGACTCATCATAAAATGTGAACTGATCATTGCTAATGTATTTATGATACTAGTAGTGTCTATTTCACACAGAAGTTCTTACTCTACATTTTAGAATCAAGTTGTTCAGCTTGTTTTGTCTACTGGCGCTCCGTTGTTCATTCTACCATTTTTAGTTTAGAAAATGACCGTTTTCCACAAGCTGCAGTTGGTTACTATGAGAAATGGATAAGTACGCAAACCATTGCCAACATTTGTAAAAGAAAAATCCAAGTACACCATTCAAAGGCTAATGAATAGATCCCAAATCTAGGGCTACAAATGAGATTTTTAAAATTCTCTATATAATCAGCGGTGTATATTAGGGGGGCAACGAGGCGGTCGCCTCGCACCCCTTTTTCAGAGATGCCGCGAGGGCCCACTTTTGGGAGTTTCGCACTTATTTTTCTTATTGCTTTGTTACAAACTTGTTTCACTCTTGAGCCACATCTAATAAGCTCTGAAGCAAGCCATATGTTTGTCAAAATAAAACACAAACTATGTGCAAAACTGCCAAAAGGGGGTACTCAACAACTTGAATGTGTGTAGATAAAGAACAATTTAAAATTAAATGACTTCAAACAATTTACACATTAAAGTGTGCTGTCACGCAGAAGCAAATTTCCCGATAAAATAAAAAATTTAGCTTGCTTTCAGCAAGTAAAGTTACTGTAGAACATGCGAAAAATATAGGGCTCCTTTCTAAGAATTTGTCTCGGGCACCTAAATTCTAATATCCACCTTTGCATATTTCAAGGAACAAATTCCACACAAAGGACTGCGGGATCCCCAAAAGCGCGGATCCCGTAGCGGTTGCTACATTTGCTACTGTCGTTAATCCGTCACTGTTGCCAAGCCAAAGCTGATGAAATAAAAGCTCTCAAGATAATGTCGTTGATAATCCTGCAGTACCACACTCTAAATTGCCTCCTTTGGTTATATTCACATACACAATCTTCAAAAGACTTGAATGTGAAGTCAGAACAAGGTAACATGAAACGGTTCGGATTAGATGAGTGGCGAACAACAGCGCAAAGCGTTCAGCAAAGCGACCGGAAACCGCAGCCGACTGCCGTGATGGATGCTAGCAACAGACCCGCAACCAAAGGGAGAAACTGGGCAATTGCCCCCAAAAATTTTCAAAAACTTTTTGAAAACGCCAAAAACTTTTTTAGTTATTAGACGAACAAGTTTCAACCATTTTACCCTCTCCGCAAATATCAGCTGGTTGCGGCCCCGTGGTTAGCAGATTCTCATCTTAACTGTTAGACTGTACACAAACAAGTAAATTGCATGCTGCATTCGCCCCCTTAGTTTTTAATGTGATATGCCAATGTCTACGTGATTCGTTGAGCTTCGTATTGTAAATAAACGCCTTGACTAGAGCAAGCTTGTGAGAATTGAACGCTTCAGTTGGAAGGTTCGATGCGCGATTGTGTCATCAGCAAGAACCTTATTACACGATGCGCCACCTGGAGGGGTGGCACAGTCATGCTTTAGATTCAGTAGATAACTAAACTTATTTTTGGGTTCTCATTACTGAATCTGGGCTCGTATTCGTAGGTAATTCCTGTTTGACAATCCCGTTATGCTACTTCCTCATTAAGTTACACGATATTACGAATACTCAGTAAACCACTCATAATGTGTGTTTTATTTTCCATATTTTATTGACAGTAAACATACAAAAATATGAAAGCAATGGTACTCACCAATTCACGGTATTCCATGATATGTAGACACTTCTCGACATGCTTTAAACTCACACATAATCCCAATGTATTTTAGATACTTGTCATAATCCATAAAAGCAGATATAAATAAACTGTCTCTCACTAATACCCTTCTATCACATCTCCATTCACGCTCTGTCACTAACACTATCTATATTGTTCACTGACCAATATTCTTAGTGGACTGATCGTGATTCGTTCGGAGAAAACAAGTAACATTCGTTCGTGCGGAAATGTATCATTAATCAAGTTTTTTGAGTGGTAATGCGTTTACTCGAAACCAAACCCAATCAAAATGTAGATACTTGATTGAAACTAAAGTTTAGCAACAAAATTACCAGAAGGAATTTAGCTATAATCCATTAACCTAACACGAACATTTTACCATGACTTGTTTGACAGAACTTCACCCGGACAAGCCACATTTTACGGTTTTGTCTGTCAGGGATTAACCCGGACAAGCCAAATTTTCTAGTTTAGCCTGACAGGGATTAACCTGGACAAGCCAAATTTTTTAAACCCGTTGCTGCCCATGACATACAGCAGCGAAGTCTAGATGACGATCCCTGCCCTTGACATAGGATCAAGCCGAAAGAGTCTTATGGAAACGACCAACCTTTTGTCCAAATTCAGCCGTATTTATAGCTGAATATTTCTTCAGAGTTTCATTAGCACCCCCTCGTTCTAGGTGTTTGATTGGTCACTTCTTGTCGCTATCCTTTGTGATTGGTTACTTTCCTTGGCTTCCAGAATTTTCTTGATGATGTTTTCACCTAACCTGCCTTCTTCTCAGGGCTAGGTGCTGGTCCATTGACGCATTTCCTATCATGTGCGTTTCCTGTCATATGTGCTTCTGGTCACATGCACTTCCTGGTCGTGATTGTGCATTAGTTAATAGTCATATGATTTTTGTTGACATTTTCCAGTTGTTCCATTGGGGTGACGTGAGGTAATTGTCCTTTGATAACAGTCTGTCAGTCTCCGTTGTCATAGCAACGGGTTGACAACCAATTTTCATTGGTTGCAGTTTCTCATCGTTGCAATTGTCTTGTCCTATTTACTGCTTTTTCTGTAGCGCTGATTTTATGTACAAGAATTCGTGTTCAGGCAAAACTTGCCTGTAACAATCTATTGCGCATCACAAGCTGACTAATCTAAATGTATAATCGAAGGCATGTTACTAGCACTGTGTCCAAGTTCAACAGCAATTAAGCTGAAAAGCTTGACGTTTGATGCAGCCAATATTGGTTTCACTGCATTGATAATGGATAACCTCGACTCTTGGAGCAATAGCTTACAAAGATGTTTTGCTTCTCGACCGCTCTAGGGACAAGTATGTACCTACTGTAACTGTACGTGGCATGAACCACTTGTGCTTCACTGCCATGCCATTTTACAAACCCTTGTGCCTGAGTGCTTAACCAGGATGAGCCAGAGGAATCAAGCCAGAGGAATAGCATTGATTTCGAAATTACAAAAGCGTTTGTGGAAGTTTCAAATAAAGATTGTACGAAATCCTAAACGTTAAGCATAAGTCTTTTACAGACAAATACGAGGATTTATTTTAGAATTATAGTGTCGGAGCAAACGAAAGTATACCATTGACACTTCGCACACTAAAAACGTAGATGTTTACTAAAATGCAAAACTCAACTGGTGGGAATGCGCCAACTACCGTTCTTGAGAGACAATTAAATATCAAGCATTGCGTGGAGATGTGAAAGAAGATGGTTCATTCAATACCCATCAGTGACTGCGAGCATACATTTATTTCTTCAGAGAAGTGAGCGATTTGACCTTCCATTAGCTGTGTACATGTAGATCTCGAGACGCAGAATCTCGAAAATTGCTTTGCACGCAAATAATATCATGCAAACTTTTCAATTAAATGCGTTCAATTTAAGCGTCAAAAATGATAAATCCGAGTGAGTTCAGGATGACATAAAGCAGCACGAATGTCACAATGCAGAGTTTGACAAACCACCACAATAAATACAGAAACAAGCGGTCCTGTACTTTTTAGCCCGTTGTACGACATCTTGTACTTTGAATGCGTTAGGTCCAATCTTCATCGAGTAATTTGTGACTTGTTTTCTTTCGTGTACGACTTTTGATTTGACGACAATGAATTTTAGTAGTACACTAAATATGTGCACAGCGAGCTACGTCCTTTTCTGTTATCTGCTCGTTTTGCATATTGCTCGAATAAAATAATCCTTAAGTTAATGATAAAAGCGCTTGATTTCCTTAGGCGTACTCAACTCATGCTCTCGACCTTGCCTGATTGTTACGAGAGCTGTCTTCACTTTCGGTGAAAACTCTCTTACGCTTTTGCGACCCTACGAGGATAGTAATGCCCCAACAAAGGGCAATGATGTGTAATAAAAGGTAACAATACCGCTCTCCACTGATTTCCTTCCACAGCAACGAATAAAAACTTTAATCAGTCTCCGTCAATCGCAGATAACGTGTTAAAAATTTATTCTCCAGGAAGAAGAGAGCAACAAGCTGGCGAAATTCAAGGCAAGGAAGGCCGAAGAAGCTCGTCTTTTCGACCCGACAGAAATTGCTATCTCAGACGATCGACGTCAAATTGAGAAGCTTAAGGTAGTAGGACAAGGTGCTCTTTCCGACGACAAGTTGAACGAGGTGAGTTCAAACAGCGTGCTTATGGCGTTTTAAATAGCTTGCTTCAACAATTTATTAAAAATTTTCCATGCATACTTGGCCAAAATAAATAAAAATAAACGCTTTCGATTAGGAAGAATTCTTTTTCGTTCCTGACAAATTTAGATTTCCAAGCAATCAAGATGTGTTCATGAATAGTTGCTTTTACCGTTCCAAAACATGGGCATGACAATTTCCTGTAAACAGAAGATAAATGGTTCGTTAAAAATTTGTTAATGCCAACTATTTTGCAAGTAGTTCAAATAAAAAAAACGCATTTTCCTTGGAAATAATGAACAAAACTCTCAGAAAACGAGTAAATTATCTGGAAGATTTATCCTTTCCAACCTATCAGAAAAAATGGTGAAAAATCGGGGAGGTGTCTCTCTCGCTAGGTAGGTCATGCTAAGGACAACAATGACGAAATATTTGTGGTTTATAAAAATAGATTAATACAGTGAGTTTGCCGTGACTGATAGTGTGAAGACACTTTCCAGTAGAATATACTGTAAACTTTTTCACTGGTCTGCATTCTCAATCACAGTTAAGTTATAATTTAACGAATATTTTGAGAGACACATCGTTGAGGTTTCAAGTTATCTTTCAATAAGGAGAAACTGAAAGCGAGTTGCTTCAAAGCTTTGTATTGCAAAATAAAAATTCCCGCTTGCCATACAGAAACACATTGACATTTGAAAAACTTCGTAAAGTAATACTTGTAGATAGGTGCATCTTGGTAGAAAAAAAACAGTCGTCGATATCAGCAGCAACCTTGGTTGTCTCGATCTTATTATTGTTGTTCGCCGTACCAGTGTCATATATTTTTCACAGCAGGCCACACAGGCAAGATAGTTTGTTGAGAACTACTCAGCCAAATACATTTAACGTAAAATCCTGTGTTTTATTAAAGCACTTTTCACCTTTATATAAAAACCGCAAATGCCCTTCCTGATGGTAAAAAAAACTATAAACACAGACTTTCCGCAAAAGCATTGTGTGAAGCTGAAAAACCTTACCTAAGGAAATGCCAGATTTGCAACAAAATTTGCTGCCATGGGGTGCTGTACCATCAGAGATGAAAATGTATGCGTTGTCACAGAACAGCCAAACACACAAATCGATTGATCATAACATACACATCCAAAGTTAATCTTCGCGAACTAAAAGTTGCAATGTAAACGTTAAAGTTTAGCAGGGTTTCAATAAAAGTGATATAAGCTAATTTTTTTAATGATTTTTTAAAGCTTGGTTATCAAATTTTTTTATTGGCATTTTGTGTTCATATCCCATTTTCCGTTATGCATTATAAAGACAATCAATGACCCATCAAGTAGGTATAAATGAAGTGGTAGTTCTTTGCATTGCTGGCAATTAATGGAGCAATAACACGAAAAATGTCAAACCAGCAGCATTTCCTACATACAAATTATCTTTTACGAAAAGTGCCACTCTTAATACACAGCGTTGGGCTACAGCTGTGCCAGGAAAGCTATACGGTTGAATTCTGATCAATATATTCAGGAACACTGAGTCTAAGAATGTGTAGCGAATAACGGCTAAGCGTAAAAATGCTACTATCTACTCACCAGCTTATGAGTCCTGGTCATGATGCTAAACTGCAGCCGGTCATGGGTTTGCAGTTCGGGAGTTCTACAAGGTTTGGGAAATTTGATCACCCTATAGCAGGGGTGGGCAAATAGCGGCCCGCGCGCCAAATGTGGCCCACCACAGCGTTTTCAGTGGCCCGCGGAAGAATTGAGGAAATTTGTTTAAATCTGAAGTTTCCTTCAACTTGTCACAGTAAATGTTATTGCTTACTGCTGAGGCTAACTTAACCAAAACTTGCTTCTATTTCTATTAGAAGGTACGGCCCTCTCCTGAATGCGGCCTTCTCAAAGTGGCCCGGGAATCAAATTAATTGCGCACCCCTGCCCAATAGCCATCATTTTTCCCAGACTCACTTTGGCCAGGTTTGGTGACGTCTGACAGAGCTCCAGCTCTAGATCAAACAGTCTTTTTCAAGGACAGACACAATTCTTCAGTAATTCAACGCAATCAGTCTAGTTATGGAGATTCGATAGGCAGATGGTAAATATTTCTCCACTCTGGCAGACCCTTCAGCTAAAGCCAACGTATTGGCCATACCAATCTTTGGGACTCTGTGGGATGCAAAGTGTGTTCACTAGTAAAGGACTGATGAGTGACTCCAACCCTTGCCCTGGCTTGCTTTGAAGTTTCCTCAAAACGATCATCCTTTCTATAGGTCTTGCCACACGCGCGCACGCACACACAGAGAAGTTAATGTACATTCCAACCTTTCATTTGAAATAATCTGAAGATGCCAATTGTTCTTCCTTTTTTTCGAAATGCTGGGGTTTATTTCAACAATCCCAGACTATTTGGTGGTGCTCCTTGTTTCATGCTCTTACACTGCACTCCAGCCAACAAAGATTCTACTTTTTCTAGCTTTCCGCAGTGAATTCCAAAATGCAAACGACATACAGCACAGCAAAGGTTTGCACTGATGGTAACTGCGTTCCTCTCGATCCAGGTACGAACTTATTTTGTCTAGTTAAAGAAATTTTGCGCAAAGCATGTATCTTTGTACTTCGCTATAAGCATGGGCGTCGAAAGGATTTTTTCCAGGGGGGTGGGCAGTAAGGGATTTTCCCAAAATCTTTTCCATGGGGGGGCCGAAAGTGGTGAAATTTGGTTTTTACCCCTCGAAATTGAAAAACCAACTTTTTTTTGCTAATAATTTCAAAATTCAGGGGGGAAGGCCCCCCTTCCCCTTCCTTCCAACGCTCATGCCTATAAGTGTTTGCTAATACGCGAACCACTGCCGCTCGGTTATAACTATTAAAAAATCGGCGTGACACTTTTTGCATTTATATGCATCAAAAGAAGACATCGACGCAAGCGTGCAACGCCAAGACGCATTTTGGTGTATTCGTTTCGTTACATTTGCAGCGTCTTGTGTCTTTCTTTAATGAAAAACATGGTACTAAAGGTGGACAGACAATGGACAGACCCATTGAAACAAAATAACACAGATTTTCTGAGATACTGTTTGAGAGCTGAATACAATAACGTTTGTATCATTTCACTCTGCAAGACTTCCAAAGGCACTTTACTGAGTAACAGAGCTTGCGCAAGAGTTAACCTTAGTGCGCAAGAGTTAACCTAACTGCACTTATATAGAATAAAACGGGGTTTTCATATAACATCTGCTTAAAACACTGCCAAGGAATTTTGTTATACAGAATTAGATAAGTGATGGTGAAAAAGCTTTTAAATTACATATTAGTTCAACAAATATGAGTAGCTGACAAGCTAGAATTGTGATCCAAGCATGTTGTCAACAGGCTGGTTAGCAGAATGCAAGTAATGCATTTAGCAAACCATACGTCTGATTTATCGGCCCTGAAAGTGCTTACGTCACCCAGTTACGATTGCAAGAGTGGTTTGTTTCAACTATTTTTTGTTCATTTAACTGCACATTTTTTGTTACCTATGTAGTGGATTTCATTCGAAGTATATAGCTCAGACAGAAAACAATGTTTTGCGACTGTGGTTGTCGAAATTAGATTTTCATGCCCTGATTGCGTCTCTTTGAAAGTCACAACCATTTACAGATTTGACTGACGTGATGGCAACTTCTAGAGACTATAACAAGCTGAGAGATGCATGGGAAGGATGGAGGGATGTCAGTGGAAAAAACATGAGAAGCGATTTTTACAAGTACATAGACCTGCAAAATGAAGTGGCCGTCTTGAATGGTACATCAGTTATATGTCATTGGTGAAAGAATTAGGTGTCAGATAGATTTTTTTCGATGCAAATCTTGGTCGAACCATTGCAGCAAAATTCCTTCCCTCTCATATTTGTACATCACAAACGATTGAACTTACAAGCAGAGCCGGAGGAAGGGCCCTCCGTACACCCCGGCCGGGGGAGGCCTGGTAAAAACGAGGCCCCCAAATCTGACTGATGCGACATACAGACATACCAGAACTGAACTAACAAAGAAATGATTTTAGACATTTCCCTTTTCAACATTCATATTTATCTAATACTTGAAAGAAATTTATCCTCCCACGACCCATAGCATCCTGTTCTGTAAAGCCAATCTTTGCAAAATGCATTGTGGATAGCTTCGTTGTCAGGCCTTGGTAAGCTGGCAGTTGCGTAGGTAGCGTTGCTGAATCTACGTTTATTGTAAGCATTTTTAGTACAGTCTAGGAAGAGATCATTCAGGAAAATTAAGTTGTAGACCAGTGGCCTAACTAGGAGTTTCAGCCAGGGTGGAAAAAGTAACTGAAGCAGTCCCGTCACCACGGCGAGCTTTGGTGGGCTTAGCTCCCAAACAAAACACCCAG
>JGI24022J15233_10002266_pt1 | contig 17750 bp, 13 predicted proteins | sample Ectturendosymbi2_FD_15233 | JGI IMG/M metagenome (IMG submission 15233) | reverse complement strand
CCCCATTTCAGTTTGCGTCTTTTCTAGTCCAGAACAAAACAAATGAAGTACGTTTTGCAATTTTCTGGCTTTTACAGTATTTTCCGTGCCAAATGAACAGCTCATTCACCAACAGCTCGGTAAGTCCTTTTTTCATAACATCGGTTTGTTTTGCATGCTTCGCAATGACAGCATTTAGACGAATTAGCGCTGCAGGTTGTTTTCACAGGGCTTCTGATCATTTTCCAATGATCGTTAGCTCACTTTGGCAGCGCAAACCTACCGACTGGCACCATGACTTTTTATGTGCACAACAAAAAGAAAAGCCAATCAAAGCTGTGGCTTAATGCCAAACTCACATAACTTTCACTGTTCTTGCGACATTGTGGTTGTTTGAAACCGCAGCCACCTACAGACAAGTAGGCCTACATGACAGATGTGGAGAACTCTTAACATTTTGCTGTCAACAAACTGCGAGATTCATCTGCACAACGACACAGCTACATGCCACATACGCTAAAGGGCCTAGGTATTTTTGGAGCTCCTTCACCCGAACTGTTACAACATTTTGTCTTTTTTCACCCAGGTGAGAAAACTAAACCATGTTTTCATTAAAAAGATTGATTAACTCTTTGATTTTATTTTCCAGCGACCTTTTACTTTAAAATAATCAATGTTTACCTAAAATCGAATGCATCTCACTACGTTTTTTTGTTATGCTGGATCGGTATGGTTAATGCCATCAAAAACTTTTAAATACTGCACCTTGTTTGGCACTAGATTTAATTGGTAGAGTTCCGTTTAATTCGTGGCATTGTGATAACAAACCATGCACTCAACATGAGCTGGATTTCCAAGCAGGAAGTTTCAACCGAAGCAATGTGCACTACCCACAAATCACACCAGAGGCTTAATCAGCTCTTCAAACTAATAGCTGGAAGAGAGCGCTCTTATGTGTTAGACACTGATAAGCTCTGAACAGAATTGATAGGAAATTGATTTTAAATACGTTCTTAATCTGGACCAAGACAAGTTAGAGGCAGTGGCGTATCTGTACTGAATGGCACCCATGGAAAAGTTTAAATGTGCGCATCTCCATCTCTTCGATTCATCTTGAAATCCTTTCCAAGGCACTTAGGTTGACTTCTGATAGTCTGCCTATTGCATCTCTGGTTAAACTCATAAAATGATTAACTGCTGCAGCTACTTCGACATCGCAAAAATGCCTAGCCGAGGGTTTTTTTGAGTTTGTTAAGACTTTAGATTTAAGACACTCCGAACCAAGAGACCACCAAATTTTCACTGTGTTTCACCAGCTGTTCAAGTAAAAACTTTACGGTGGTAATCGATTCAATCCACTTAGAGGCAAGTCCGTAGAACACGCAGATTGGGCCCAAAATTAGTAGACACGTCCCGTGTTCTTTGAGAGACCGAAACAGTCTCTCAAATTTTCAAACTTTTTCAACGGTCTCTCAAAAAACAGTAGAACCTCGTTTCACTACAACCAACAAAATATACTTAAATCTTGCTGCATGGCCATCTCGGTATCCAGACAAGATAGTTGCGGTCTCTCAAGATGTCCTTGCGGTCAGCAAAGGCAAACCTTCAAAAACCCATGAACACATCAGCAGGTTGTTCACAATCACAATCCTGGCATGTGAGTTGCCAGGGGGAGGCAGGCGACATGCTTCCCCAAAATTTGTGGCATATCTAGTCATTTTATGCTTTGAGAGGCGGTATCCGAAAAAAATACTGTTGCTCTCCTCAAGCCAAAAGGTTTTGCCACCCCAATTTTTTGACCCCCAAAACATTTTGGGCTGAACCCTGGTTTTCAGAAATGAGAAGTAAAAAAAATTACCTGCTAGCCCGAACGTTGTTGCACATCAAACAAATCGGCTTGTTTTAAACTTGCACGAAGATATACCGGTATAGGCTATTGACCTGTCTACCTTTTTTAAAATTCACTTTGAATATCGCAAACTTTTAGCTTAGCTTTTGGCTTGCGGTTGCCATTATCAGAAGCATCTTAAACAAAACATTACCTGCGCTCAAAACAGCTCAGATGTACTTGAAATGACTTTACCTTTGATTAAGTTGTGCAGGCTGCAGACTGTGCAGGCTGCTGCCAGTGGCGTAACTGACGGGGGGACAGGGGTGCGCGTCGCCCCCCCCCTGGCTGGCTAAATGTAAAAAATAGCCCCCCTGTTGGGTTTTTAGTATTCTTTTGATTTTTACTAGGCTTTTGTTTTTAGCGTTTTTCTAAACTTTCTCTGTGTGTTTTCCGGTGATTTCGGGTGTTAGTACAGACGAATCCAGTTAATCGCATAACCAACTTACCAAGATTTTTTGTATGTGTTTAACCGGAATATGCGATTATCCGTATCAGACAAGTATCCGCAAGTTTACCGCCTAGCAACACAGGGGGCCCAAAATTCAGTCCCGTCGCCACGGGGGGCTTTTGTGAACTTAGAGCTCCAAACAAAACTTCATTTCCAAAAATTTTTGTTAGCATTTTCATTTCATTACAACATCTCTAAATAATCGTCGTTAATTAAATGACAATGATTAAGACCCAGTTCTGTTCTCAAGACACGTCTTGATGAAGTTGTCCTAATGTATTTATTGGACTTCGGATCATGCTAAACTGCCCCGAAACTGTTGCCAGCGCTGAAAGAAGTTTCAGCAAGATGCAACTGAACAGAACCTTCACCAGGTCTGATATGACAGATAGCAAACTATCCTCATTACAGATGTTGTCAATTGAAGCTTCATGTATGTGCTCTCTAGATCTGGATGATGTCATAAAGGCTTTTGCATGCCAAAAGACTCGTTCCAAGCCGTTTTGATACTACTATAATGTGACATTGTTTATGATATTTTCATGGTTATTGTTATGTAATTTTTCATGTGTGCTGCTGTGTCAATATACATTGATTTCTTTTGTTTTGCTGTATGACCACGGTCCGCCAGTTGAGTAGACCTGCGATAGGTAAATTACAGCGACAACTAAATCATGAAGAATAATAACGTTAATACAGCAACGCTTCAGAAATATTTTTTTAGAAATCACCATTAGGGCGGCCCCCGTGAGCATTTTGGGAGGGGGCAGAGTTGGGCTGCTACGGAACTGTTCATACCTATTTGTAATTGTTTGGCGTGCAGCTCCATATTTAGATAAAATTATTTGGCATTATTTGCTTAGTATAGTTGCTAAATGAATGTGGTTTTATCGCTGATGCGGAGAGATCAATGAACTGCTCAAAAAATTCCGTTTTGGACTTACGACATTTGTTTTGTTGTTTACTCAAGCAATGTCCACAATCTACCCCATGTCCCATCATTAAGTCAAGCATTTGGTGCCTAGAAGAAAAATGAAACTATTTAGAAGTTAATTACCAAGATTCAGGTGTGGTCAAGGGCGTAATGGGGGGGCAAGGGGGAGCAATTCCTCTGGCGTCGAATCACTATGGGGGCGACGAATGACTGCGGAGGGCGCAGAAAAGTCTAAAAAATGACACAAGTAGGCTACGTTCTTCAATTCAGTACATTTGCTTCCGAAAGACATCAGGTTCGAACCCGGGGGCGCCAAACTTGCTTCTTGCCCCGGGCGCCATCTAGCCTCATAACGCCCCTGGGTGTGGTGGGTCTTACAGCAACTCATAAGCCTAACTTACCCAGTCACAAATCATTGATGGGTATCAATTTTAGATAAGATATGTTACATGGAAACGTGAAATTCTATTTCAAAATTTACCCAATTAAAGCTCATTACATCACCCTACAAATATTTTCAGTTTTTTTGGAATAAGGTTGTATGAGTTTTTGGGGACTAATTATTGCATACCCAAACGGTGGCCAATTGGTCCCTTCAGCTAAGTCTGCCCCCCTGGCTCAAACCTCTAGTTACGCCACTGGCTGCAGCACAGCACGCGACACGCGTACGAAAGATACAAAACACAGAACCATTGTTCTTCACTAATACCGCAATTGTTCTATCAATGGCTGTTCTATTGTTCCGATTGGTACCTAATCAAAGAAGATTTGCAATCATTCCCATTTAACTATGACTGAAGACATTCTGAAATGAAAATAGCACTTGGCTCCAATTTTATAACGGTATGATTCAATGGGTGAATATTTACTTTTGAATAAAACGATCTCGCGTGCCGCTCGAAAGGACTCGGTGGGTCACATGATGCCCGCGGACCGCAGGTTGAACACTGCTGACTTAACGTATCCTTCGTTTCAGCATAAAGTAACAGAGAAACAGTGGTGTGACTTTGAAGTAAACTGCCCTCACGGAGAGGACGAAGTTAACTGCACAGATGGAAGACGTTACTGCCAGAGCGGCGTACCACCATTTATAAAACATCGAATGGTAACGCATTCATGTTTTCAACGTATTTCATCTCTGCTTTAGCGCCCTTAAATTATTTGAGTACATTTTACGTTGAATTGCTTGCGCTCCCCGCTTACAAAGGTAAGTTCAACGTACAGCGTAGATTTGCACATATCAAAGTAAACAGCACATTGAATCGCGGTAAATTATCTAAAATATTCAACTCCTCAAATAAATATAACACAATTACAAATTATTTTTTGTAGTTGATCGATGCGATTCGTGCTGAACAAATAAGGTACTTAAAGGCAAGGATGTCATCGTTTACTTGATACCAAACATTGACAGAGGCTGTGAACTATAAGTGGTATGTCTTCGATTTTTTAACTTTGGAGTAAATTACAGTCTAAATAAACCTCGAACTCATTCCGTTTTTTTTAAATTTACCAGTGAGTTTTGACTATTTTGTTTAATCAGATAAATAATGGGAGGATTGATTGTGAAGATGCAAGCGATGAATGTGGTACTGAAGAAGGCTCCAATTCCATGCTATTCCATTCACGTTACCTGCTGATCGGCAACGAGGTATTTTTCAAGATGGTCTGGATCATGGCAGTGACCTCAGTTGCAGGAAATATCGTAAGGCGCTTGATTGAGTCTTGGTGGCTGATGCATAACAGATTTCACTATTTTAAAAACTACACGTATAAAAATGAAAGTTACGATTTTCAATGAATTTATCTTCAGGATAACGTTGACAAGTATCGTCAATAACATCAAGCAAAGGAGAGATGATTTAAAAGCAAATTACCTGAAAAAGAGAAATTTCACGATATCGATTATGTCACACACTGTTACACTGTGACCGAAGAAATGGCATTTCATCAATAGACGCGTATACCGATTCACCTTTGAAGCATAGATTTTTAATCGGGTTTCTCAGTCATTTTTCAGTGGGCGCAAAATTACATTTCATGTAGGCAGAAAGAGGACAAAAAGAAGTAGATCAAAACAAGTTTTTTTGGCATTTTGCAGAACAGAATTTGAACCATTAGGCTGTCAAATACATTTACTTCAGTACTGAATAAATTTTAGTGCGTTCTTTTTTTAAATGAAACACAGTATCACTTTGAAAAAGATTTTTTAGGGATGCAGAGCCAAGGAGAGGTTGGAAATGGTTGGTTTAGTATTGAACATTTTATCTCAAGGTACATGAAATAAAACCAATCAAAAAGTATAAAAACGTCTCGGATTAATGGCTTGCCTCTCGCATTTTTCTGGAAAATCGATTTCGGTTGGTAGCTGTGGTTTTACTCTTATTGCAGGTTTTCTCTTGTGGTTAGGTTTTCTCTAACACTTTTTCTCGTCAAATCTTTGCTTACTGCCAATAAAACACACTATGCTTGAAAACACGTGGTATATCTTTGCAACCTTCACTAAAAACTTGGCTTTAATTTCAAATTTTCAACAATAAAAGTTTGACACTTTTCGCTTTTTGTCGAACTCCGCAAAACATTCGCTTGCGGAGAAGAAAATTTTTTTCTTCGCTTGGCCAAACGCACTTTTTTGAATTCATGATCTAAAACTACCTATTAACAATTTTCTTATACTCCACCTGAAAAGACCCTACTGCGTAAATTTGAAACTGATTCTTAATTTGTTCTCAAGCAGCGGCGGATCCAGCCAGTAAGGTTAGTGGGGCGATATCAGTAATATTTGGGAGTCAACTCTCGGTAAGGGTTCACTATACTGTAAGAAAGATGAAGCATACGTCACAACACTGCTGTGACAGAACATTTTACGGCAAAATGGCTTTACATCGCGAATGCTGTTTTCCGAATTGTACAAATTCATGGTGAAAAAGGTTACTTTCGTAGGCTTTAGGGGGGAAATCGTTCCCTCTAGATCTGCCGCTGTCCTCAAGTCAATGCAAAATATATCAAAATCCTCTCAACTTCTAAACTCGTTTGTGTAGAGAGAATTTTTTCTTCTACACATATTGCGCGTTTTTCCTGCGTAGCACTATTCCTAATGAAAAGCAATTCATTACTGAAATTGAACATTTCCCTTTATTTTTCAACTCGCATTTCCCCACGGAAGTTTTGCAGAGATAAAAGTAGTGCTGTAGGAAGTCTTGAAACATCGTCAGCAAAACCTCCCTCGCCAGCATTTCCTGCGTCGTTCTTGTCACATAACCGAACCATAGCTAAGATCTCTCCAACAGAAGTGGGCCGATGTTTATAGTTTCAGTAACGCCGCTGGTAGTCACTTCGTCGCATTACGTTACACAGTGAACTCGTCGAAAAGATCCCAACTCTGCTGCTTGTCCTTTGTGAAAACTCTCTTTTACTTCTCACTCAAGATTTGGGAACACAGGTAAAGATCGAAAAAAGAGCGAGTTGAGAAGTTTGTCGTTTTCAAGAACTCTCGTTTAGTGACCACGAAATCTTGAAACTCATGCATTATACTCTCTTTGCTTTTCAGGTGTTAATTTTTATGCTCTGTCTTCCACCACTCGTGAATGTCACTCCAAGATTCTCCACTTATTTACCTATTGAAATATCCAACTTGTAGCAAATGCATCTTGGTGAAGAAAGCATAATTGCCGCACCCGAAACTGCCTTTACCGGCCAATTCATTAAAAGCTAGAAAAGCTGCAGATTGTGATGGAATTTTACCCAAAATACGTAATGGCTTGAACAGAAAAGGAACTCTCTGGACTGATTTGTGTGCGTCATATTTTGCAATTGCCAACAGATCTGAGCCGCAAATATAAGATTGATAATAAAATTTTTTGATGTTCACACCAAATTCTGTTTTTCAATTCGTGTTGCATATGTTGGTTATACCACAGCAGGTGTGTAAGCCCTAATTCTGGACATTTTGCATGGCAGATGGTCATTGTTTGGGAACTAAACAGGTTCGTGAAAGTGCAGCGAAGTCGCATAAAAACACTTTCTCTTCAAGCCAATAGTCTGCTAGTGATCAACCTATCGACTTCCAACCTACTAATGGGAGTTTACTTGTTGATGCTGGGTGTCAGCTACGAACGATTGAGGGGCAGTTACTGTTTCAAAGAAGTCGAATGGCGCTCATCTGGAATGTGTACAACGATGGGCGTTTTCGTCGTCATTTCAATGGAGTCGTCAGTGCTAACCACACTGATCCTGGCATCCGTACGGCTGTATGCCATTCTCAAGGTGATTTCAGGACGTGGTGAATGGTACCTTTGTTTATTGGTCGTTTGCGCTCGCTGCGTTTCAGTGTGGTGCGTCAGGGTTGGTAGATACTTCAAGAGCGCAAATGGGCAGGCGAACTCTCATCAACGGCCAAAGCTTCGTGCTTAATGCCAAACGTGTTTTTTACTTAATTTTATAAACAAATATTTTTCGTTAAAACAATTTCACGAAGCCATTGCAAATACCTGGTCTAAATATAATAGAGACCCCCCAGTCGACTGATCCCACCGTGCCCAACAACATACCATTAACTTACAGGGCTCAGCGAATCAGCGTGAGCTTCAGCGAGTAAGGTCAGCAAATAAACTGGAGATTAGAAGTTCGATCGACTGAATGCATAACAAGGATCAATATGGGTCGTTAAGCATCTCCATTCTCTAGGTCAGGGCTAATGAATTATATTAAGAAAGGGTCCATTTACCAATATCAAAATTTTTCGAGGTCCGGTTGCTCCCATACAATCATGCAAATGTGACATGTCGTGCATTATTCTAACAAAAATATAACATTATAATATAATACGATTGCATATATATACAAATCCGGTAAATGGATATAAAGATGAACATAAGTTGTCAACATTATTTATTGTTCTGCTGGTGGGAATAATGGTATCTTCTGCTTTTTGGCAGTTGCTTAATTTTTGTTCCAAGGTATTGATAGCGAGTAGAAGCAATGGTAAAGCTTTATTTGTCGTACAGATGCGAAACTTGTTCTTTATGAAGTATGAAGTTTTGAAAGCGTGGACTGTCAGCAGTCAGTGGCGTAACTAGAGGTTTGAGCCAAGAGGGAAAACGTTGCTGAAAGGGGTCCATATGCCACTGTAGGGAGGTCACTAGCCAACACTCAGAAAAAAACTTGAGAAATGATGGCGAATCCGGATGTGGATGGCTATACTAAAACACGAAATCACCGAAAAATTCTCCAAAAAGACAAAAAAAAACTACTGAAAACCAAAGGAATACTAAAACCGAAGTATAAGCTAAGTGGGGGCCCGGGTTTTACATTTAGCTTGCAGGAGGGGACAATTCGCCCCTCTAGTAGCAGCAGGTAGACCTAGACCCAATGAGAGTTTCCAGTAAACGTTTGTGAGGAGTGGAAAAAACTGGAGATACCTTCTTTTAACAAGAAGTTTTCAGAATCAAAAAACATTTGTTTCACTGCTATATTCTACTGGAATTCAGTTACTTCCAGTTGAATTTTTGCTGCCTCCACACCAATGGTGTCAAGTTGCCGGAGCTCCGCTCCGCCACCTTTATCAGTTAATGATGAATTGTTGCCTACAAATATAAGCGAAAACGCCCAGCAGAGCTCCTGTACTTATAAAATTTCCACTACATCCTTGGTCCACACGTGTTCATGTGTCTTTTAGTTCAGTTGAGAATTCTGTAATGTCTGTCTCTAAAGAGGGTTTTGAGGAAACAGCAGCAACTGTTTTCGAAAAGAAAAGTCGCCAAATTCGGCAATGTTGATAATCAACTTTTCAATAAATTGAATATATCTGGAATCTTCTTGCTTTTACTTTCCCCAAAATGACTCGGAAAATGACTAAGTTCGTTTTGAAGGACATGCTTGAATATATTAAACGTCTTCTGAAAAGGGCACATAGTAGTGATCAAATCAAGAGTATTACGTTTTTCTCCTTGCAGTTTTATATTCAAGTCGTTGAGGTATTGCACTACGTCAGCCAAAAATCCAACAGTTTCCATTTCTTTATCATTTCCTAAAAAAGCTGAAAATACCTTACCTTTCCTTCATATTTTATTGACTTCCCGTGATAAAACAAAATTTCCTTCCCAAAGGGCCAAAATCTCTACAAAACTCTTCCCTTACTCAACCATCTTTCATGATTGTGCACTAGTAAATTTGTACAATTCCATTGTTTTCGACAAGAAAAGATTTCACCACTATTTTCTAGCCTTGAATCCACTATATTTTCATCAGTATAGACCAGTGGTTCCCAAACGTTTTTCTTTCAAGGCGCATTTTAAAAAAAACAGAAATTATTTGGGGCACTTCGAACATTGGAATAAAAAATTTATTTGAATTTGTAAATTTTTTCATGTCCTAACGTAAAACTAAGACAATATTGCGTAAGCTCCCAGGAAATTTAGTGTTCTTGCGTCTTTATGACAAGAGTGCAACAAATCTGTCAGTGAGATACATGTGCTTGATGTTTTTTGGCAACGGCTTCAATGTTAGGACGTATTTCAGAGAGACAAACCTTCATTTTAGGAAGACGTATTTCAGAGAGACAAACCTTCATTTTAGGAAGACGTATTTCAGAGAGACAAACCTTCATTTTAGGAGGACGTATTTCAGAGAGACAAACCCTCACAACCCCTCCCTCTCCACCCTCCCTCTCCAGGAGGAGGGGGAGAATCCAATACAAAAGGATTGGTCAAATAGACGCGTACTTTCTCCTACTTCCTCTTACAGCCAAATGCCCGGCTGAAATGAGCCGTAACGATGAATGACACCAAAACGTGTCATTGGGCACTTAAGCGTATAGTGCCCAATGATACATAAATGTATCATGGACGTTCAAACAGTTAAAAATAGGAATGAGAAATACTGCTATAATCAACTAGGTCTAGAATGCAAGAATTGAATGAAAAAGCTTTTTCATGTCTGCCATAATAATTCTCCGTATGATTGAACAAGATACTGCTCTCACAAACGTATTAAATCAATGGTAGGTATAATTACGTTTTATATCCGCTAAGTGGCAACATAGGCTATAGCTCGGTTGACGTAGCACTGTGCCGCGTATCGAATTACCACCACCAATATCGATAGTGTGCTGTACTGACTGAAGTCGGCAGGGTGGTATTTTAGAAACTCTACTTGATTGATTTTAATTTCAATATTTTTTGCGGAACACCTAATGACATCTGACGGCGCAGCAGTGTGCCGCGGCGCATAGTTTGGTAACCACTGGTACAGACCCTGTAGTTACAAGCTATTGTCAAACAATTATGACGAAACAATAACCAGATAAAGATAACAAGTCCAGCTCGGTGCGCTGCAATATAGCTGAACAGCAGCTTGATTGACAATCACTCATACAGTTGGCTAGGAGTTGCTGCACAAGCATAGGCGTACGAGGCGGGGGATCGGGGGGGCGACCGCCCCCCCCCTGTCTTGAAAAATTTCAGGGCAAGCGCAAGTTGCTCAGAAATCCTGAATGATAAAGATATATATTCAATACAGTGAATTCAGGGCAAACTCTGTTTCAGGGCAAGCGCAAGTTGCGCAGAAATCCTGAATGATAAAAAATATTTCAACACAGTGGAAAATTTCAGGGCAACTCTGATTTTCAGGGCAAACGCATGTTACTCAAAAATCCTGAATGATAAAAATTATACATTCAATACACTGAATTCAGGGCACACTCTGTCTTTCATGGCAAGCGCAAATTGCGCAAAACTCCTCAATGTAAAAGTATACTCAATACAGTGAAAAATTTCAGGGCAACTCTGCTTTTCAGGGCAAGCGCAAGTTACTCAAAGATCCTAAATGATAAAAAATATATATTCAATGCAGTAAATTCAGGACACACTCTGTCTTTCAGGGCAAGCGCAAGTTGCTCAAAAATCCTGAATGTAAAAGTGTAGGGGAAGGTGGGGCACAGTAGGATTAGGGGCACAGTCATCTTTTTTGATTTATTCAAAAAGTTGAAAACGTTGAACTTTAAAGTTTCTATGGTGATTTAGTCTCATACCAGCCGTAGTACTAAAGTGAATTTTTCCTTGATAGGCCGCCGTTGTTTCGAGATACAGAGCAAGTTGTGTTTTTGCTACCCAAAAGTAATTTATAAAATCGCATTTAGATTTGGGTTTTGCCCACGTTAGTCAACATCTTCTGTTCTGAGTTTTTATGACGTTGTAGTCAGGGCAGTGCAACATTATTTGATGATGCCCGATTTTAAATTATTTTCAAGTTGAGTTGGTACTTCTTCATTTTATTTTTTAGATATGCATGGGGCACATCTTACAGAAAAAATGGGGCACACTCGACACATTGCCACTAGGTCAGTCTAAACAAGGTAAATCTTGAGGGGTTATATTGGAATACAGTACAGAATAATTCTAATCTATGAGCATTTTTAGGTTTATTATGTGCTTAGAGGCACATTATATTTGAATGGTAAAGCATGAATTTCAGCATACTGCATTGGCTTCATTTCATGTTTGGTAATATACAAATTTGTTTTGCCATGCAGTGATAGTGGGTAATTAGAAGGTAAAAAAAGTGGAGAGGCAGTCAACAAGTGCCTATTTTACATGGGATATCACGAACATTATGCAATGCCCAGGCATGGGGCACACTCGACAGAAAAAGTACCCTTTTTAAATTGATTGTAAAATTTTTTCTGAAGGGCGTTGTTTTCATGTTTTGGCATGATATTGTGTATACAGAGTTGCTTTATAGTGTGACAAATTTTGACTTGTTTGGTCTTGAAATAAAGTAGCAGTAGTTGAAAATGCAAAAAACTGTCGACTGTACCCCACCTTCCCATACTCAATACAGTCAAAAATTTCAGGGCAAACTCTGTTTTTCAGGGCAATCGCAAAGTTGCTAAAAAATCGTGAATGGTAAAAAATATATTCAATACAATGAAAAATTTCACGGCAAACTCTGTTTTTCAGGAAAATGTGAAAAAAATTTCAATACAGTATATTCAGCCATTAAAGACAATTCCCGTAAAGTTTCTTGCCAGGGAGAACACAACACGCCAGGAGCTTCACCCCCTTGAGTTAGCAAGCAAGGTAACTACAGAATTTGCCTTTAACGGCACCTCTAGGGGATTGCATAAAGAACGTTATTGCCGAATTGAAGTTACAAGCGAATTGAAATGCATGTAGAAGATGCCATCGGGACCGAATAAAATGTAACGTTGAAGGCGAATTGACGTCACAGACGAAGCCGTTATAAACGAATTCAACTATAGATAGAACAGATTTTCAATAGATTTCAGGCCCAATTCGGATGAAACTAAACAAGTTAGTTTCAGGGCAAATTTTTTGTTTTTAGGGCAAATTTTTATTTTCAGGGCAAATTTTTTCCGCCCCCCAGTAAAATGGCTTCCCGTACGTCTATGTTCACAAGCACGGCCAAAAGCGCAAGGTTTTAGGATAAACACTTTCGGGTGTAGAATAAACCTTTGAGAGGCTGACGAGGTCCGTCAGTCACCATCAAAAGGTCCGGATTCGGACCGCGGTCCGCCATTTGAGTAGCCCTGGTCTAGGTATCTCCATTCAAGTTTTCATAAAGGGAATGGCGTCACCTTGCTTTTGATGTGGTACCAGCATGTATGCACCTTTGTTGTTATGTTTGGTAACATTTTTGATAAAAACGTTCTTTACAATCCTACCTTAACAGTGTATGTCTTTTCATTGATAGTTTTACATAACTGTATTTATGGCATCATACCACCGGAAATATGAAAATGAATCTTTTAATTGCAGCAACCGCAAATCTTGTAAATTGCAGCAACTGCATTTTTACTTGGAAACAGTCTTCTGATTTTGAGCCTTGTAGATATATCTATATCATAGAACCTATAATTTACAGTACTGTATATCAGAAGAGTTGGTTGTTAAGTAGGCTGGGTTATGACTGCCCGACGAACATTAGCGTTCACCTTTCCCCACAGCATACTAATAAAAAGTGTTCTAATTTCGCCAATTTAACAGCAGTCCACTGTTGTAAAAAAATAATTATGAAAATTGAGTCGCAAACAAAACACACGAATTGCTGTAGAAAATAAAATATAATTTTGCCTAGTGAATAAATGTTTTACGTCCTTACAACTACATCATAAACATATCCATATGCTCTTAGCATAAAACCATTTCATCAGCTATATTAAAATTGCCATGTTTGTGAATCTTCTGCTTGAAACAAAAAGCTTTTGCAATGCATGCACCCAGGGGATTATGCAATGCTTGCACCAACGTGGTTATGCAATGCATGCAGCCAAGGGGTTATTCCGTTAACAAACCTTCAAGGAGATATTTTTTCCAATTGGTTTTCTCGCTAATACTTGAGACAAATAATTAGAGTAGATCGGGAAGAATGCATTTTTGCGGTTCATATATTGTGGTTAAAAATGAGAATCATGAAAGTGAAAAAAATTCCTAGCTTTTCAGTTGCTCTAGCGCGTTTAAGTGCTTGCTTGGAAATATTAAATTGAAGTCATGTTTTTGATCCAAATCTGACATGAACGTAATATTTTGCAAAAAATACCACTCTAAACCATGGCTGACAAAACCAACTGTTTAAATGTAAAGCCAGAAATGGCTGCTTGGTCGGTAAAAAAATGCAGTTGTCACGTATTTGCTTATCCGACAGGTTCACAAATAAGAGAAAGGACTTAAATGATGAATAGTACATTTTCTTGTTTACTATTTGTCAGATGGTCGGAAGGAAACAGGGCGAACACGTACCATTTCGTTGTCTAACTTCAGAAGATTTTTCAAACAAAGCTATGTATTGTTTTTTACGGAAAATGAATAGCAATCTCTCCACTCTGAAAAAACAATTTTACCATTAACGCCAATATTTTAACCTTTTTTACAGAAAGACAAGTTTTTAAGGGTTGGGCCACTTTCAGTAACGTCACTGTAATCAACGAACCAAGACGTAATATTGCGCAGCAGAAGGTACGAGCAGCTTTTTTTCTGGAATATTCTCAGCCGCCCTGCGTGCGCATGGCTTACTTCATTAAATTTGGTTTCATACACTCGAAGATGCTCAGCTTCCAAAGCATAATTTTTTTCCTGTTATAACACTGCCAATCAATTACTCAGGATGTAAACTTAGCCCATTAATAATGAAAATCAAAACGCGATCACGTTTCTTGATATTCCTGTAACATCTGTGTCACGCCACAACTGTGCGTCTACATTATTTCTAGCCTTACAAAACTGCCGAATACCCTCCGTTGAAGTGGATATTTTTGCTCATCACGCTTTCTTGGACAACGTCGTTTTTTGTGGCTCTGTTTCCTCTCTCTTCACCATACCGACACAGTGTACCCGGGACAGCGTTTATCCCTAGCAACCCATTTCTTCCCAACGCGAAAGTCAACATCACGTCGGCAAAAACCTTTTTGATGAGGTATGCCACTGTCTACGCTTGGAACAACGAAACATTGAAAAGATCGCTTCACTCCGAAATCCTATCGAAGAACTTTTGGCCTGACCTGAGAAGACTCAGCGACAGATTAACAAAGCGACCGAGCTATTTTAAAATCAGAGCATGGTTTGGGTAAGATGATTTTGATATACTTTAAGTATTATCCTGGTGTTTGCTTTGTACATAAAGATCTAAATTCTTAACATATTCTTTGCACCTTGAACCTCATCTTTAACATGCGGAAATCACGAGGAACTTTAGGAAATTACCGTATACATATCTGCTATATTTTTAGGTGTTTGGTTGTCCAACATCTTGTGGTTGTAGGTGTTTTCTTGGTAACGAAACGCGTTTCATCTCTCGCACCAGTGAAATCGTTGATGTTAATGGTAGTGCCATGAACGTTCAACAGGTTCCGGCGATTAACATGTCCGGGACCTTCAGCGAATACGCAATAAAACCATTTTATTATTGCCAAAAAGTTTGAATTAATTAACCTTGTACTGTAAAGTTGATATATCACAAATATGTTGTTCGTTCAAAACAGACCTGTTCATAACAGACCACATTCATAACAGACCCGTTCATAGCAGACCATGTTTATAAGACACCACGTTCATAACAGACAAATTATGAAGGTTATCTGTTATTAACGGGTCTGTTATGAATAGGTCGGTTATGAACAGGGGTGTAGTGGGGCGGGAACGCGTAGGAACGGCGTTCTCACACCTCTTTCACGTTTTACGTTAAAACGAGTTGGAAGCTGTTTCAAAATCGCTATTTTTTGGATGCGTTCCCACACCTTTTCTGTTAGCACTACATCCTTGGTTATGAACGTGGTCTGTTTCGAATGATCTGTTATGAGTGGTCTGTTATGAACAAGCCTGATTTGAAAGGGAACTCACAAATATATATAGGCATGTAATTTTAATGAATACATGATCGATTCATTTTGTGAAGACAGTTTCTAGTACTACACCACAAAGCTCACAAAGTTTAAAACTAGAAAGCATGACACAAAGAATAAAATGTTTTTTTTTGTTTTTTTTCTTCATTGTATCAGAGAAATCAATCTTGCGTAATCCACTCTTTGTCAGCAAAATTTTTTGTCTGAGGTCAGTTAACAACATATTTAACAATTTGGTTTAGACATGACAAGCCTCCCCTAGGTTTACTACTTGGCCTCGTTTTTTTAAGGCTTTGGTTTCAAGGAACAACGTTTAGATTACCAAAAATAGTACTTCACAGTTTCATTAAAATCTTATATGATGAAAGCCACTCCAAACAAACCAGCACTAATCATTCTCATCTTTTCTTGACAGATACTACAACATTCATAGTGTTTGCATCCCAGACATTTTTCCATTACTCCACAGTCCACACTGGTTGACGTCAACTGTGATGACCAACTTCAACTTCTTGGTGTTGCTGGCCGTAGCAGGAATTTATGGGGCTATTGCTCGAAACGCTCCAGGTTCTTCAAAGGTGTTTAAAGGAAAGAAAGGACTGGGTTAGTGAGAAAATACTTCTGTTTACCAGCGACGGAATCTCGAGGTTTGATGTCGGTCTTGAAACGCATCTCGATACTCATTTGTCGAAGGTCGCTTGTCTCGTTTCGGCCTCGGTGTCAAGAGATGCAATCTCGGCATCGAGTCCTTTTTTCGAGACTTGGAATGCTCTATCGACATGGTTTAGTAAAGTTCAATCTGTTTGCAGTTATTTCTATGCTTGGACAAGAAATAACACAAATTTGGCAAAACTGAATGGATCTTAAGTTCTGAAAAGTTAACGATCTTTTTCTAGTCACGACCACAAATTTCTTATAAAGTCAAGTAACTGCGGCCAAGGGCAAACTGAATTGTTGCAGCTATAAATATGGGTTTACGTTTCAGTTACCAGCAGATATCGAGTCTCGTCTTAAAAATCCAGTTCTCGCTCTCGTATTCTATATTTTTAGCAGACTCGCTGTTGGAGGCTACGGTCTCGAGTGAGGCTATGGTCTCATTGCTGTTTACTAGGACGTTTGTAACAGCTCCCTGCTGCATTACACGGGTTAAAGTATTGCTTGAATTTCAACGTTGGAGGCGTTGATCAAGCCATTTTTATTGAAACTAAGCACAAACAAATATTTGGACATTTTTTTAATTCAAATAGTTCATTTTGAATATGCCGGTTTAAGCCGCGAATGTCGTACAGTAAAAATTATAAGTTTTGAAAACTGATTTAATGAATGTTGCCAGTTGATGAACACCAACGTATTATTGAAATTTTATTCATGTTTTTGCAGACCGTACTAAATGGAAAACTTTTCGACTAGCAGCTTCTAGTTTTTGTTGTTGGATTCCTATCTACATCCTCGCTTTCACAAGACTGGCTGGCTTGCATTTGTCTGGCGATATTTACGTAGGCGCAGCAATCATTCTGCTTCCACTCAACAGCGCGCTCAATCCCTTGTTATATTCCAGTGCCATTGTTAAAATTCGAAAACGTTTTCAAAGTTGTTTAGCAAAAATTCAACAAGGTCGATTGCAGAGGTCTTGATTTGTTATTATTACAGCAGGAAATGTAAGAAAGCTGCATTTAAAAAGGAGTGTTTTTCTTCCAGTTCCTTACCGAACAATCCGTTTTATGCCTGCTGTAAAAACAACTGAAAATTGGCAATTATAATCCCAAAAATTTCCCTATGCTGAAAAACAGTTTATTGCGTTTGCTCGAAAAGACGACGTAAGAGATTCTTCACTGCAGTAAAATAAAAACTTCAAGTGTACTTTTTGTTTAAAATTTAACTGTCAGTATCATGCGATTTTCCAAAATTATACCGAAAGATGCATTAAAAATTTTTGAACGCACTGTATGAATTCTTTAGGCGACGTACATGTATTCCCTGTAATTGCTCCAGTTCTAGTATTTTGCAGCTGTAGACAATTGCTTCTGTGTTGCATGATTTTATTGCGTTGTGAAAGCAAATACGCTGTTTCCTGAGTCAAATATTTCGAATAAAACAAAAAACACTGTACTCCTAGTTGAGAGTCACGAGAGATCTGCGAGCA
>JGI24022J15233_10002264_pt1 | contig 17755 bp, 12 predicted proteins | sample Ectturendosymbi2_FD_15233 | JGI IMG/M metagenome (IMG submission 15233) | reverse complement strand
CACCTAAAGTTGATTTGTGATGTCACACGATTGTGACGAAACTTTGCCCCTCCCCACGGAAATTTTCTGCGTGCGCCACTGGTAGTAGGCGTTCTTTCGACTTCGTTCGCTCGCGCTTTACTCGGGCTCATCCATTAGAGCCCGAGCTGACCTATGCAATTAAGTATTTTTTAAAACATAATTCATATGGGACTGAATGTTTTTTGAAGCAACGGATTTGTATAGAACATTGGATTTGAAGTCCAATCCAAGGGACAGTTCCCATTTGGCGAATAATTTCAAACAAACGATAAATTGCCCAGCAACTCGGGTTAATATGAATCAGCCTAGTACGCAGAGGCATTACTGGCGTTATCATTGCTCTGTGACGTACATTACTCAACAATGGAGAAGTTATTATGAGAACTTCTCATTTATTGTTACGTAACTAACGTCACAGAGCAACAGTAATGCCAGCCAGAATGAAAGTAACTGGAAATTTCAGTGACGCAAGCGTCGAACGGTTTTATTCAATCAGAATAAGCGGTATGATGAGCCCGAGTGACGCTATTCACCTGGGTTGCCCCTGTAACAGTTTATTTGAATTTCAGGTGGTTCACCGATACGTTTTCCTTGTGGTGTAATTTGTCTAAACTCTAAAACAATGTAATTTAGACCTTCATATGGTGTATAGGTGATGACGCCTTTTTTCAATGCTTGTGACATCACAGTGGCCAATTCAAACCATAAAAATATTCTATAGTTTTTATAACGTGCACTTGTGCCCCCCACTTTGAAAAAGGTTCCGCCACCCAGGAGTTCAGGGGCTTCAAACCTCTACTGCACAGCTGAAACAAATTTTCTAACAAAATTCTTGCTTTGTCAACACACCGGGCGTTATAAAAATCTATCGCCATATAAAAGCAATAGTTTGCGCTGATTGCGCCGGCGAATTCAGTCTACAATAGCATAAATGAACCAAGGTGGATATCTTTTTAAGTTGGGCGCTTCATTAACAACAGTAAAAGAACGATATTTAAAAGTTCAAAACATGTGCAGACCAGCAGCGCGCTTCCTTGCAAAACCTCAGTAAACCTGAAACTGAACTTAAAAAAAAACGCGTGTAACTGCGTATGCCACTGTGCACATCGATACAGAAATATTCTTTATTTTATATTTCTCTTGAAAACTCAATGGACCACGTCCATCAACTTCGCTATAAAACCACATGCATGAGCATTGCTGGACAAGTGTAGACCCTGTAGATATTGGTAACAGAGAAGCAAATAAACAAACACGCAGTGTGGTAACACCTCTTGATCATACTAACAATGACTTCGCTTTAACAGGAATGAGACAGAAGAAAATTTCACAAGCAGACCAAACTACAGCTGCATACTATTTCGCTTTGCGACGAGATTGCGATTAAATATCCTCTGAGAATATATACAGCACAGGGTACGCATTCCGCATGTGGGGAATCACGGCGGTGCGTATTGTATTTGGTTTTACTGATTCTATAAAAATTGCAGATAGTCTAAAACGGGATAAGTGATCCCTGGAAAAAGAAAACGCTTTAGTGGTAAATTTGAACGTTAGTTTAAAAAATTTTGCTATAGAACACTGCCTATGGAAAGAGATCCTTTCTCAGCAAAGAATCAGACACTTTAAGCTTCTGAGGAATCTGCCTGCTTGTTTCTGCTTTCATACTTTCGCGATGATTAGAACTTGCCTGTATCTGTATCTGTTTTTACATAGTTGTAAGCCACAAAATTGGCGCAAGTAAATCGATCACAGTTTATTTCACACGGAAGCTATAGTTTTGCGTATAAACACGCATATTCAGTCCTGTAAAACGTAATGGCAAACCTTATTGGCGAAATGTTGATACTTGAAAATAAGTATAGAGAAAGAACGTAAAGTTAGATAAAGTTAAAACATGTCACTGATTTTATACACCAGGTACATAAACATGACAAAAAGAAGCGCTTCTGCTGAACTAAAAAAAATTTTGCTGTTGGCCAACATCTGGCTGTATTCAGCTACTTTCTTTCTTCAGGGCAAAGCAACGTGTAATGAAAGCAAATAAGTGACTTGGTAGCGATCACACACAGAGGTACTCAATCAAAGGCAACAAAACAACACGAAATGTTGAGCTAGGAAGTAGGTCTGTCGTGTTTTACAATGAAATAGGTCTGTCGTGTTTTCATTTATAGAGAACCGCTGAGGTTCATGTAGAATGATTCAAGAAAACGTCGTTTCCAGGAGTCAGCTTCGCATTTTTAAATTTCAGATTCAGTCCAATCCGTTGTATGTTCGTACCAAACACATGCTGTGTCAGTGCGCTTTCGTCAAAACAATTTGTTCCCGTACGTCTAACTGGTCCTCCTTACGCCGGTGTCAAGCGAAATTTCTGATTTTCTATGCCATGTGCGAATGCACAGAGTAATATCTTCCATTTCAAATACGCTGAGAAAACTGATGATTAGGGCTTAGGGTTCAGTGTTTAGGTAAGTGTGTCGGGTTAAGATTTGGGTTAGGGTTAGAAAAAGAAAAATAATTGAAGTTCAAGGTGAAGGTCAATATTTTTCAGGGTTATAGTTATTCCCGTACTGTAGCTTGTTGTGGGTACCTGACATCTAACCATAGGTTTTAATTTGCACAACACACATCAAAAAGGTAACCGCCAAACTTTATTCTTTTCCTTTGAGAAGCAAAATAACTGACAAAATATAATAGATCCGAAATTTCGCAGAGGTCAGAAATTTCGCTTGACATCGGACTGCAAAACTGCGCTTATAGTATCTCCTGTGCGGCAAAGGTTACAACCTTTTCAGGGAATAGATAAATTGCACCTAAATGTTGCTTTAGATGTACGGAATCTTTATGAGACAAAAGGATTTTGCCAATTTTTCTCGTTGGCTTCATCGCTTGTGAGAGGATAAGCATCGTTTTAACTTCCCTGTAAGACCTCCATAATACGGAACAACAGTGACTGCTTTGGTTAAACTGAAATTTGTCATTACGTTTGATGTATGGGCACAGAATCCAATCAAGATATCCCTTAAGTTTCAAAGCAGAGTTTATGCGAGTTTCTTCTAAAGTGCTTGTTCTTCACTTCAGCGGTCTGTTACACCTGCGCCTCGATTTTGCAGTTTACTGACGACAGAACACTTGTGCTGGGTGTTCTGAACGAAAGTTTAGATACCGCGGTCACTATGAATGGGCTCTCAGTAAACTGAAATGCTGAGAAAGCTGAATGTCAATGTGTGCCGGTGTTTGCGAAAACAACTAAACCATTAGATTCTGTCTCCTGGACAAAGTTATTGCGGGTTCAATATTATTTATGTGCAGAAAGTACTGCTCAACAACCAACTGTTTTATTGTGATAAAGTATCGTTAATATACCTTCTTAAAATTGTAGGTGGAACAGGAAAGTACTCGAGCGCCCTCTGTTCTAAATCTTTCATAACTATAATTCAGCTACAGTCACAGATACTGGAGAGCCCACTGTATTTTGCTGAAAGCTTGTTAAGAGTAGTGACCTTCAATGTAAAATGGGTTGTCTTCAGACAAATGTCAAGACATCTTCAGATGTCATTGACAGTCCAGCAAGTGTAATTATGCAGGCCTTCCAAGAGTATTAACAGGTGCAGAAGAAATCTTCCCTCCTCAACCATGGGTTTGCAATATTTGTTGCTTGTGTTTTAAAATGATTAATTCAATGAAAGCTGTGGGCTTGCTGCAAGTTTTCAAGGAATCACCCGATTGCACTCTGTTTTCACGACGTTTCGATGATTCAGACTTGTACATATCTGTGTTCAAGTAATCAGTCTCCACAAACGTAACAGAGTCAAATCAAATCAGCAAAATTTTCGTTTGTAAATTTGCTGATTCATTTCACTGCGTCACCGATGTGGAGCCTAATTACATGATTGATTGAAGTTGCAAAAGTTATTTTCTCTAAATGAAATCAAACCTTTCAAGTAACTTCAACGTTTTAAGGGTAAGTCATATTTTCATTTGAAAACTTTTGAATTTAATTGGACATCCTCTTTCTTAAAAATGCAGTTAGGTTATGTTTTGTAAACGATATTTTTATAATATTTAGCGGAGAGCTGTCTAACGCTCTAACTGTTGTGATTGCGTTGCCATCAGCTGTTCAGGGACGTATCTTTGGACATACAAAGCACGGAAATTAGAATATATCCTAAACAGCAACAAATACTTCAAACAACACCGGGTTTTGTTTTCTGAAACGTTCGTCCCTATGAGGAAGACCTGTAACAAGAAAACGATTGCCTGAAGCATCATAGTTTTTTGAATGATAATGCGGTCATGATGCACAAAAGGTAACAAATGCTTTGCATCGTTTTTATGTGACTGAATTCCTGCTTGCTAATGCAGCGTCGTCCGCCAATATTTGAGCTTGTATATACATCAAGAACAGACACAGTTTCAGGAACAATTTTTCAAGCATCACCCAAAGCAAACTGTATAGCGTCAGTGAAAATTCAGAACAGAGCAAATCTTGTCACGATGCAATACAACTTGCCAAAGAGACTCCGTTGCTATCTTATTGCATTGGTACAATCCATCGTGTTTTTCTTCAATACATTTGTGCGATCGAAATTCACAGAAAAAACACCCGTCCCTGTGTGTGTTAAAGAAAGCTCAGGAAGGAGTCGGAAAAGATGTAGAATCAAAGTTGTTTCATGTCTTGGTTGCTTGTAAGAGCAAGGATGTTGTTTACAACGCCAGTAAATGATGCAACAGCAAGCAATTAAACTTATAAGTAAATAAATTTGAGAGTAATTAACGCTGTGGGAGAAACGTTGTTTTGCTGAATATAGAAGCAAACCATCAATAGGATGATTTATAACTTGGACCACTTTTAACAAAGTTTTATTGTCAATAACTCAACAATTAATTTTAAAGGAAATGGATGCGAAAGGATCATGGTTTAGTTTTTGAACTTCATGTGGAATGAGTATGTAGCATTCCATACGAGTAAAATTCTACTATCACGTCACATATTGCTGTAATACATTATTTCCGAACCACCAACAAAAGTTATGGATACCAGTTTCCGAGATATAAGCTCAACAGTTCAAAAAAATCGTACAGCACATCGATTTTCAGAGACCAGTAATTTTTTGACAGAGAAACTATTGCTAGAAGATTTGGAAACATGCGCAGGCACTGAAAACATTAGCTCTGCAGCCTTCACACGCATGTCTCCAAAACGCTTGTTTACTTCTGTTGTTTTTATACAATACAGTACTACCTTTATGAGTTTTCCTTATTTACAGATTTTGTGGAGAATGTTCGTTTAAGATCTCATGCTTCTTTGTGGCTGACTTTAAATGCTCTAAATTGATTGTTTTGACATCGATATAATTGTACGAAAATCGAGTTTTTTTGTGATAAAGCTGTCAAGGTTTTTATGGCCTTCAAGTAAGCTTTAATAAGTTGCCTTTTCAATTCGTTGTTAAATATCCACGGGAAGGAAGGATTTGAATGAGGCACTGGTTGAGCATCATAAAGGTAATTTTTGAATAAGAAATTATAAGAAACGTTATGAGATACAGAACGCCTTTTGGGATATATTATTTCACCAAAAAACGAGTATAGCACATTTCATGCGCGAAGTTATTGGAAACAAAATTTAAATTTTTGAATTTTTTAAAATTCAGAACTTTGAAATTGAAAGTTTTAGAAAACTGTTGTTTACAGAAAAGCAATAAGCTGAACCCCATTCTATTGTGTTTTGATTAAACCCACGACAATGAATGTCACACCTAGAAGTTTGGCTGGTTTTTCTAGAAAACAAAACTAGGCTTGACGTTCATTACGAGCTTTCAGTGTTAAGCAATTGCTTCATTTTTACAATATGTATAGCTTTAGCACCACGAATGAACTTCTGCACCCTACATCAGGTGGCAAAAACGGCAGTAAAAATAAATAAAACGATTACAATCGCACGACCATGATCTTGCCAAGTATACAGACAACAAAACTCGCAACTGAGACTGATGCTCAAGTAATGAAGTTTCTTCAAAAGGCAGCAGAAAAAGAGTTCTTTCATTCCGAGCACTTTCCGCAATTAAGTGAAGCCCAGATCAAGGCGTTGTTCCAGTGGTGTTTGTAGAATTGTATAATGTGCACACATAACCATCCGCAAAAACCGGGGCTGAAACAAGATGCAGTGTAATGCATTAATAAATCTATAAAGAAACTGTCTTAAATGAAGGACTTTGTTCACTCAAGGTGTAGTTTCAAATCATTTAAAGAAAGTAGTTTCTTTAGAAACATCTGCAACAGTTTATTGGTGAAAAAAGGCGAGAATATGGACTATCTTTTTTTTTATCAGCAATTAAACCAATCTGCTGATTTCCTGTTTTCTGTGGAAGATGTTGAATTAAATTTTTTTTGATATTTTTTATTTGCGACTGCTTAAGATATAATCTTTCTACAGAGAACTAAGCAAATCCATATAAATAATGCATATTGTTATTTTCTTGTCAAACACAAATGATGCAAGAAGGGCATTCTAGGCAGAATGCATCAATACTACGCTACATGTAATTTGTTAGGTCCCTGGCAAACTTTGTTATTCTACGTTAAAGGTTACCTAATGCAACATTTAAAAATTGAGGCAAATTCCAAAGCAAGCAAACCATACTGCGAAATCCCCATATCCGGAAGGCACATACGTTCTAAGATCTTGTTTCAGCTGTCTTTCTTGGATACTGCTCTTACGTGGCAACCTTTTGAAACGTACTCTATACTCATGTTAATCAATTAACGCTGCGCCAGAAGCAGTGAAATAAACGTTGTTTTGCGTCCCTTTTGACACTTTACGGACAATTTGTTGATTTTCTTAACAATAGTAGGACTTATGCTGCAAGCTATGCTGGTTTCAAATCCCCTGTTAGAAGAATATAGGTGAATACTTTGGCTGCGCGTGCAAAGTTTTTCAAAGCTGAGTGTTTTATTCTTATTAGGTGATCAAGTTTCGAAAGATGGCATTGGTTGGTGTTTTTATTGCGTGAAAGCCATACATAGACATACCTACAATTAATTATTTCACAAATGATTATTAGGATCAGGTGATTTTACTGTAAAGATTTCTGTATTAAACAAAGATATGTCGTAATATTCAAACTGTTTGGCGCTACTGACAATGATTTGAACCTTTCTCGTTGCTATTTACCGAATCCATAAACAAAGGTCACATCAATTTAATATACCTGTTGACACTGGTTCACCGACTAACGCTGTACATGTACAGTCGATTGTGTTATTGACGACACCCGTGCAATTAGAGTCTCCTGATGCACAAGGAACCTGGATACAATTCAAGCCTTGTATTGCTTCTTCAACAGCAGCTGAAAAACAAACGGCATATATTCTAAGCAAAGGGCAAACTTTCTTACTTGTGGGTTAACAGTTAGTATATAGAGACACTGATTTTGACGTTATTGACGTAGACCGTTAGTTGCTACTGAGACCGACAACATACACATATTTTTCATGTGTTTTGGATCCAAAATCGTTGGCAAAAGTCAATGGAGTTTACTATTGGAAAGTCCGAAAATAAGCCAATATAGTTCAATGGATTCGATAAATGCTGTGCAGCATCAATGGATCCCCATGATATATGCCAGCACGGATGTTAATGCTATCTATAAGACAGCTTTGGATAAAATTATTAGCACTGGTGCGTAAGTCTAGGCAAAAAGCCCGCTGAAAGCTACGCTAGAAAAGCCCAATCCGCAAGGTCTTCTCCATTTAAACAAATTGCAGCACATTAAAAGAGCGATGACAGAACTTGACTAAATGAAACCCACCTTACCGTCAAGAGAATGGTGAAAGTTTTTAAGGAAGCGCGGTAACTTTTGGCCATTCATTACACACTTTTACAAAAGATAGAAGCCAGTTTTCACGTAGTTTTATATACCTTGCTGCTTTGCATCAAGAACAAAGCCAATAACTAGTCCAGTGATCAAGGAACCAAGGAATAGTCCAAGAAGAAACAATAAGAAGCTCCATCTCATGCAACACCATCCGTGACAACGACAGCAGTACCCGCCAAGAAAAATTTTTGAATAAGCCTTCGCGGCCAACGAGGATGACGAAGGACTCTTTCCAGCTGCCTTTTTCGTTTTTTTGTATTTTTTCAAGTCATCACCTTCCGCGCCGCTGATCGTTGCTAACGGGCTGCTGTCGCCCACCGGCACCACGACTGCGGTCTAGAAAGGTTGAAACAGAGAATGTCAGTGACGACAAAATGTGTGGTGGTCATTTGTTTAAAGCACGTGTTTCATTACGGAAACAAACCGCAGGTTATGTGTCGAAGTTATTTCAATAATATTTTGCCTAAATTAAATTTATGCTTTGTTTTAGTCTTCAGCGACTTTTAAAGAGAAGCGATGAACAGTTGTTTGAGGCCTTTACAAAAATCCTGATAGGCTGCTTGTATAGCGACCAAGGCTAATATCACGCGTTATGTGTGGCATTGCATGGAGTGTGCAGCGCAGTTATATTAAGAAATGTAAAGCAGGTGCTGTTTCAAAAAAACACCTGCTGCAATTTACTTCATCGTTGCTCGCATCCATCGCTATTTATACGCACTCTTCTTCCAGGACCACTGTCGAGGTGTCTTTCTCGCTGCAAAAACGAAGAACGCGAAACGCTTCCGTTCGAATCTCTTGGATTTTCCCATTCCTCTCTTCGCATGTAATCTAGGCTTTTTGGTGGCGGCCTGTACGTCTCCTGAGTCAAGCGATGATTAGTCGAACTTGTCGGCATGGTTACTTTAAGTCAGCTTGGAATATATTTTTTGTAATGTAAAGTTTCTGTAACAGATGAAGGATTTATTTGAAATCGCTCGCTGACATTAATTTCCAGTAATCAGTTCAGACATAAAAACTGACAAAACATTTTCTGAGCCGTTACACCATTACTGCCCTTTTTATTTGCGGAAACAAGTTTAGTTGGCTCTCACCTGAGAAAGAGCAACACTTACGTATCAAAGCAAACAATTTTTGCGGGTTGCCTCAGTCACATGGCGGATCCTAACGCTCTGGGCTCACGTGCGGTTAAGAGTTCAATAAAAGACCGCAGACATCTGAAAGCTGGGATATTCAAATATTTCCTGTTTCGTTAATCCTGACCACAACCTTTGCGATGAATGAGCCACAGGTTTTGTTGGTTTGTGTTTGACGCAAGAGCCCGATCGCCATGCGATTGAAATTTGAAAAAAAATATTTTAAGATTTCTTACTTCACCTCTTTTCGCTGAATAAGAGTGTAACAACACTTTTTACCACTATATTACCCTTTTTCAAAACACGAAGCTAGTCGTTGCACTTGCTATCAGAAAGCTATGCTGGAAATTCGAGTGGCTTATCGCACAATCGCATTGTTCGGGCTAAATACAAAATATCAACAAAGAACTTTAGCTTGCTTATTTCACTTTTTATTGCAATCTAAAGATCTGTTATAAACAGCTTCCAACACAGATATTTTTCCGAGAAGAGAGTGACACTTTGATCGAAGCAAAAATCTAATAACTTTGAAGAACTAAAACCACACCAAATTTTGTCCCTTAAATGCTTTTTGACAGTGGAAGGCAATTCAATAGTTCATTATTGACTTCAAAATCAACTTGTGTAGTTACACCTCCAATTAAATTGGATTACGGCTTGCGCATGAAGTACGAACACTTGTTGTTGTAGCTCGTACTTATTTTTATAGTTCCCTTAGCGGGATGCTTTATGTCATGTTAATAAAGATTTACTGTAGAAGCAAACTTGAGTAAACACGTCGTCTGAAACTAGGTATGGTGCTTAGAATTGCCGTTACTACTACACTGTGTCTTCAACTTTAGTCCTGGTATGACTAGAAGGAAGATTAATATGGAATAAACCTATCTGTAGTTTCAAGCTTAAATTTGAATAAGCCAAGCTTTAGTTTCACAAAAGATGCAGTATTTTTCCGAAAGTGTATAGATTTTCGAAAAATATTTTGCTGTCCATTCTCTTCTTTCTTCCTTTTCTCTAACTCATCTTTAGGCCTAATCATCTCACATAAAATTGATATTTTTCTTGGGCAATTCATCAAAGTTACCTGGAAGTTTTCTTTTCAAACAAGGAAGGGGCACCTTGAAATTAAAAAACTTTGTGTTTTTCGTCTTTCTCAAATTTCAACACATAGCTTTTCTTTACTTGCCAAATTAAAACCTGGCACACGTTACCAAATTTTCAACAAAATAAGAAGTTATTTGGGAGCAGTACAACAGTCTTAGCCGTGTTATAAAGTTTCGCGGTCGTTATTGTTCTGTTTATGATATCAACTTTTGAAAGTTTTTCAGTGCAACAACAAAACCCATTTGTATCCAGTGGATAAGCTTTTCTTGTCCGCTTCTGCGACAGATCACATGAGCAGCACATACTCGTGCATAAATGCAGTATTTGGCGAATATGAGAGCCAAAAAGCACTATGCAATGACTAGATCTGCAGATCCTTCATGCGCTTCTTTCAGTTGGCTTGATTTGCAGATTTCCTACCTAAAGAATATAAAAATCCTGCCAGCTGCACTTTTGGAAAAATTGATACATTACTAAAATGCAATTGGATGAAAAAGTAGCATTTATTACGTTGTGCATTTTAACTGTACAATTGGAGTTTTTTGTTTGCTGTAAAATACAGCAGCGAAGCGGGGGAAAAGGAAAGGCAAAGTGGGAATGGGAAACGCTAGCGTTGTTGAATGAAGTGGCTAACCGGTTATCACATCTTTAATTGCAACTTACACATTTTTGCAACATTGCTAACCACTAAAACTGAAATTGCTGACCATGTCCCTGATTGTTCAATGTAGATATTATCACAGTATGAAATCATATATTGTGTTGCTGTTTATAAAAAGAAGCTACAACCAACTTTTCTCCAGTTGTCTCCTCTCTTTACATATTGCCCTTCATCTTTACAAAAAGCAAAGATCACCTAAGCTTGGGTGTCGCTAAAATCAAGATATTCAAGTCAACTTTGAACAATAAATACATATCAAATTTCTAAAATTAGCCATGTTGAACATCAATATTAAAATTTCTGCATGCATTTTCATGTTTTTTATTTCTCGGATACGCATCTACACACTTCATGAAGCGCGTGGATGAGAGACACTGGAGCTACAGCAGATCCAGCTGCCATGGTTTCCTGACCAACTCACTTTCAACTGTAATTGTTGCAAATCTTTGCATTTTTCGAATAACTATTAAAGCTGAATATTTTGGTGAGACGTTTCACCACAGAGACTAAAAACGAACAATATATGTTTTTCATCGCTTCCATAAACGCATAAATTAGACTAACCATGCAAGGATGGTTGATAAATATAGGCTACCTTTTTCGAGATTTTCTTGGTCTCGCGATTAGCACAAAGGCCATGCTGCGCCAAAAGCGAATGATTTCGTTCGCACGGCTATTCATGCTTTTTCATAACGCGCTCAATTGTAGTGAAAGCGAAACGTGTCACCTTGTTTGACTTGTAACATGCCACTTTATGATAAGTGCCCGACCCATACTACAGCAGCGCTTTGTTTGGGAAACTACTGGCGTCTGATACGTCCATGAGGACAGAAGTCACCATGGCACGAGGTTTCAAAACATTAATTTCGATTGGATAAGAGAACATATCTTGTTCCTTCTATACGACATGCGACAGGATCCGTGATGAAGTGTCGGAGCACGACAATGGCTGTTGACACGGACGTTGTGCGAAGTCTATGACCGGATACTCTTGTATTTTATCCATACGTTTCATTGTTTTCTTTTGTTTATCCTGTGTTTTTAGTTGCCGACAATTCATTTAGACTTTTGTTTCGTTTACTTTTCATTTCAATTGGCAGATTTAAAAAAGACGCTTGCACGTAAGTGATACAAACGCAAGAAAATTTGTTGCTCTAAAAATGCTTGAAAATGTGGTAAGCAAGGCAGGGGAGTGATGCTATTTAAAAGAATTATGATAAAATAGTCGTTTTCTGTGATGTAAAAGAGTTGAATTATGATTGTTAGCTTTGTAGAGAAATATCATGGGATTTGGTTCTTCAGACCGGTCCTCCATGCTTGACGTGCTGCTGCAGTATTTATTGCTGTACCTTGCAATCACTGGTGGAAGATTCACTTAGCGCAGTGTTTCTTAACCTTTTTTACATATTTTACCCTTTTATCAAATAAGACTACCAGAGTTACCCCTAATGCACTCAATGGTGCTCATTTATCAAAAATACGAAATAAACAAACTTTTACAGTTTAGAAGGATTTATAAAAATTTACATTTGCTGCAATTTGTAGTTCAGTAATTTTACCTCCTTGGAAGATGATTTTTACACCCAAGGGAAAGAACCACTGCCTTAGCCCGTCTCTATATATTTACAATATGTATTTATGATCGTCAAAAAGCCACACGGCGCTTAGTCAAAAACATACAGTTGACAACATCTACTGTGTTACTTTGATCACAAAAGCGGGGACATATTATTTCGCACTTGCTTCAACAACTCGTTTGTGTCTGATCGTACATGTAAGTTTATTTTGCAGATCTACTACTGCAGATTTTTTCTTGAACGATGGTTACCAGGCCCGTAACCAGCTTGGGACACCAGGAAGGGCGAAGAGTTTTCTGAGAGGGGCCCAAATTTTTTGAACTATGTCCAACAGTTTTAAACGATTTCCAACACATTTTTCCAGGGGGGGCGAAAAAAAATTTTACTTGCGCCCCCCCTGGTTACGGGCCTGGTGGTTACACATGTCTTTTCAATCAGTTTGGAAACTATTATCATTGCGATGCGGTTCAAGGCCAGAGAATAGATAAGAGAACGCCTTATTTGCAAAACACGTCTTGATACAAATTTAGAATTTTTCTGTTTTTACAAAAAAACGCAACGTGAGCGTAGTTATTCTGGTGCCTTTAACACGATTGGTGCTCTTCAAGCAACGGATGGTGTCGCATCAACCGCGCTCATACCTGAATATACTGGTAAATGCTCAAAAAGTGGAAACCTTGCAATGTCTATGGGTGGGATGCCGCTGTAGAAGCGTAAACAATAATAATCTGAATGCATCTTCTGTTCCGGCGCGAGAAAACTGAGATCCTTGAGCAGGGATGTAGTGCTGACACAGAGTTGTGGGAACGCACCCACAAAACAGCCATTTTAAAACAGCTTCAAACTCATTTCAAAGCAAAAAAAGGTGTGGGAACTCCGTTCCCACGCGTTCCCGCCCCACTACACCCTTGCCCTTGAGATACGTAGTTGCTTGAAAGAATCGATGACCGCCTGGAGTGCTTTTCTTGCTGTCGCTCTAATATTAATTTTGTGTCTCGTTTGTCCGTAAGTGGTTTCTGGTCAAGGTGCTGCGTTTTCAACAATGGTATGACAAAAAATTTAATACTACTGTTCCATTAATTTGATAAAACATCAGTTTGTGTGAAACTAATGTTACGTACATCGTTTCACAGCGCAGTTTAGCGATTGGAAATTTGTAGGTTTCCTAAGCCGTCCTGAACACACTCAAATCCATTGATTCCTCATCGCCGATGCTTTCAATTCAGGGTATGTTTCCAAGGCATACCGAGGTAGGCGTCGAACGCTTTTCAATATTTTGCTTACAACACCATATACTTTCCTAAAAATCTATTCTATATCCCGTATGCATGGATAATTTATTATGTAGGTCTGCACCTGCAAATAATTGTGTACTGTGCTTATACCTTCTAGAATGTTATACTGATTTCAGTGAATATACACTGAAGCAACTAGTGGGGTAGAACGCGTACATTCGCAAGACATCAGGAATCCACCACACTGAAAGTCATCATCATCACCGACAATATAAAGGTTTTGAACGCTCCTATGAAGTTGTCACAATCAGCAAAAGAAAGGCAGCCGTGTGCAAACGACAACAAAAAAGTGAAATTACATTCTCCTCCCTTTGTTCCGAAACGAAATTTTACAAACGCAAGCTGAAGCAGAACTGGTGTCGCCACAAGGAAGGATCTGTGCACCGACCGCTGCAAGCATGAATCATTGAGTATACCCCAGTTGTGCTGGGAGGTTTTATTCCAATCGATTGCTTCGTGTTGCGGCCTGTCGCTTCCCGTATGAAAACTGCGGTTTTCAATCTGAACTATATTGGAATCTAGTTGCAGATTAAGTTTGATGCGGCGCTGTCAGTCGCTTCCCGTAAAAGAGTTTTTTGTGATTCTTGTCACCGTCGTACAATGCGTCGAAGCACATCGATCGACGATTATCCATGGCACGTCAGAATGCTCGAACTCCAATTGAGATATCGGTGAGTTTTGTGTTCTTTGTGTTGCTGTCAACCACACTACAAATTGTCTGGTTGATATATTACAATGTCTTAAATAAATACGTTTTTGCTAAGATTGTTATCACCGAAGCGTTTCTTCGCTATTTCACTTCTGAAGTGGTGGTTTTCAAGCAACAGTTTTTATTTCGAGGCAGTCGTATTGCGCGTTTGGCTTTGCTGAAGTGCGCTGACGAAATCCTATGGATCAGCTCGAGTAAAATCACATCCAACTTTTAATATATCTGGGGGGGAAATGTTGGTTTGCTTCTTCTTCCTTTTTTGAAATCCCTGAGTTTGAACTTTAGATTCACAAGCTAGCTAAATGTTTCTAACTACTTAGGTTTGTCTTGACAGAAGGAATCCATGTTTTTCGTCTCTAGGCGTCCAAAAACATAAGCATGTTTATAGAACCCACATATGCAAAAATCTTTCAACTTTTTCTTTCTTGTGTGTTTATGACAACAACAGAAAATACTGAAAAGCTTTTTACCTGCATTAGATTCCTTCGCATTTGGAAAGGTCATAATTCATTCATGTAGTGAACTATAGAAGTGAACATGTTTGTTAAAAGTAAAAGTTTACAAACTTCGCTAACAATAAGCTTTGCAGGCAAAAAATGTCGTGCCTTAGCCAGTTTCGGTGATATGGAACACAAAGTATTCTTACGCAAATTCTTATCATTTCGTTTACTCTACACTCTTAATTGTCGTCACATTAACAAGTTCACCTTTGCTTTTCTTCCCCTAAAAATTAGTCAGTTCTGCTTCAATTGTGCCAATACCACTGGGACAGATGTGCATCTGCACTTCAAACAAAAGCTGATGTAGTCACTTAGTGCAACAAAATCATTTCGATTTTTTTGCTACTAACGATACAGCTCTGGCATTTCATTATATTTCTTTTAATTCGAGATCATTGCGAAACTGTTTTTAACAGTGGGGTTATAAAAAGATAAAAACAAGTTTGCTGCCTTTTGATGAGCTTCTACTAGGGACATGTTTTTAGCTTGCGCACATGCGTGTTGTTGATTCTTCAATATTTAAAATAACGCGACATGGCCCAACCACAATCGCAGCCTTGGTGTTGCCAACCGGTTTCATTCAAATCACTTTAGCATGGTTGGCATGGTGTAGTAGAGGATCATATGAATCCGCAGATGAAATTGCCAGGATCAACGAAAGCACTTTCCAAATTCAGCGTACGTATTTAAAACACTTGGAATGAAAATCCGCTTATAACTTTATGGAAAAAAGCATTGATCGTCCATTTTCATTGTCAACGAATGAAATTTTTCACCAGATTTTTTGACATTTTACGGAGCGCAACTGAACATTTCCGTCACAAAATAGTTGCAATCCGTGAATCCTTTTTAGAAGAGATTACCGTTCCCGTACCAATAAGTCTAATTCCTTTTGAGACCGGCAAGTCACGAATTCCTTGAACTTGTGTGTTGTGTTACCCCACATTAAGGAAGCTATGTCCTTTGAAAGAAAAAAGTACGAACCACGGATTAGCTTGTTCCGGTAACAAAGAGATCGCTTTGACTTAAACCAGGTGTTGGTAGCAACTGTGGCGTCGTCTACTTCAAAGCAAAATAAACATCTTGGAGAAAACTGTTCGCGTGTTATAAATTAACGGAACGGAGACCTAAATTGGTGAAATCGTTTCGTTTTTATTGATTCCACGAGCCTAATGACGTCATATCACTTTGCCCATTTTTCACAAAAAGTGTGCTCTGACAAATGTTAGCGCTACAACAACACCTCGATATTTGACGTGGTGTTAACACAACATTGTTTGATTAACATGGTTCCCAAATAAACAGAGTCTGCCTGAAGTTTCACTGAAGTTCACAACTTTTGCACTTACCGACGAGAGTCTGGATGCGTTGTTTGAAATAATGAAAGTGTAGGTTCCCGAAAACTATNTGCAACTGGTGTANCGAAGACAGCAGCCACATAGCCTGATCTCAGGATTGTAGAAAAAAATATTTGAAATTCCCAGCTGCTTTTTCCGAACCGCAACGATTTTTCAATAAAGAAAAGATTTCATTCAGTCAGAAGTTTTTAATGATTGGCATTGCCTTGGCACTGATTTGTCAACACAAATTAGCCAGGTCGTCCCAGGAAAAATAAGCTTGGCTTGTTGTTTAAATGCCCAGTCGAGCGCACCACACAGGTAACTCTGGAAGGTACAAAGACAGTAACAAGGCCCATGCATAACAATGATAACCCACTGGATATAAAGCACATTCGATTTTTCAATAAACACATGCAAATCTGTTTACATCTCGCCAGACTGCCACGGAAACAACAATTTGCTTTAACAATCCTAAAAATTGCAAAACTACAGTACATATAGATTATGTAAACATTTAAAAGCTCTAGGTTTGCTGCAAGCTTTCGAGGAATCAGCTGACAGAGCTCTGCTTTCTTCGCTTTGCGCTGATTCAGACTTGCACATATCTTTATTTAAGTAGCTAATCTCTAAAAGGGCGAAACAAGTGAATCTACCTGCAAGTTTTTTTTAATGGGAAATCGATTTCACGTAACACTACGCATCCTCAGTGTTGATTGGACAAGATTTCGCAAACCCGAAAGAAATTTAAAAGTTCTGGCCGCTATCCTCGAGACGAAGGCAGAGACTATTTTGCAGAATCATTGGCGTCTACTAAACTCAATATATTAAAAAAGCAACTGAAAACGACACGAAGTGTATTGACAACGACTCGTTATTTCGCATTACTCGGACTTTTTATCAGCAGTTCTACGATACACAATAAAAACGCTTCTCAATCATCAATCAGTTTCTCAAAGAAGTCCAAGGATTTTTCGGTGATTCACCAGAAAAACTCGCCAAGAAAATTTATTAAGGAAGCAGGACTGCGCCATACAATTCGATAGCTTGCTAGAATGCCCGTTCATGACGAATTGAGTTTTGAATTTTATTTACGTTATTGCAGGATTATTGGTCTAGACCAGGTGTCCGCAAATAGCGGGTCGCGAGACCTTCACTCTGGGTCGCGAAATAATTTAAATTTACCCTAAATATAAGTATCGCAGCTGTGTAATTATGCACCAGACAATGCAATCATTTAATTATTATTATTTATTTATTTAACGACAATCTTGCTACAGGCGGTAGCCTGATTNGTGCAATCTTGTCGTGTCACGTCGAGCTATGNTAATGTAACAACGCAAAAAGAATAGAAAAACAAATGGAAACGCAAAAACAAATACACTGCATTGCTAGCAACTCATACGGCACTACAGGAACGCATCAAAATCTATTACAAGACTTATCAAAATCTATTACAAGACTTGAGAAAATCATCCACGGCACAAAACACAGCAACCGAGATATGTGATGGCTCGTTATCAGGCAAGTCAAATACGAAAATA
>JGI24022J15233_10002258_pt1 | contig 17761 bp, 5 predicted proteins | sample Ectturendosymbi2_FD_15233 | JGI IMG/M metagenome (IMG submission 15233) | reverse complement strand
CTTTAACAGTTGCTCAATGTTCGGCTTGTTTCATGGTTTGTACTACCTACTGCTGTTCAGCTCAGAACACGTCCTTCTCTCACGACGGTCAAAACAGACTGGTGACAGACAACACATTTTAAGAATAAAATTTCTTTCCCACAGCATACCGACTTTTTGAAGTTTTCTAGACCATGTACAAATTCATAAAAATAGATCTCGTCGATTTGCACAGATCCATGCAAAAAACATGAATTAAAGACTCCACCCACATTTGAGAATTGTTGTAGACGTACAGAAAGCATTTTTTGCCTAAGCAAAGACAATATGCTTTTATTTTAACCCGCAGTTGTGAAAGCACGATAAACCATGTTCAAACCATCCAGGCTCAGTGGGTACTTGGTTTTCACGATATATGACCATACCGCTACGTCCCACTCTACGATTTTGATGCCCTGACAATTGAAATCATTCGGCGAATGAATGGATGCGAGGATCGTGGGGCTGTCGCGAACTGACAAAATGCTGACTGGTATGTAGCAAGAGCATATTTCAAACAATGTCGATGGTGCGGGTGAGATCATGAGTGAATAGGGTATCAACGTTTCAGAATTATCGCGCTTTTTGTACAGCACCAGTTGATTGTTGAAGTATTGGAAAGGTGGATGCGTTTATGGTGATTTTCAAAATAGTAAAATCCGGATATTTTATAAGCAATTATGAGTTTCAATACATTTTTGACTTCTATCTACAGAAGACTTAAACATTGGCTGACAAATATTGTAATTGCTCTTACATCACCAATCAAGCTTCACCCGCGCAACGCAGAAGGATAATAACAGGTTTCTACTGAATAATTACCGACACCACATCCCACAGTGTGCCACAAATGTTTCCACTAACTGCTAACGTTTGTTATTGACTGTGTCAGTCGTATATTCTTTCGCGCACGCGCCACGTAATTCATTGGCATAACTTCAATGAAAACGTCCCAAGTTTTTTCATTTTTATTTATCTAATTGCATAAACCTCATTTTCACATTATGCAAACAAATGCGTTATAATTGCCAGTCCCTGAAAGCGTTGGTCAAAAACTTTCATTCAATTTATGGGTTGTCCAAAGACCCAAACAAAAAGGAATAAAATCAATTTTCTAAACGTGGGCAACTGTTCAGGAAGATTTACCAAACATATTGATGATTAACGTGTCATCATAAAGATGACGTAATCATTTATTACTCTTTATCCTACACCATTGTAAACAACCGGGTATAAAGCGCAGTGCATTAACCTGACGTGCATAGCAGTGGTGATGCGTCGTTTTGACATTGAACAAGTCAACAGTTAAACTAGTTTGTCAAATTTAATCAAGCAATGCAAGGCACTATACCGTCTTGTATCGGTCTCACAAAGATTTTATACGAAAAGCTTAGTGGCCATTTTGTGACGCCGGGAGACGTGCTTTTTTTGCAAGTTGGTAGGAGATATGCTGTGCAGTTTTGCTTTCCGTGGTCGTAGAAAATTTAAAGCTGGTTTCGACGATAGAGACGACTTGTATCAGAATATGAAGCTTCTGAGCATCTTGATTTTAAAAACATGATTTGAACCTTGTTTATATACAGGAAGATTGATGCAGCTTTAGACTCTTTTGACTTTTTATTCGGACATTTTCTACAGTGTATCCAGTATGAAACTCTTACTTATTTTTATCACTTTAATTGCTTTCGGAAATTGCAGCGAAAGAAAAGAGAGCGAGTGCGGTGAGTTAGTGCAGTGTGTCTGCGAGTACTTTGAAAATAGCATCTGAATAAGATCATTGCATGTGCAGTATCACTTGAATGTGAAGCAGATACCGTACAACCCCAAACCTGGTTTTCATACACCAGATCAGCTTTGCGGTGCATTGCTGTATTACTTAAAGCTACACACTAACCTCAATTTGGTTTGTATGTTTTATGAGCATTCACCTCAGCTTTTCTTAATTTGAAATTTCGATTTGCAAACTCTTTTCCAAACTGTTGTATGATAATTTGTATCCATTTCTCAACCCAGACTCGAATTGCAAAGATTCCAGCGTGGTTTGTGAAGCTAAAGGAATCGACAAACTCTGCCAAGATCAAAACTTGTACAGTTACTTTGTGAAGCAGAAGTGCAGGAAAACATGTGGAACTTGTAACCCTTGCAAAGAAATACAAGCTCGCTCATGTGATGCAGGTAATAAATGTTGAGAATTAGTGCTGAAGAATGTCAAGTAATGAAAATGCGTTGAAGATTCCTGCTACTCGTATTTTAATTGCTTTCAAATTCATCAAATTTCTGCCCAAGTATTTGTAATTAGCTGTGTTCACAAAATGTTTTTTTGAGCGATGTTGGTTGAACAATTTGGTGAAGTTATTAATGGAAACTTGATTTTCTGATAATGATGTTTATGTATTGATTTTTGTACTAACTGTTGCAACAGAACGTAATTTGTTGCTTTTTTAGAAAATAGAGTAGTCACCAACGTCAAAAACCACAGAAGAAATTTCATAATATAGAAAATTAATCCAATTTTTAATGCTGTCTGTCACACTGGTGGCAAAGTTTTGAGGAGACGCGCTCACTATGCCAGTGATTGATGATGTATTTTTGTCCGGAGACACGAAGTCCATAGTTACAACACACAGTTTCGGCAGAACGCAGGTTGATAAAAACGTACGGAACAGAACGTTTTACAACGGAATTGGAGGCTGAATCGCAGGGTTACAGACATTTTCTTAACAGAACCTTTTTGCAACGGCATTGGAGGCAGAACCACAGGGTTACAGACACATTCTTAACACTATTGTTCGCTAACGCGAAACACTTGGTACAAGACTATTGCAGAGCAGGACGCTAATTCTTAAACTGGTCGAGGTCAGGTAAAGTACGAATGCGTTGTGTCATGACACGCCCTGAAACGAACAAACACTGCAATGTCCGAGCACTCAGTCACAAAAATTGACTTTTGCTTTAACTAGAATTTTTTCACTCCAGGTTCATGCAAAGATACAAGTTCTTGGTGTTCTATTCTCGCACCTGCTTATTGCGATTATGGTTCTTTTGGACTGAAAATTGCAAATCTCTGCAAAAAATCCTGTCGAGCTTGCACTTGTACACCTGCTGAGGATATTCAACCTCGTCAACTTACGTCATGTAGAGAAGGTGAAGCTTGATGCTTTGGTTGTTAATGCTGTACCTTCTAATAGAGAGTTTGATTAATATCCGTGGGCAACCGGCGTTATAACATGTTACACGAAATGTTTTGTTAAAATACCCTTAAGCATGTGTATGATGTGAGATTGAGAAAAATTTGCTGGCTTGTGTTGTCATAGTTCTGTAATGTTTAGGGCTTGTTTTTACAATTGAAACACAATATCGTAAAGCAAAATACCAACATTGTAGCTTCTGCAGCAACATTGACAACGTGGATTTTCAGCAAAATGCTTGTTTGGCGTAACCACTCTTTCTCAAGATTTACAATCAGATCACGTACATTAATTGAAAAATGCTCAACGTTTTTGAGTGTTGAAAGCGTCTCGATTGATGATCGAGAGACTGATAAAATTGATCTGGGGTCGTTGCATCTGGGGTCGTGCGGAATTACACAGGGTGTGCACAATGTGAAAACAAACATAAACCTCTCAAGCGATTCCGTTACTTTTGAGGTTCTTGAGCGTTATTCAACTTACTGTCGTTAAGTTATTGTTACTTGTAAATAGTATGATTTCACTAAATGATAATACAGTGTGTAAGGAATAATGTATTCTGTTTGAAGAAGAGCTGATGATGCCTACCTCGTAGGCGAAATATATACTCTGTAAGATCTTAGTGTCTGATTCTTTGGTGGGGAAGCATTTCTTTCGATAGAAAGCGTAATAGTATATACTAAATATGTCTTGCTTGTTTTTAATGAAAGTGCAAGGGATATTGGAAAAAACGTTCATTTTTCAAAGCTGTTTTCAAACCCATAGATAAAATACAGTGTTTTTGGTGACATTCAAAAATAACTATTAATTTGTCTTTAAAGATTTGAATTTGTGCTGCTTTCTTTTCAGGATCATGAGTATAGACTATTTTACAGTTATTACGTGTTAATATACAATCATAAGAGCCGTTCTAAACACCTGATATTATATGATTTCACAGACGTTTTACTATCAAATAATGGGGTTACTATCAAATAATAGTGTTCAATTAATTATGTGACAATACCTCGTCAGTATTTAAGCACTTCGAAACAAGGTTTCGACATTGGATGTAGTTTATATGCATTTTCGTTCAACGTTACAACAAAATTGTGGCATACCACAATTTTGTGCACTTATACTTCTGCAGAAAGCAGTTAAAGTCATTGTAAGTACATGTTAGTAGAGTGATTAAGATGCAAAGGAACATTCAAACAAATAGCAAAATTTTCCAATATCGATTTGAGCGTTGCGCATCTTGCCTTATTTTCAATGAAGAAAGCTTCTTACTTTTATTCTCAGATTGCATGGACAAATACGAAAACTGCAAATTCTGGAAACAACAAGGCAGTTGTGTAAACTACTGGCAAAAAAACTGGATGAAGCAAAATTGCCCGATGAGTTGTCAAGTGTGCAGAAGATGTGAAGTCAAAGAAAAGGTTGGAGAAGGTGAAGAGGAAACAAAATCACCTTGAATCCATCTTGGAAACTTCAACATTAAACTTTTGCGAACGAGAAAGATCTTCATTTTCATATTAATGAAGTGATAAGAGAAATGGACATGAACAATGGACATGAACAAAATATTTAAGGGAAAACTGTTTTTTTTCTAGTGGAATGCATTGAATCAAAACAAGTTTTCGAATGTGACGCAATACTGTACTTTGGCGAATGTGTGTGTTCGCAGGTTGAAAAATTGGTAATCGTGCTTAAAATTGCATTAGGGGCAAAAGACGGCGTTGTCATACCATCACTTTCTGATAGAGCCTGGGGATCCAGTTTGCTTAAGGAATATTACCAACAGACAAAACTGTATGCCAATCTCAGAACAAGGCTCGAGAGGATAACTTAGTTGTTCTTTCACATTTTGCCTCTAAGCAGTTGGCTTGTCGTGTTGAAGAAAAATATGCCAGTGCTCGGATGTGACTTAAATGTCTGAGTCACTGCATGACAGTAAAATTGTTTCATTTTCTTTTATCCCATTTCTAACTGCGCTTCTGAGAAGTTTGACACGGTTTAAGGATAAATGTGTAAAGATCCTAGCTAGACCAATGGTTCTTGAATAGGTTTCCAGCGAAAAATCTGGGATCCCCAGAAGCATTGCCAAAGTGGTTCCGGAAAACTAAACTTACCAACGTATCCGCCTGATAATAATAGTGTTCGCTATTTCATCATGGACCTCATTTGTAGGTTGCACGAGAGACACAAAGCCAATATCTTTAGGAATAGAGATCCCCGGTAATTTTAAGGTTATGAACCACTGCCATGGAGAAAGAAGTTTACAGTAAATTGTGCATAAGGCAAATTTAAGAATTATGTTTCAATACCTTGTATACCATTTAACTGGTGCACGAGTTACTACAAAAAACTGGATATCTCGTAAAATATTCTTGTTACAAATCACGTTGATAGGTGTAGTTTTGCAACATTTTTATTGACATAAACGGCCGTGAGACTTAACCTGTGGCTTTTGATGGAAGATGGAAAAGGCAGGAAACGAAATGTGAGACTGATCCACTCTGGGTTTCGTTCAAGAATATTTTATATTTAAAAAATATCTGTGACGTTTAGGAGATACAAGCGTTATATAACATAACAAATGATTTGTCCTTTCACCACATGAAAAACATGTTTTTCTCGTTACATTTTTGTGATTATTTTCCTTGATTGCTGTTGTTTGAACTGTTCCCAACCAAGATATACCTTCTTGAAGAAGCAAACGTGTTCATCAGTTTATCACAGAAGAGGCAGGAATAGTTGTTCGATTCAGTAACGAATACACCCAAACATCTTGATATATTTATTGCAATTAAAACTTCGTACTGATTTGTGGCACGTCAGTTATGTTATGCGATCGCGTGTAATTTCATGGAACGGAGTACTGGATGCTACAGTCCTACAAGTTTTCTTTTGCCTCTTCATTAAATATACTGTGATCATGCAGAAATTGGTATCTCAGGCAATTTCAAGAAAATGTACGATTTGTCACTTCATATAGCGTGTGTTTAAAACAACAAAAGTCTTGCTTCAGTTTTCCATCATTTCACCTGCAAGCTTATCTTACAATTACAGGATTGAAAATGCGTACTTGACGCGAAATCGATTTCTATTTTTGTATGCAATAGCACCCAAACCTGCGAGGTTCTGTCAATGGATTTCTTACATGAAGTCCACCGGTAGGAAGTAATTGCATCGCTGTCATTTAAAATAATTACACTCTTGAAATGCTTGGAATTATGGCTAATAGGGCATGTGTTTTCGACGTTTTGTCATAGCGTCATGGCAGTGATGCAACTGACATGGGGCTGGAGCACTCTGCGCTTATTTATGAAGAGCATCGTGGTGTGTGAAGACATAAAAAAGACCTTTTTATCCAACTTTAGCAAGCTATATGCATGTTACAACTGGAAAGTTAAAGTAGGTGCCCTTTGCAGTTAGCCCGCCTTTGTGATTTGCAAGGACGTAACATGTACTCAAGCGATGCACCGCCCGATAGAAATGTCATTGTACGGAACTTTTTTTGATTTTTTGCCGTAGTAATATCTATTTAGTTTTTGACGTACCTCTAAATGATTTGCAAAGTTTATACAAACGTACGGCAATACTCTTGCAATTTTGTATTCCATGCCTGCAGGCTACATTACGGGTAGCTTAATATTAGTAATGAAATCGTCTCTGGGAAGGCCTAAATAATTAAAAAACGGAAGAATCCAGGTTTTCTGTGAGGATGAAATCAGATCTGGAAACGAAGTTCGCCACAATGTGGGTAATTCTAAGCTTATCTCATTCTCAAAGCATTTTCAAACTACCTCATAAACTGAAGTAATGATTGTCTTTAATGATAGTTAAAGAATGTTGAGATCAGTGCCGTAGCAGTGAAGCGTACTTGACACAAAATCGGTTTCCTGTAGTAAATTGCTTTGCAAGCAGATTCGACTGTTCTCGCTTTACCTCTGTGGTACTTCGAAACGTGAATACCCTGATTCCGACGTTATCTTCACTACACTCCTTTACTCAATATTCGCATTCACTAAATTTAGGTGTGAAAATGCAAATGAATGCCAAACATTACTGTTGCTGCACGTTCCAACACTTAAGTTCTGCGGAGTACAACAATAATATACTTACATGATAAAATGTTGCACAAATGCTATTCTTGACCATAGAAATGAGACACAAATGGTACACACACTGTAACCGTTTGTACCCAATATTTTCCGTTCACGTGCCATTGTTCTACTGTTTGTTAGACATCGCCCAGGCTCAGTGGTTCGTAACCTTTTTTGTCTCATTTAACCTTTAACAAAATTAAAAAATTGATTTTACCCCCAACAATGTTTGATGTGTCAAGTCATACCCAACTTTAGGGTAAAGCTTGTACAAAACGTAGTCAGTATCTGAGATAAAACTTTAATAAAATGCTCTTACAAGCATGCATGAATACGTTTAAGAAGTGGATCGCTGAGGTTGTTGAAATTCTAAAGACAGTTTCATACGATCCGCCATATCAGTGAGTCAGGGGGCTAAACGTTAGGGAGAAAGAATATACAGCCAGCCATGTTTAATTTTTCTTCTGTTGAAAAATGACAATGTCAACCAGTCAACCAGTCGGCCACTTAGTGAGACTTTTGTGCATGTTTTCTATGCACATTATCTGACATTCTGGGAACAGTGGTTGGAAGTGATACTTTCATGTCATCTTGGGAATCAATTGAGATCGATGTTTTGTTTTATGGTCGTCATTGAGAACCCTGCCACACACAGATAAGTCTTGAAAAGGTGAACGTTCGATTTCGACAGCGCAGAAAACTCTTCGGCCAATCCACACCAAATTTTAGATAAGTCACAGTTGAAAGATATGAATTTGGAATAAAGCATCGACTAACACTGAAGATCAATCAATTCATCTTTAAAAAGCAGTTTGAAAAGACAAGCCCGTGCCCTGATAAAATTCACACGTTCAGTTACTAGCTTCAAAACTATTTTCAAGTATTCTGGAAAGCAGGGCTGGCCCTAGCAGGTGCGGGGCCCAATTCAAGACCTGGGCTCGGGGCCTCTCTGAGCAGTGATTTATGACGTCATCGTGTTCAGTCAACCGTGTTACGATAGTGGCAGAGAGCAGATGTAAAGAACTAACGCGAGAATTGAGCACGTTTGCTAACGTTCGATAATAGAGGAAATTCGGTAGTTCTGACGAGAACGTTCTTTGTTAACAATGAAATTTATATGGCGTTTCTACTGAATTCTCAAGCGCAAGGTGTATCTGGCAAAAATAAACAATCTACCCAAACACCACGGCGCGGGGCCGCAGAGGCGCGAGGCTCAATGCAGCTGCATCGGTTGCATCGGCTTAAGGCCGGCCCTGCTGTAAAGGCCTAATTTGCCAGTGCACATCGATGAAGAACACAAGGAGTAGAAATGATGTGCAGTGCCCGTTTGTCCACTAGAGTTGTAAAACCTGACTTCATGGAGTGTAGGAGCGCCGTCTGTGTATAGCAGACAGACAGACAGACAATTTGATTTAACATCTGACAAAATCAGATATCAGATTTAGCAAGCAAATGTGATTGCTCGAGTTTGTTTTGTTTATAGAAATTAGTCATTTCTTCCTGATCATCAGTTACTTGGCTAGTCGTCTCTAGACTTCCGCACATAAAGAACTCTTCTTTCAACTCAACTGCATGTACAGTATATATCGACAGTAAATCAAGAAATACGTGCAGTTCGACACGCCAGTTGGCCCAACTAGCGAAAGGGGGATTCATGCTTTATTACTTCAAATTTGATCTGGTACTTGACCTAAAATATCACAAACATAACACTTGTGCGACAACATACTGTTTGCTAAATTATCTTTCCAAATTTCTTTTTTTGTTCTCTTCCACAAACCAATTTCACCATGTTAATAGCGTACGGTTTGATAAGTCATTCCCAAATTGCATGCGGTTTCTTTTTCTATTGCAAAAGCAACGTATGAGGAGAGGATGCTTCCAATCCTAACATGTCTTCAGAAACGTAATATAGGAAGAGTTCCTACAGAACGAAATCGTGAGCAATTGGTCTGCAAACACGTACGGTTTTCGTGTACACATGTGGGATGGCGAGAAGCAAAATGAGCCTAAAAATTGACGGCTTCGTGGAACCATGACCAAACGCTTTGGAACAAACGATACCTTAAGGTTTTGAATAGCATCTGTTATGAGGAATTCTACCCGCGAAGTTCACGTATGGTTCTAGTTAAATCATCTTCTTCGATATATTAACTACGAATGTTGAAATCTGCAATTGTTAACTCATGAATAACTCATTCACTAAAAAGACCTTCACTGTTCTGGCTGTCCACTGTCTGCGGTCTATAGCATACTGTGAAAAGAAAGAGAAAAGTGGCGCTACAGTCCGACCATTGTTTGTGAAAACAGTGAAATGTATTGCACAAAAGTGGATTTTTCAATTCTGACAGAGTTACAATATCCTGTTACCAACAAAGTACAAATAAAGTCGTGAACAGGAACAGTATTGCGCGCATGAGCTGATCAACTGAATCTGGTAGCCTACATGTGTAAAGATGAACCAAAAACAGAAAACTTATTAGTATGCATGACTTTGAACCATAAGCTAAAGTGTAACATCTCCAGTTTGTGTGATACATCCGTAAATATATGTCGTAACAATTTTCTGTGACACCTGACATAGAGCTTCTCACCAATGTACGAAAAAACAATGTCGGGTATTCTTTTGTATTTTGTCCTGCAACTAACTAGCCTAATAATCTAGTTTGTAACATTTTGTAAATTTACAAAAGTTCATGTTTGTCATAATTTATGATTCAGTAAATTTACCCCCTCGGAAGGTGAAATTTGCCCCTGGGGGTAAATTTACCCCAGGTTAAGAACCACTGCCCTGGCTCATTGTGTTTGTGTTCGCTGCACTTCACATGAAAGGAAATACGGAAAAAACCCTTGAGAGAAAAATGGCTTAAAATGTTTTTTAAGAAACACTTTCATGCTTCCCAAAGGCCAATGATCCAAAAATGTTGAGAGTTTCAAGCAATTTGGAAAGAAAAGCTTTTGAAACTTTCGAGGAAGAGTCTAAATATAAACATTTTGAACTGCGAACGTTCAAACATTTTACCACGTTTGTAGGGTCGATCTTCTGGATTATCCAGGTGATTGCTATATGAAAAGCTTGGAGTAGTTATTGTTTATGAAAAAGCATAGAAAAAGTTAGAATTAAGCGACAGTAAACAAACAGAATAAATCACGGAAACATCGAACAAAGATTAAGCAGGTCTGTGGACCTGAGGCACGAGGCTAAATGCGGCCCACGTGAACATTAAGCATGAGCCGTTTCAGAGTTTTTGTTACCCAATATAGTTCAACACATCCCATGTAAACGAAACTCCATGATAAGCAGATACTTGCCAGAAACCGAAGATAAGTCTCTCTCGCTCCTGGTAGTTTCATTTCCTTGTTTTCCTTAGGGGATGAAGGCAGACGTTTAGGATGAAATTAAATCTTTTCCCCTCCGCCAGCGGTATTCTACTATTCATTTGGCCTCTAATATGCAGTAGGTTCTTCAACCCTGGTGTAGCAGCTAGATGTGCTAAATCAGGCCTGACCAACCCGTGGCTCGCGCTCCGCATGCCGCTCTTTGCCTGGTTTCATGCAGCGCTTACGTAAATACCGTATTTATTCGTGTATTGCCTAAGTCGCAAAATTTTGCACCAATTGTTCACCTTGGAAGCCGGTGTACGACTAACACACGAGATGCTGCTTAAGCACGTACTGCGTGTAAGCGTGCTTGGTGGGTTGTGCGAACACATCACACGCCAGAGCCTTGACACGACACACGTGTTAGTTACCGTGTTGCGTGAATTGAAAAGATGGGTTGATGTTCATGTGTGCCCACGTGCATAATGTGGTTCTTTACGGTAACACAGTAAGTAATGTGGCTCTTGGTCTCTGACTGGTTGGCCAGTTGGCCACCCCTGTGCTAAATGATGCAGATGACAACTTTGCCTTGAAGGAAACGCTCACACTTTTATATATCACCTCCTTATGCAGACATATATTTCAGCAGAGCATTTTGCAGCATTGCACAAAGATGTGAAGTGAAGTTCGGTTGAAAAGAAGTTTTCGAAGATAAAAGTAAATCAACTCTGGTCAACAAATCAAATCATTCTTTTTTCCTCGCGCTAGAAATTTTTGGATGTTAAGTCCAATTCGGGCACGGTTTGCTTTATCAAGATAGCTAATTTCGCTGGTCTTTTGATACAGCGTTTTTATGAGGATATTTGATTAAATGTGCTCATTGATACAGATGACAACTTTGGAAAGAACGAAATCCTGTAACAATTTTTAATGTGGTACGCTTTTCTGCAGACATATATTTCAGCAGAGCATTTTGCAGCATTGCACAAATATGTGGAGTAAACGTCGGTTGAAGATAAAAGTAAATCAACTACGTTCTCTTTCTTGACCGTAACCGTTACATAGTAGTGTTTTATGTATGTGTAGCCTAGTGGTAATGATTCGCTTATGCTGAATACTGTATCTGGTAATTTCTGATTTGATATCTTACATTTCACACCTAAACTTCTCGATTCATTTGATGCTAATATTGTTTACCTTGAAATCTTTAAAGTGTCCACTATTATAGTGTTGTGAGCCAAAGATAGAGCAAAGTTAACTTGAGTCTGTGTCCAAAGTAATTCTTGGGAAATTTTTATTTTGCCTCATATAGCAAAAGCTGTGCTGAGGCTATTTTGCTTTTAATAGAACACAATTGATGGTATTTTGGATTTAAATAGGATTTGGACTTTGAAACTGTCAGTATGACGGATTTGGCTTTGGATTGAATTTTGAAATGAAATTGTTGCATTGGACTTGGATTTGAAAACCTAAATCCGTTCATCTCTACTAACTGGTATGCAACAAAAGCATATTTCAAGCATTGTTGATGATACGGGGTCGAGATTCTGGGTGTAGAAGGTAAAAATGTGAATAATGTGTAAGCAATTATGAGCTTCAATCTTTTTAACTTCTACCAACAGGAGGTTTAAGTATTGGCAGATAAATGTTGTGACGACTCTTACATCAGAAATCAAGCTTTACCAGCGGAACGCGGAACGATAATAACAGGTTTCTACTGAATAATTACCGACGCCACATCACGCTGAGTGCCACAAACGTATTTCTGACTGCTAACGTTAGTGATTGACTCTGTCAGTGGGATATTCTTTCGCGAAAGAACGACGTAATTAATTGACATAACTTCAATCAAAACGTCTCAAGTTTTTTTCACTTTTATTTACCTAATCACAAATCTGACTTTCACATAATGCAAACACATACATTATTGTAGTCAATGCTTGAAAGCTTAGGGGAAAAACTTACTATGAAATTATGTGTTGTCCAACCACGCAGCAATAAAACGGAATGAAATTAATTTTTTTAACGTGGATAATTATTCAGGAACATTTGCGAAACATCATGATCATTAATGAGCATGGCATCATAAAAATGGTGTAATCACTTATGACTCATCAATGAATCATCTATGATTTTTTTACACCAACGTAAACAACTCGATATAAAATACTATGCATTGCGTGGACACTCACAGTGGTGGCAGTGTGCCGTTTTGACAGTGGACAAGTCAACAGATATGCTCTTTTGACAAATTTAATGAAACAATGCAAGGTACAATATTTGTTGATTCGGTCCTGCAAGGATATTAAATGAACAACTAATTAGAGTCTTTGCAACGAAAAAAGATGTGCTTTTTGTTGCAAGTGTATACCAGATGTGCTGCTCCAACTTTTGCTTTCCATGGTTTTACAAGCATTACGGTGGCTTCAACGAATGCGACGACTTGTATCAGAATATGAAACTTTTGAGGGTTTTGATTTTAAAGAACATAACTGCAACCTAATTGTTTATATGCAGGAAGATTGCTGTAGTCTTTACACTCCTTGATTTGTGATTCTGAAGATTTTACAGTGTGGCCAATATGAAGCTTTTCGTTTTTTTCATCACTTTTATTACTCTTGGAAAGTGTAGCGAAAAAACACGAAGAAAATGCGGTAAGTTGTTTATGCGTGTGCTTTGAACGCAACATCAGAATAAAATAATTAGATGTGCGAAGTGCTACGTGAATGTGAAGCAGAAAAAACACAGTATTCATCGCATAGAATGATTCGGTTTCGCTGTGCATTGCTGTATTGCTTCAAGCTGCACACCAATCTCAAAACGATTTGTATTTTTTATGATCATTTACCTCTGCTTTCATTATTGCAATATTTCACAACTTTCGATTTTCAAACGTTTTGCAAAACTGTCATATGATGATGTGAATACATTTCTCAACGCAGATTCAAATTGTGAAGACTCCAGCGTAGTTTGTGAAGCAAAAGGAATTGAAAAACTTTGCCAAGATCAAAACTTGTACAGTTACTTTGTAAAGCAGATGTGCAGGAAAACATGTGGAATTTGTAATCCTTGCAAAGAAATACAAGCTCGCTCATGTGATGCAGGTAAGAGAAATTGCCCATTAGTGCCGAAAAATGTTAAGTATTGAAAAGGCGTGGAAGATTCGTGCTATTACTACTTTAAATGCTTTCAAATGAATTACGTTTCTGCACAAATATTTCTAATTGGCTGCTTTCACAAACTGTTTTCTAGGGAGAGGTTGGTAGAAGGATTTGACCGAGTTGTTAATGCACATCTGACTTTCTAATAACGATATTCATTAATTTATTTTTGTACTAACGTTTTCAATAGACCATAATTTTTAGCTTTCTTAGAAATTAAAGCAGCCAGCAATGTCCATAAATATTAAAGTTTCATATACAGAAAGTTATTCCGATTTTAATGCTATTTGTCACATTAGTGGTAAAAGTTTAAAGTCCCTAGCTAAACCGACGATTTTTGACCCCACTTACTACACAGAGTTTTAATCTCACTATATTTTAACCTGACTAACTACATCAACGAATGACTTTTGCATTAAACAAACTTTTCTTTATTTCAGGTTCATGCAAAGATACAAGTTCTTGGTGTTCTATTCTTGCACCTGCTTATTGCGATTATGGTTCTTTTGGACTGAAAATTGCAAATATCTGCAAAAAATCCTGTCGAGTTTGCACTTGTGCGCCTGCTGTGGAGATTGAACCTCGTCAACCTACATCATGTAGAGAAGGTGCCACATGATGCTTTGATTGTGAATGTTGTAGTTTTTAATAGAGTTTGATTAATATCCGTGGGCAACCGGCGTTATTACACGTTATAATCAACTATTGCAAGTTATAATTTTGTTTAAAATGTTTTTGTATGTGTGTGACGTGAGATGAGAAACATTTGCTGGCTTATCTTATCACATTTCACTTATACTTAGTGTTTTGTTTATGCAAGCAACAAGCAATATAGTAAAACAAAAGACAAATGTTGTAGCTTCTGCAAGAACATTGACAACGTGGATTTATGGTATTATGGTTGTTTGCTGTAGCCGCTCATTGACAAGATGCAATGTGAGATCACGCATGTAGATTGAAAAACTGCTCTAAGCGTTGAAGTGCAGGCGATAGAAGATGATCTGTATTCACCTCCGGGGCCGTTCAAATGGAGAGTGTGCGAAACGTGAAAACAAACGCATTCAAATTCTCAAGTATTGACTTTATGTTCGAGGTCGTTTGCCGTTATTCAATTTACAGTTGTTAAATAATTATTATTTGAAACAAAATGATTTCATGAAGCAACAACATATACTAAATATATCTTGCTTGATTCAATGAAAAATACAAGAGATACGATGGAATTTTCATTTTTCCTTGAAGGAATTTCTAAATCCGTAGATAAAGCACAGTTCCGACAAAATTCAAAATTAATACTTAGTTTGTCCTGCGTAGGTAGGAATTGATGTTGCTTTCTTTTCAAGATCGTGAGTAATTATTTTGCAGTTATTACGCGTTAGATTGCAAAGCAAAATAGCCGTTACAAACACCTGATACTGATTAATTTCACAGTATTCTTTATTGCAAAACGCGGAAGTTTTAATTGTAGGCGTGACGAAAGAACTTTAGTATTTTAGGTGCTTTGAAAAAAGTTTCGACATAAGATGAAGTTTACATGTATTCTCGTTCAATGATATGCCAAAATTGTGGCATATACCATAGTTGTATGCACTTACACCTCTACAAAAAGCAGTTAAAATCCTTGCAAGCACACTCTAGTTGAGCGATTAAGATGCAAAGAAACATTCAAACAAAACAGCAACATTTTAGAAAATCAATATAAATCGCCAAAGATATCATGCCTTTGTAATATATTCACTGAACAAAACTAATTCATACTTTAATTCTCAGATTGCATGGACAAATACGAAAACTGCAATTTCTGGGCGCAGCAAGGAAGTTGTGTGAATTACTGGCAAAAAGACTGGATGAAGCAAAACTGTCCGATGAGTTGTCAAGTGTGCAGAAGATGTGCAGTCAAAGAAAAGGTTGTAGGAGATGAAGAGGAAACAAAATCGCTTTGAATCCATCCTGAGAACTTCAACATCAAACATTTGCGAATTTGAAAGATCTTCGTTTTCGAACCTTTAACGCCGCTCCGGTCACTACAGTTGCGGGCAAAGCTATGATCGGCCATAACTCCTGAATGGATTGGGCTGACGAGCCAGTGAAAACATCCCTGGATGCAGAAGACAGCACGGAATCCAATGAGTTTGAGAAAAAGTACTTTTGCCTTTGAAATAAAAAAATCCATATTTTTGTATTTAACATGCTGATTTTTAGGCACTTTTCACAGAAAATCAAAAAACTCGTTCACCGCATCCCTTTTAGCTTTTTCGATCCGTTTTTTTCGCTTCAACTCCGTCTGAAGACCTCAGAAATATAATATTCTCAAACAGTTTGAGTCCGGGCTGTTTTTGAGGGGAAATCTGGGTGAAGGAGGTTGGGTTGGATCGATTCACTCCCAGATGACGTTGTGGGGTACTGAGAAACAATTACAGGATGTAATTATTTGGTTCGTCCTTTGAAATGGTCTATGAGATAATCTTAAGCTTTAGAGACCTTGATTAACTTTCTAGCCTAAGCGTTTGGGAAATATGGCCTGAAAAATCTAAAAATTGATTCAGCCGCCTTGTGGATTTTTTGATTTTCCTCAAGAAAAATATTTTCCTGTGAATGTTTTGGCTTGAAATTTGGTGGGATGTTGTAAGATACCTAAAAACACCTGTTCTGCAACTTCGAGACGTTTCGTGAGTGACAACTGGCAGAAGAGTGGCTTGAGCGACAAAAAAACAAAACTTCTTGGATTTAGTCCCGTTTGATCCCCCAAAACTAATTTCAATTTTTGTGATAATCATCGCAAAGGTAAGGTCCTTACCGACATTTTTTATCTAGAAAGTTTAGTTCCGACGATTTTGATTTGAGCTCTACGTTTTTTTGAATGAAAGCAACTTTTTTTTCTTGGCAACGTGAAAACTGGGTTTTCACCCAAAACAACGTCACCAGTGCGCATAACCTACGCCAAAAAATTCATTGCTGTCTTCCGGATCCGACGATGTGTTCACGGACTCTCTAACTCAATCCATTCAAGAGTTAGGGAATGAGAAAAATGGACATACACAAAATGTTTTTCACAATGAACTTGCTTAAATAACATTTCATGGAACATAGAAAACGCAGAAAACGAAACGTGTGGCTGATACAAGAAGGATTTCTTTCAGGAATGTTTCTGTTTGAAAAATGACTGTGAATTTTTTGAGATATTGGCGTTTTATAGCGTACCAAGATTTGTCCTTTTACCACATGAAAAACGTGTTATTTCTTGTTACATTTTTGTGATTATTTTCCTTGATTGCTGTTGTTTGAACTGTTACCAACAAAGATTTACCTTCTTGCAAAATCAAACGTGTTCACCTACTTATCACAAAAGAAAGCAGGAGAGTTGTTAGAATCAACAACGAATGAACCCAACCCTGTTGATAAATTTATTGCAGTTAAAACAAGTTACTGATTTGTGGCACTTTAGTTACGTTATACGATCGCGTTTACTTTCAGAAAAGAGGGTACTGGATACTAAATTCCCACAAGTTTTCTTTCGCCTCTTCGCAAAAAAAAGATATTGTGATCAGGCAAGAATTGGAATCTCAGATACGTTCCAGAAAAATGTACGATTTGTTACTGCTCGTCTAATAATCATAAAAGGCATTGCTCTTTTCATGCTTAAAGGCAAACTACATTACACTTTCAACAGTTTTTGATGCATCAGCTTTGTCATGTGTTTAAATAAAATGCTGAAAAGCGAAAACGTTGCTAGTTATGTGGAATATTACACATGCCTGCATGAAGGAAATAACCTTCTTTCCTTTCATTAAAACCACCTCTTAAGGCGGCTTCACACAGAATCCGGTTACGGCTGACGATCCCGCTTTTGACCAGCGGCAGTCTACATACAAGCTCCGTTGGCCGTATCCGGGTTAATTTTCTCGGATTCGACCGGCTTCCGGCTTACTTAAAATTGTTTTAAGTAAGCCGGATTGCCGGTGTTGTCGATGATGGTTTTCTTGGT
>JGI24022J15233_10002254_pt1 | contig 17763 bp, 7 predicted proteins | sample Ectturendosymbi2_FD_15233 | JGI IMG/M metagenome (IMG submission 15233) | reverse complement strand
TTGTTCAGCTCCATGATTGAGCGGTGTCTTTAGTGAATTAAAGCCTGGTTTTCCGCTGATAGTGTTTAGTCGGATTCGCAGGCGAGTGCACGACACTAGGTGATCATCCGCGTCTTGAGAGCCCTTGATTGATCTTCTAGCATGCCTGGAATCAGAGTTATAGCCCCAAAACCCCGTTTTACCCCAAAATCAGAAAATTGCAGAGAAAGCATGAGTCTCCCACTGGTTGCATGCGCGGATAGCGATAACTCGCCGCGAGAACATGATAGAGAGCTATTTGAACCCTGGAAAGACCCGTGAAGACGTGTAGTTTGGACTGAAAAAAAAAACGTTTTGAGATTTCGGTTTGGGGTTTTCGGTGGGTGTCGTCAGGGTGAGGGTAGGTTTTGCTTTTTTTGGTTTTTCTTTTATGATGTCATCGCCCAGACAATGAGCCGAAATTGTGGCTCAAAATTTGGTTGGATTCTAGGTTGGAATATGAATCTTTACAGCCGTTGATGGACTTTCTAGCATTTCTGGTGCCAAAGTTATGGCCAGAAGACCCCAATTTTATTGAGGAATATGGTGATTAATTTTAGGGGATTTCCCTAATTAATTTCTGCTTTTGTGCCATAACTTTTATCACCCTCTAAAGACTTGTAATGTAGCCTAGAGTCCAAAAAAAATTTGATCCACAAAATCGTCTCGATTGTTCGACTCCCAGGGGATGATGACGTCATCCAAATGTAAACAAATATGCATAAACATCCTCTCATTATGTAAACATCAACAAAAACCCGAGATCTCAAGCTAAAAATTTTATTTTGCAGTGTCAGCTACAAGTCTTCACCAGTCCTTAGAGGGCTTGAACAGCTCTCTAGCCCCAGCACTCTTCAACCGGTGTGCACGGTGCACCGTAGGGTGCACCAAAATATGCGTAGGGTGCACCACTAAGAAAGGGTTCACAAGGTGCATCACAAACTTGTCACACTAAACAGATAATTTTTACAAAGCTTTCTGTTAGCAAAAATGAACCATTAAGCAACCAATCACTTTCAGAATTTGACCGAGACTTTGCAGATTCTAAAGTGTGGTGCATAAGCATCAGACCATGTCAAGCTAATTGTTGTAATTAGTTGAGTATTTGTGATTCATAAGCAATGGACAACGAGCCATTATCAATTGAATTATGTAGCTGAGTTACTAATTTAGGGGACTTGCTTATTTAGACCCGGGTACTTACAGGCGTGGGCGCAATTAGGGGGGGAGACCGGGGAAGTGTCAGTAAATAGGGTGCATGAGTTTGAGTGTTTAAGCAAATAGGGTGCATGAGTTCGTCAAAATATCTTTAAGGGTGCACCGTAACAAAAAAGGTTGAAGAGCACTGCTCTAGCCTATTCTAGCGGCAGATTATGGCCATATGCAAACTGTGTGTTATTCACCCCAGGTTAGAGTTTGTAGTGGTGGAAATTTTGACCACCTTTTTTTGTGGCATAATTTTTGCTCCAGATATGCTAGAAAACAAATCAAGAGCTCTAAAGACGCGGATAATAGTCTAGTTGCCAATAAAAACTTGAGCCAAAAAATTGGATCATTGGATTGGCGCCTAGGGCCGGGTGAAGTAGGTCATAAAAACACTTAAACACCTCCACTTGTGACGTCTCCCATGGGTGTCCCCAGACCGGAAAAAAATTTTTTGAGTCGGAACTAGAAGACTTGCTGAATCCGTAGTGGTTTTGAACACCTCTCTAGCTGCAGCAGCTGGCGAGATATGGCCAAAAGAGTACCGGCCACTGCAGTGACCGGCGCGGGCGTTAAAGGGTCTTGAAATGTACGTTTTGCATAATTTCAGGAAAGGTAGAAATACGAACACCCACTTACACTCGTTGTGCTTTAATAAACATGATTGGTCCAGTTCAAAATATTGCTAATAGTAAATGAAGCAAAAATTATTCCAAGACATATCTTGTCATATCTCTTCGCTTATCTTCTAATCCTTGGCGTCAACCTCTTGTGCAAGTAACGTGTATTTGGTCTTATCAACAAGGTCAGTGTCTCAATAAAAGTTTGAAGATGATGTAGCTTATAACGAAAAACTAAAATTGCAGTAAATAGCGGTGCGGTCTTGTATCCAGGATGTTTGAAATGTAGTGGGTTGACCGACCCTTCTACTCCTTTGTTTAGACGTTCATCCTACGAATAGTATATTGCGTGTCTCAGTCACATTTTAGATTCCAACCAGTCTATGAGGAAAGTACAGAAAAAAGTTAAAACAGAGATCTTCCATAATGAACTGACAGGCAATTGTTGAAGAATAATGGTAAGTTTGAAAATTTTACGTTTTGTGTTTCAAAGTGCTTGAAGAGAAAAATCTTTTTCAACACTCTTTGTGTCGGCGCTGCATGTAAAGCACATATTCTGATTGAAGAAAATAGAAAACATAAATTCGTCGTCTGATTGCTTACATGAACAGTCTTAAGACTAAAAATAAAAATAACTAGGCATGTTGTTGGTTAAACTGTCTTTACAAATTCAGAGTACAAGCAATGTTCACAATGTGAGTTGGATGTAGTTTCATAAAAGATATTATTGTCTTTCATTGTAAATTGTCTGTTATTTACCGAAATCAGTATCGGGAATTATGTTTCATTGAAAAAATCTGCAACAATATTTCAGTTACTTTTACACTGCAAAACCAGATTTACTTCTTCAAAGTAATCTGGAAAAACGATGCATTTTTCTCCAGGTTGTTTGTGGGAAAGTGCATCACAAATAACATCGAGTTTCCATTCCTCATCACTGTAGTGCTCCGTCAAAAACTGAAATTGAAAATCGTGTAGGAAATGGAAACGCAACACAACAACAATGTGTTTTTACCAAAAACAGAAATATACTTTTGCAGAAATGGTTACATGAAGTTGAAAAATTACTGTTGTTAATAAAAATATAGATCTTTTGTCACATGCCTAACAAGGAAATGAATATCACTTCTGCTATGCGAAAAATACCGTTTTGACTTAACAAACACAAGTTTATTAAAGTTAAAATTTCTGCAAACCGTCTCAGATACCTCCATCAATTGACGAGGAACATCCATGTTGAGCCTCTAATCAAAACCTAGACCACCTTCCTGAATAGGTCGACAGATGCTTGAAAACCGGAATGTTTCTTTGCAAAATAAAATTTCGAAATGTTGTTATTTTGAAAAAGTCACTGCAAACTGATGTTTTGTGCAAAATGATAGTTGGTTTTAGCATCACACGGCCACTACACTAAAACTGCATGCCAAATTATTCAACAAACGGAAGAAGGTCGGTTAACTGCAATATAGCATTTTTGCAAAATTTGTCCAACCTCCGCAATAGTTATGACACGAGGATAAAACTGATGCAGCATCTGGTTGGCCAGCATGAGATATGACATCGATTCCAAGTCTGGGCTCATTCCAAAATAATCTCGATAGTCGTTGCCAAATTTCCAGTCTAATAAAGTGCAAAGCCATCGTTATGCATTCCTTGCATATTGCTTCATGAAAATGAAAATGAAAATATTTACGTTGTTTCCCATTTTCAAGTCTTGATGAAAATGTGACCATTGAAATCACAACAAAAAGCAAAAACGGTTGTTTCGAGACTTCTGATTTTCTGACTAAATTTCTTTTGCACTGCGATGAAACATAATTGAAGGATCATAGCAGTTAGAACATAGTTCTCTCCTTCGGTGGATATGAGTGACCCAATCAAGCAAAGTTTATTGGGATTGAGGGAAAAGTAACGGGTAAGAACACTAGGTAATCCAAATCGTATCTTTTGAAAAGATAACATTTTTTCTAGACATATTGGATTGTTTAGATTTGATTGCGATGTTAACCGTGACCCGATTCCCTCACTCCACAGTTCGTGTCTGATTTGTTATTACTAAAAAATCGTAGTTGCAAGGAGATTTTAGGGGTAGTCAATTTTGTCAAACAATGATTTCTCAAGATTGTAACGAGCTGACTGAACAATTGTCTTTACTACCAGACCATTTTTATAATAGCATTTTTTAATTTCAAAAAATGCCTCCAAGGCATCAGAAAAAAACAAGCTTTTGTCTCAAATGCATGTTTCACTTTGTCAAAACTAGTTCAAGAAAACATTCAATACAAGTGAAAACGTGACAAATCGATCAAACTCAGAAAGAAAAGATACGTTGTTCACATGGAATCTGCAGTCATATATACCTCTTGATCTCAGATCAAGGTCTCGGTTATTGTTAAAAGATCATGGAAGTTACTCCTCTAAATTTAAACCCGTCAAAACAAAACTCATCCAGGTAGTAGCGCAAGTTGGACAGAAGGCAACGTTGAACTTCACGTCTGATGCACAGAAAGAAAATTATATGACTTTCATATCTATACAAATCAATTTGCTTTGTTATGTGCAGAATAACTTGGTGAAGTCTTCAACAAGAACATACTTTGAAAGAAAGAAAACCATATTGTCTGTGACCTATATTCTCATCTTCACAAATGATTGATTGGAAAACTTTTGTGAAATTATGCTGATCCATTCTATTGCAACTCGACAAATGTCCACTGCTGTATCTTGCAAATATTATGACAATAAACTCAGATCTTACTTTGTGACGTCAAATCGCCTTACACGATTTTCATCTGTACATCTCCCCCCATCCTGGACGAAAATAACACTCATCGGTCCGGCCAAACAAACCAAGGTCCTCTAGTACGTTTTCCGAAGCAAGAGCATGCATCACGTCCATCAGGACATAGTTTCCCATTTCGTGAGCAACATTTATGAGTTCTTTTAACTCGTCAGGCGTTCCGAGGCGACTGCGGGTGCAAAGTTTAAGATAAAACAAAAATTGTTATGTTGATTTCAAGAGGTGGAAAAGCCATGCACTGTAAACAGTTTTCAAGATGTTTAGACATTTTAATAATTCCACACAATCAGTGAACATGTCGAGATAGCTGACCTCCGACACCAAGGACAAGAAATGGTTGAATCTTCCAGATGGAAAACTACAGTCTTTGTCAAAAATGTTCAGGCCAAGGCGAGACAGAGACCTGAATGCTTGAGGCCGAGACACGAGATATGAAAATTTGTTGTTCCGACAATTTTTTTGTGAATTTTTCATAGAAATATTTACATTTCCTCCATACTGTATTTTGTCAAATTTCTGGCATTCTTGCCCATTTTTTGTTTTTTCCTTTCTCGATAATACCACACACAGTCAACAAGTTTGATTACAGAAACATCACCAAATTGTATCGACAGCACATTTTTATTGTCAAGTCCCCAGTCTCAAGAAAAAGACTCACAAATCTGGGCCTATAGCCTACATCACTAGAACTGAAAATTTGACATATACAGCATCACTTCATTTAGGGTTTAGATTTGGTAAAGGCTTTGAAAGATTGCTTTGCGTTCTTCAGTAATGTCCATTTTCAGGTAAACCAGGTACAGAACCCTCTGAAGCGTGTGCGGCTCGGTTGTGTTCGCACACGTTCAATGTGGGATTGATCCGCGAACCTCTGGAAGGATGGATTGTGACGCCATAGATGTTAATTCCGCGCCAGACGAATCGGCCAAAGAGAACTCCTACTTCCATGTGCATGGAAGTCACTTATAAGTGTCGCTTGCTTGGTCTTTCCTTTCTCCTTGCTTTGGCTGTCTTTGCTCACATGTAGAGTTCGTGCTAGCGTGACTGCTACACCTCTTTTATCCACACGTAACAGTTAGCAGATTACTAACGGATGTTTCTACAAAATTGTTTCAGACCTTGCAGACCAATTATGGACACTGAAAAATGAAACAATCTCAAATTTACTTGTGTGTATTTCTGTTCATAACTTGGAGTGGCAAAGAAATTAGCAGCTTGAGAATCGCAGCTGTAACAATATGGATGATCCGTAACCGCCATCAACAGAACACAGTTGTAGCCGATATCACGAACACGTGGCAGGACTTTCTTTGTGAAATATCGGTAGCTCGACATATCTGAGCTTTCGGAAATTTTTCCGAGATGAGCTTCGTAGATCCGAAGGCGATCCGGTTTCACGGCGTGAGAACGACTGATCTGATTAACACACAATGTCTGAGGAATTAAAAAATGTTTTACTCTGTTGCTGTCTAGCTAATGTGGAAAAAGGAAGTCAGGAGGATGTAGTTTCTTTGAAACAGTAAATCTTTTTGGTGTCATACCTGGCGAGAAAGTTTGTTGTGAGGTGGATTCCAGAATAACCATTTATAACTCGATCCACTTTGAGTGACGTATCTGGCCCTGGACGAGATCCGTTCGTTGTGTTTCGATCGAAAGCTGCAGAAAAATATACTTTTGTGAAAACTCCACAAAACCAAATGTTTTCTCTGAGTTTTACAATTTTTTAAACTGTGGTCGCAATATAATACTGCACTAAACATACACTTGTTCCATCATTACATTTTATTATTGGCTTGTTTCCTTTTTTTCCTTTTTTAGAGATAAATGTGCTTCAGCAGATGACTTTTTCATTGATTTTCATTGAAATTGACAAACAAGAGATTAGCGTGAAAACAATCCTAAGAAATTCTACAAGATTAATCAAGATTAATCAAGAGCTTGGAATGGGCATTTAAAATTAATCAAGAGCTTGGAATGGGCATTGAATAAAATACTAGGAACTGGTGGAAAGCAGTTCTGTTTTAAGCTTTTTGTACTGACACACATGTAAAAGAGTGCAAAATTGCCATGGATACAAAAATTTGATTTGTTTCTTCTCGTTTGTGAGAGCAGTTATAGCAATTTACTAATTTTGGCAAACTTACGGCATTTTACTTTCGTATATTTGAAATTGCCTGTTAGAGGTTTCATCCTGAATTGCGTGCTTGTAGCCTTTCTTATCAATATCAAGAATACTATTGCTCTATTACTTTTTGATCCAGCTGGTTAAAGATAGTTCTGGAAATAGTTTTAGAATAAATTTATTACTGTTTATTGTTGGCTCTCAAAACATGTGCCAAATGTTTTACTTGAGCTTGCATATTTAGCTTCAGTTAAGCTCAAAACGACGATGTAGTTCTCTGTTCAAGAAAAATCCTACTTTCAACTCAGTGAGATGAGGAAGTGGACAATTCCCGTCGTGTTTGGGAGGAAGGAACAGCTCCCATTTTCCTTGTCCGACTGAATTATATGGGATCTTCTTCCAATTGTCTGAAAAATGAAAATGTTGAGAAATTGGTTTGTGGCTATTATCGGAAAAAACGAAATATCTGTTTGAAAGTTTGCGGACGCCTTCGTTGGATTGAATTTTTCCAAACTTGTACTTACTAAATTGTCCTTTGAGAAAGACCGCCTTCGCATTCGGAATCCACTCCTGGCATTTCACCCCTCCATCATGGCCAACGACAACACCGTAATCTCTATGGCTTCGGGTAAATCGATCAAACCCTTCCATATTTTCGATCGACATTTTGTTTTTTTTGTAAAAGTCCATACCTGTAAGAAATGGTCGATGCAATCCCATTGTACTTTTGAGGAGACGAGTTCATGACAGGCTTGTGAATTTGATCACTTGCAAGATGCACTAGTGATATTAGTTTTGTTTCAAACACAGATTTTATTACGAAAAATTGTTTTCTGTTTTCTGCATCAAGTGATGTTTAGCAGTCACACACAACGAATGACGATGCGAAACAAACTGGCAGTTTACCTGTCAAGTTAAATAAGCTCGAAATCATTAATTAATCAACTTTCATCGTTTGGAGGTTCTCTTCCGAAAATCATACTGAGAGTCTTTTCTTCCATCCAAACACCATTCACAATCGGGGCAATTACCTTAACAATTGTATAAGTTACCAATGAAGTGTCTTACTGTACGGGAATGATGATACGCACTTGGAGATTGACTAGATACAGAATTTTTTTGAGACTTAAGAATTATGACAAAATTTGCGTTTTCTTGCTGTTTCTTAAAATCTCAGACAGTCGTCACATGCAGACTTAAGTTTACAGTACATCGAAAACTGAACTAACTACCAACCGCTTTCGAATTTCTTTCTCAAACATCCGAAGTTGGGGATCAATGCGGAGCAGATTGTCAATAGAAGGTATTTCCCATCCCATGATTTCGTTGTTGCTTGAAAAACCATATTTGTTTCCTGGTGATGATAGATAACTGATGTCTTCAAAGCAAAAGAGATTTTGCAAATTCGATGTAGATCAGTGGAAAGTGCTGGGATGCTGAGAGTAACACTGTGCTTATATACCCAGTGTTGTGAGAGAAACGATTCTAATCAAGTCTATCATCACGTTGAAGTTTTCATTATTGAGGGTTAGAGTGCATGCGATCACTCACTGCTGCAGTTTTGCGACATTCCAAGAAAACATAAGGATGAGCAGAGTCTCTTTGTGACTACATTTTTGTTAACAGTTATGATGCTGCGCATTGACGTCATTAATTCAGCATAAATTGAATTCTTATGCTAAGGTTGATATAGATGTTGTTCATTAATTTCAGATTTATTGTCAATAAACTTTCACAGACCATCCTGATCGCATTATCTGCACTATCATACAGATAGGCTACAAACAGCTGATTAGATATTTGTTAGTTTGATTTGTTCGAAAACTTCTTGCAGCAGTGATTATCAATGTTTAGTTCCTGGAGTCGAAAGAGATGCGATGGATCAAAGCTCAATGTCTGCCCATGTGTAGCGCCGGGTTCGGGCTGGTGATTTCGGGCTCAGGCCGGGTTCGGGCCTCAAAATGACGCCCGTTTACGACTCTGCGATGATTTTGAAAGTTTTCTGGAAATGGGCTTAGTACGCAAAAACATTCATCGAGATCAGCATCAGTGTCTCCCTCACGCCGGAAAATTTATGTAGTAGAATCAGTGGACATTCTAGAATTAAAAAGGTGGGTGGGCCACCGCGGAACCAAGGAAAAAGTAGGGGGGAACGTAAATGTCTATCCTTCATGGTGATTTTCCGTTGTTTTGAAGATTAATTTGCTATGATTGGCCCTTTGAAACCCAAAATAGGCTTGTGAATATCGTAAAATATGATCTAGCGTTATTATTCACAAGAGACACCTAGACGCCACTCGTTGCAATCGCACACTTGCACTGCTATGTCGAACATTCTGTGCTAACCATGCAACTTCCACAGCACTGCACATGTAAAACGGAACACCATTTCCAGTACACAATTGTGCCGGCCCCACATGAACGAAAAGAGCCGCACGAAAGTAAAAACAATTCACATGAAAGTGAAATGGTTCCAAACACGAATTCCATCCTGACACACACACCGGTAGGCTGTTGATAGCCAACTAGTTTCGTCAAAATATTCTTGCTACAAACTAAATTGGAAGAAAATAAACCATCTTCCAACAGATTGGTGACTACTGAAGCAATTCCTATCACAAGTGTAATACCCATCTGCAGCGTGTATAGGGTAAGGACTATTTAATGCGCTGTACAGTTTAACAACAGCGAGATTTCGGCACCAGTGGCACCTCAAGCAGCATAGTCGCGCTGTAAATAGGGGTGCATCGGCGTTTAGGGCGTGTACCTGACAGCAAGATGCAACAGTAGGCCAGGGGCGGATTCAGCCATGTAAGTTTAGTGGGCTCGATTTCAAACAGTGAACCGCAAAATGGTCTGATATCGTGGATGCTGTTTTTCGGATTGTACAGAATTATGGTGAATAAAGTTATTTTCGTAGTTTTATGGGGGACGATCACCCCAGTCGCCCTCCCTGGATCCGCCTCTGCAGTAGGCATGAGATTTTCTTTGCAGGATTTCCCAAAAAGGGCTTTCATTTTAATATCCACATTGAATTTTCCTCTAACTGATCCTCAAACGCTGACTATCAAACTCTGCGTTATTTTGTGACTATCTTGTCTTAAGCAGAACAGGCACTCCATCAAACAAGCCAAAAGGTAGCTTCAGACAAATAAACAGTCAGCAATGCGATTCTCTCACAAAGCCTGCACAGTATTCGTCGGAATTTCATATCAACATCAACTTAATGCGATTTAATCATTCGATTATCATGTCGACTGTCAAATTCTTCAATGAAGTCATCTCAATCTAGTTTTTCAGCTCATATCCTTTCAGTTGAACTTAGAGCAATCTTTCAGTGGTCATGGAATTTCTGAGAAATGTTTTCACTAATTTTATTTTTGAAAAACGTCTCTCGCACGAAGCGCTGGTGACGGGAAGAGTTTTGGCTATTAGCAACAACTTGTATGAACAATCAAACGCAGCTTTGTAAGAAGCTACAAATGAAAGAAATTGTTTGAGCGATGCAGGCAGCTGACTATCTAATTCTTTAATCAAACAGTCAATGACTGAATAGAAGATATTGCTGTACACATGGCATGTGTCAGAAGCTCTTTCGCCAGTGGGTCCCTCACAATAAAGTCTTCCAACATACGATTTATTTTTGACCGCTTTCGTGGAGCTGTTGATGAAATCTTGCATTCTTGGCAAAGTCTGCAAGCCTTCTCCGCCTACTGTTCAACCACGTTGAGGTTGTTTGGGGGTGACATATTAAGTGGGAGGATAGGTTTAGCCTTGTTTCGCCAAAGTTTCCTGACCCAGGGCGACAACAACCTGGGTAATTCTTTGATTGTTTTTTAATGACACTAGGCTACAATCTGCTTCATTTGAGGCCTCGATTCAGCGAACGAGTTTAAGGGGGACTGGGAGGTTTTGTCCCCCCAACGTTTGCACAGGGGGACACAATATTCTTTGTCGCCCAATATTTTGTGATAAAATATAATGAAATTGTACAAATTTCATGGTTACATTGCTGTTGGGAACGCCAGCCAAAAGCCAGGGAAAGAATAAGAAAAATAGACATTATCACTATTATCTATAGAAACAGTCAGTTGCATACCTAGTGTGGCACTTCCCTTCTAAAGAAGAAGAACAGCACACGTTTAGAACAACTCCGCGAGAGCACCGGCAAATTTTGGTCGGAGTGTTCAAGGCACGCCCAAGTTGATAATTTAAGAAACTTAGACCCACCCGTTTCGCTCGACCCGCTCAGTTTATCACAATAAGATTGTATTCACTCATGGTTTTATTAATATAACTTCAAGCACTGCGAGGTTACGAGAATGTATTCCGAAACAACAGGGGTTATACATGCTTTAATATGCGTAATCAACGTTACTGTAAACAACAGGGGTAAATGCGGATTCAATTCTTTTCATGGAGGAGAGAGCAATCCAAATTGTCAACCACATCATGGCCACTAAACCATAAATCTCTACTGGGTAATAGGATCGCTTGATATACCCAATCAGACTAAACCCGCGTAGTATGCCCACGGTCGAGTTTAGTTGCTAAGCCTGGCATACCCACGACTGACTCATGTGAGCCACTGCAGCTCCTTATNAGTGCTCGACGTTCGACGTCTGGGTCACGTGACAAATCTCGGCTAGCGCACAGTGCAATATCGACATCTAGTAGTCGCCTATGGTTGGCGTTCTAACGGCGATTTCCGAATAAGCGTTTCGCGACATATTTTTATCTGTTTTCATCAGGTGTGAATGTTTTCTATACTATCTTAAGTTACTCTCTCCCCAACTGTGACTTACAATACATATGCGAAGTACAAATTCACAATACACCAAATACGTACGCATGACAATATTCCAATGAATTGGTGTCTTTGGTCGTTGTTGTCTTCCAGCTTCATTCGGCTTGTCACGAATCCGTCGGTAAACTTCTAAGTTACTTTCTTCAATTGTTTTCTTCAGTGATCGAAGTCTTCTTTCGTTGTTATTTCAGAGTCACAAGACGTTTCATGTTGAGGAGCCAAGACGAACTCAACACAAGGGTATGTCAGGCATGACACGTGCCATGGGCGCCCTTTCGACGGGGGCGAAAAAATTGCTTGGCAAAAATTAAAATTTTTATTTACAGGTTGCTTAGAGCTAGATTTTTCCATCGAAATTTGGCTTTCTGATCGATCTCCAGGACCTTTGTGGCAGTCCTGACGGTGAAAAACTAAAATCTATGTGTGAGAATTTAGGAGCTGCGTGCAGTTCCGAAGTAGATGGCAAGCAATTATTCGAGGAGATTCTTGATTGCGAAATACTTGTATCAAGTCGTTCAACTTAAAGTCATAGCCTCCTGAAGTAGGGGCGTAACGAGGGGCGTCAAGGGCGGCACAATTCCACGTGCGCCGAATCACTATAGGTCCGCTGAATAACTGCGCGCGAGCGCGGAAAAGTCCAACGATATCACAAGCATGGGCGCAATTTGGTGGGGGACACGGGGAACGTGTCCACCCACTTTTTTAGACGGGGCGACATAATATGCCATATTGTCCCCCCCCCACTTTTTCTCATATGGTTTGTGTTTGGAGAGGTTTCAAAACCAATATGACGTTTGTCACGTTTTGTGTGAAGAGTTTTTCATGTTAGATGTTACACATAGCTATGTTGATATTGAAAGAGAGTTTGGTGTAGTGTCACTGATTCTAATATTTTTATAAATTTTTACTTCAAAAATGAATTTCAGCATTTTGCAAGTCTCTAGAGATCGCAAAAGATTTTTAACTGCCTCTGTCCAACATTTATCTAGTGTGGTTTACCGCAAGAAAGGTCACTGTCTTGAAACAGTCAAGTTTAACGGCTGCACACGTGAAAGACTGCAGCACAGCCGTGACTTGTTTCGTGCAAAAACGTTGGCTAATTGACATTATTGTAACGTTGGTTGTCACGTACTCAGAAACAGACAGCGTAAAATTTAAAGATGCAAGCGCAGCCTATAATTTTAGGAAGTTACATTTTCAGGCAAACCTCTGCGAAGTTTTTGCCGAACATAAGCAGTAGCACTATTGTGGAGACTTAGCTATAGGATGGGTAGTTTTGCAAAAGACTATCTTCAACCATTAGTAAGCAGGATTTTCATCAAAACTTTAGAGAAGTATTGAACTAGTTATATATTGTCCTGTAGCTCAAAACTTAACGACTTGACTAGGAATTAAAGATAGCTTATACATTTAGCCTTTTTTCTTGTATGTCACGACGAGGGTGACCAACAAATTCAAAAGATATTTATACCCACAATGCAGCAATGTTTTTATCCAAGTGCGAAACATATGCTTTACGCATAGCCCCGCATGGGTAACGGAACTATTTTCAAAGTGGGAGGAACAAGTTCACGTCAAAAAAACTAAAACATTTTTGTGATATGAATTGGCAACTGTGACGCCACAAGCACTGCAATATGACGTCATTAACATTTTTCAGCATGTTTAAGCAATTTTTTTCAAACTTTCATGAGCCCTCAACGATCCCTATTTACACAACACCCTATCTATCATACACTGCACTGTCTTGAGCACATAAACGTAACTAGTTGTTCTTAGTCTTACACAAAAACAATTCACTTTAACAATGGACCCAATACGAATTGTGTTACTTAAACTTCTTTAGGCAAAATTCGAAATTTAAAAGTGGGAGGACCAGGCCTTCCCAGAAAAAAGTGGGGAGCCTAGACCCATGCGGCCCTCCAGGTTCCGCCACCTATGAGTCTACTTAACACCTAGTTTTGCTGGAGATCATTTTCGCGTTATTTCAGGTGAAACGTGGTACTATTCAATGCAATGTTAGATACAGGACCACTGTACAGTACCAGTTGCCACGGAACTACTGGTACCTCCGGAAAACCATTCTCGAACGTGATTCGTCGAAAACAAGAGTGACGTTTCGAGACGTGAAAATCAGTCAGTGAGAGTCGAGGAGGCCGGAACGGCGCTGGGTATAAATACTCGAACATTCGCCAAGTTCGGTTAGTTCTTGGACCACTGCCTAAGCGATAACAAGTCTCGCCACTGCAGGACTTGTAGACTCTGCCTACTCTTAACCTTAGTCCACTGGCTAAGACGTTTCCCCATGGAAACTTGTTATACAGTCTACGGATGATCTGTTAGACTGAGACTTATTGAATTCATGGCAGTATGGTTTACTCTCTTCCTCCATGAAAGAATGGAACTCGCATTAACCCCTGTTGTTTTGACATACGTTTTGACGTGTTAAAGATTAATAAAACCATGAGTGAAAATAATTTTATCTCGTGCTAAAACTGAACGCAAAGTCGAACGATAAAGGGCGGGTCCACGTTTCTCAGTTGTGAATTTGGGCGTGCCTAGGACATGTTCCTACTAAATTAACCAGTGCTCTCGAGGAACTGTTCTAAAAAGCAAATCGAAATGCTACAATAGAAAGGGACGAAACAGCAAAATCTGTCTTTGATGATATCATAGACGAATTTGCTTCGAAAGGCACGGAAAGTAATTTTAAGCATGTTGTGTTATTTAAATAAGAAAAAGCTTGATATATTGGTGTTTAGATGGAATTATGTCTTTCGAACGCAAGTAACATATCATATACATGTGTTGCATGAAGTAACTTATTGTACCATCCATATTACATATGTTTCATTTTAAAAGAAACTCTCGTTTGCAGTTGCAATAAGCTGTGCGATTTTTTGTAAGATTTACAATTTATTTTGTCAGCCAATAGCCCAATATTATGCACAAAGATTTACTATTTTGTCAGCCAATAGCCCAATACTAAATGTACAACGTTTTACTTGAATGTTTTGATATTCTTTGTAATAAAAAACAAATGATTGTGGATGTAGGTTGTAGGTTTTGGTTTTTGTGTGGATGTAGGTTGTGGTTTTTGTGGATAATTCATGGTATATTTTTTTGCTGAAAAGTTTTAATCAGAAGTAAATGCATATTTTCTGTTTTTGAACATTTATTTTCTTCATGGTTTATCTTTCGTAAAATTTGTGCCCATATCTAATGTCAAACGTATCGAAAACGGCGCATATTTGAACTTTGTCATGGGCACCATTTTGCGAAGATACGCCACTGGAAACAGTTTACAGATTTGATATCTAAAGTGAATTTCCATGATTGTTGATAATTGTACTGGTTAATTTGAATTAACCGAATCAGTGTGTGCACAGACGTCGGTCAATTGCTTGACTGATTCGTGTCATGTTCTTATGAGTCGAATTCTTGCGCTGGTTTGTAGCCTGTGATACGCAGAACACGGTTGCCACTGCTTATTTACCATAACATCTAGTGGTTTGTTTTTGATTTGATGTATATCGTTTCGTGGTTCTAGTGATAATCCTGTAGTTTTTATTAGCAGGACATTTTATTTTGGAACTGCCCAAATTTGATTTGATTATCATAATTTTTACCATAATTATGTCTATTTAAGCCTAACTGTCAGAATTGATGTGTTTTCATATTCAACGCAATGTTAGATGCAGGACCACTGTACAGTACCAGTTGCCATACCACCGCCATGGACGTAGCGAGGGGCACTTGGGCCATGTTCACTGAAATGTAGCATTTTCAGGAAAATATAGCATTTCACACAGAACATGGTGACGTCATCGAATCGCAAACAATAAATGTTTGCCTGTGCCGCCCAAAGTTTTCCAGTAAACTCGGTCCCTGCCTTGACTGGAGCGTTTGTGGTCAGGATATTCAGGAAATTATGCGGTAAAACAGCAAAGAAAGAAAATGAATCCCTATTTTGTCATGATTTCTTCAGTGGGATTGATTTGCTATCGAACCGTGTGCTTGCTTTCATGAGCGTTGAATTTTGAAACGTGAAAAAAGTTAGAAACTGGATATTTATCCAGGTTATGTACTCCTATTGCAGTTTTGTACGCTCACAGCACTTTTGTAGTATTATTTGCCAGGTAGGTGGAGCTATTGAGCAGAATGTAGCAAGATTATTTGATCCAGGGTTGGGGGCATATTTAATATTTCCTATCACGGGCCGCATGAATTGTGGAATATCGCTGGCGAGTCGCAAAATTAATTAACTTCATTTTCAAATTCTACCTTTATCTATTTAAAGAAATTAAAGTTAAAAAAAAACTATGTCAAAGAGGGAGAGAGACTCTCTTGGCTCGTTGTCTGCTTGTCATGGAAACACGGAGGTTTGCTTCGTGTAACAAGTGCTAGAAAATATACTTTTTAAATGTTATGAGATCACTGATACCATTTGAAATTTCTTTTGTTCTCGATCTAGATTCACAACAGCTTCAGCACCTGTGCTCGATTTAACAAACAACAACATGAAAACATGGGCGTCGCAAGTTTTTTTTCCAGGAGGGCACTAGGGGGGTTCCAGGAGGGCACTAGGGGGGTTCCAGGAGGGCACTAGGGGGATTCCAGGAGGGCACTAGGGGGATTTTTCCAATATTTTTCTAGTGGGGGGCCAAAAGTGGTGAAATTTCGTTTTTCTAACTCGAAACTAAGAAGACAACATTTTTTTGCTGCAATTATCAAAATCCAGGGGGACTTGCCCTCCTGTCCCCCCCTTACGACGCCCATGCATACAACAAAAGTACGTAGCAACAAACAACGAAAATTAAAAAAGAATAGTTTGCTTATTACTCAATGTTGCTGAATAGCGTAATTTTCTTTATCACCTGGGCGCTCAACAACCGGTGTCATCCACTGGCAAGCCTTTTTTTCGATTGGAATACTGTTTTCATAGCGGTGAAAAGCTTATAAGATCATGTGTTTGATGCATTAAATGGCCTCAATATATCATGGAGGGTAAAATTTATCTTGACGGTGACAGCTCAACGTTAATGTGTCCGTCTCCCAACCGAGACATTGAATGTTCGATTCAAAGCCCCGTATTGAATATCCGTACCACTCCTTCGGCAAGAACGCTGAACCATCCCGGCAAGAAGCAATTTCCGGGCTCAGACCTGCCGCAAATCACCATCGTTCAAATTCATCTTCATGTTTGATGTTCTCACAAAGCACATCAGCACATGCATGAAAAGAATGTGTATCTGCAGACCTGTACCTCGGCAAGGTTTTGCAGAACAATGCATTTCATGTGTTAATTACAAAATTCTGTAAAAATGAAAGGAAGTAATACCCGGGCATAGTTTTGAAGAGTAGTGCAATCAAAGACAGCTTTTTATGAACATGTACCATACCAAGATTTCATCATCAGCTTTGACGCAACTAGACCTTTACGATCGGCGGGAAACTTGTTCCCGCACGAGACTTACGTGCTGTAATTTGCACGTCTTTACACCTTCAGCGTTTCATCTTTTCGCATTAAATGGATATGCAAACCTGCCGAAAGGTTGTGGATGCTTATAGAGAAGCGTGCAGCTGCTTTACTGATGCGAAGTTATTTCGTAAAATTGCAGCTTTTGTGTCACGTACATTTGCCGTTTTGGTCTCTTTTACTTCTAGTTCTACCATACGTTTTTAGCTCTCTCCATGCTTGTATACGCCGAAGCTTTTTGCTGTGAACATTTTTTCTTAGCGCAAACATTTTTGTATACAAAATACAATCCGACTGGTTCAGACAGATTATTTGAAGTAAATGGTACGTTCGTCCAAACGCAGCTCTTTAAATATTCGGTAAGTTTCTACTGAATCGGCCGCCTCCAGTAATCCACTGTTCGGACTGTTCTCTCATCCGCTAGTGCATAATTTCACAACTGCCGCAGGAAATCTGAAAACTTGTTTAGTAAGCTTACAACCGCTTATTTCATAAGACTTGGTATTTGTTACTGCTAGTGATGGCGTATCATTGTGTCTGTGTCAGTTTATCAAAACTTGCTGTAAAGTGTATAGTTTTTTCAACACCCTTTTTTAATTTCTGTGCATTGCGATATATCACCAACTAGGATTTACTGCAGTAACAAGCAGGCGTTACTTGCAAAGATAAAAATAAACATGTTCGTTAATTGCTAACTTGGAACAAGACAAAAAT
>JGI24022J15233_10002253_pt1 | contig 17764 bp, 16 predicted proteins | sample Ectturendosymbi2_FD_15233 | JGI IMG/M metagenome (IMG submission 15233) | reverse complement strand
AAAACTTGTCTTCATGCTGTTTACCATCGGCCTATTGCATAGTGGATTAAAACACTATATTTTGTATTGCTTGGAAAATGACAACTTCAAAACGGCATAAATAAGCCCTGTGTCCAGTTAATGGAATGTGCTTGTTTGATTCATGAAATATGTGGTTACTGTTACTTAAAAAAGGGAGTTTACGTACCGACGGCTAGACGATATTTTTGAGGGCGGCAACACGGTCCCGTATAAAAATGTATATATCCGAAAAACAAACCTACAAAAAACGCTAGTAATCACGGCAATTCAACGAAGAGAACTTCTGAACTACACGAAAGAGCTATAAATTCCTAGAAAATATCGCAATGCCATTTGCTCTTTAGAAGAATGTAGGAAAAGCTTTAATTTCTGTTGAAGATCTAAGACAATTGTAGAATCAAAGTCGGCACAACAAAAGATAGATTTTTGAGGGGACACTACACATGATAGTGGCATACTTTCACGCTTTTCAGACAAACGGCCAAATAGGTCACACTTGCGTGGGGCCCCAAAAACTAAGGTGGCCTAGGGCCCCGCGCTCCCTAAATCCGTCCCTGGCTGTAAGATTTTATCGTACGCACAATTTTTCACTGAGTTTCAAACATCACACGCTGCCAAATCGCAAAATGGCGTTTCCTCCCATGTTTTTCCTCGAATGTTTCTGCCGCTGATAATAATGAAAACTTCAAATAAAAGGCAAGCTAAGCATTTTTCAATCTTAATTTGTTACATTACGTTAGCGTGCCTGAAACGGTTTGGATTTGTGTCCAACCCCATTCAACAGTTTTGTAAAACCTATGCGCTGTCTGTTGGAATAATATTGCTAGAGCCAGCAAGCACATTTTCGTCTGTTGGGACTATATTCTAAGCACCACATCCCTCTCTGTGCAGAATGCCAAAGCTACGGTCCGTTTGAGATAAACATGGAACAGACAGTTTATCAAAACTACCAGCGAGTCACTCTGCAGGAGAGTCCCGGTAAAATTGCTGCCGGAAGATTGCCGAGGTCGAAAGACGCCATCTTGTTGGCTGATCTCGTGGACATCTGCCACCCTGGCGATGAAATCGTAAGATAATGCTTTTGTTTGTTTCCTTTGTTGCTAGAAGTTTATCTGTAGCGGATCTGATCATTTATTAGTCGCATGCAACGCGACGGATTTATTTAACAACAATAATTGGCGGCAGGCCTGAGCCAGTGAAAAAAGCTTTTGTCGGGGCGGTTACGGTGAACGCTCTAGTGGCTGTGGATCGAACACCCAACCTTCCAATTGAGAGAGAGTCACGCTGCCACTGAGCTAATCGCCGCCCATGTGGTCGTTTGCTTGCCAGGAAATCACTGGCATCTACAGTAACAACTACGACGGCGCTCTGAACACCAAGAACGGCTTCCCGGTCTTCTCGACGGTCATCATGGCCAATTATATTGAGAAGAACGACGACAAGCTGGCTGTGGCGTCATTGACCGACGAAGACGTCAGAACGATTGTTGCGTTGTCGAAAGACGAACGAATCTGCGAAAGGGTGAGTTGAGTGCCCGCCGCCTTGTGTTGCCACTTGCTTCGCGAGAACAGTTTGTCAAAAGCTTTTGTACGACGATGTCTGACTCTGAAAGACTGGTCTTAGGTGGCAGTGTAAGTTTTAAACTGTCATCTCGGATTCTTCGTGACCCTGAAACGTGCGTTAATTGGTAGATAGCTACTGGTTTTACATCGTTGCTGCTGAGGCGCGGTGAGGTCGTTTCTTTCTGGTCGAGATACTAGTTTCTTGATGCATATATCTCGTTTTTCTGGCATGTCAACTAAGCTATATATGTTCATTGCGTTTGGAAACAAGTTCTTGCAAAGTTTCACTGAAGTGAAGTCCACAGTAATCTTGTATGGTTGCCCGTTTGCGCCATGTGAAAGTTTCGTTTATATAAAAAATTTGTATTTTTGGAAAAAAAATTTCAATTGATAAATTCTTCAAAGCTGAAAATTATGTTCTCAAAAAATAAATTCCAAGTTTCCTGATTTATCTCTCGTTTTTCTGGCGTGTCATCTAAGCTGTAAACTCAATGATCATTGGGTTTGGAAACAAGTTCTTGCGAAATTTTCCAGAAACACGCGTCACGCCAGTCGTGCGTCGCTGTAAAGTGTCCACGCACGCGAGACATTCAATCCTCCTCCCCCTCATGTTGTCGCAGATCATCCACAGCATCGCCCCATCGATCTACGGCTACCAATACATCAAACACGCCATCGCACTTTCCATGTTCGGAGGAGTCTCGAAGAACCCCGGTGGAAAGCACAAGGTGAAAGGTCATAGGTCGTTTTTGTAACGGTGGTGGAAGGTCATAGGTCGTTTTGTGGCGGTGGTGAAAGGTCATTCTTTGTGGTGCTTTCAAGCAGGGACTGCTTGTGACGGTGGTTGTTTTTGATGTAAAAAAATTCAAGATTGCCATGTTATTGTAGTTTATTATTATTATTATTTTAAAAATAGCGCTTATTCCAGATAGTCTTTAGTCTAATGTGTGTTTTTCTAACACTTTTTGATGATCATCCAGATCAGAGGAGACATCAACGTTCTTGTTTGCGGGGACCCGGGCACTGCCAAGTCACAGTTCCTGAAGTACGTTGAGAAGACTGCACATCGCGCCGTGTTCACCACGGGCCAGGGGGCGTCCGCTGTGGGCCTGACCGCCTACGTGCAACGGCACCCGGTCACCAAGGAGTGGACCCTCGAGGCCGGAGCGTTGGTTCTTGCTGACAAGGGCGTCTGCTTAATTGACGAGTTTGACAAGGTGAGCGAAACAGGGAACGCTTTCCCGTCCGTATTTCCATGGCATCCATGCTACAACAGAAATCTTTAACTGCGTGTCGAAAATTTGGCCTGGGCCTTTTCCTAGAATTGCCCACCCACTTCGAGCCGTAATTTGTATGCCGTTGGTGTGCTTGTTTTGTTCACTTTAACCATTGTTTTTTAAAACAGGTGGTTTTCAACCTTTTTTTGTACCGTGACCCATTATAGCAACCCGACGACCCCCATTTAAAACTTGAATGAAGCAAATGTAATACAGCTGTGTACACAAATATCTACTCGTGACCCCTCCAAAAATGATTCACGACCCCTCTGGGGAATCGCGACCCCCAGATTGAAAACCATTGACCTAAGACATCGTCGCAGATTAAAAATAAAGTAGCCAGTGTTGTCCTGCTTTGATGTGCTGCGTGTCACCTGCTGGTGACGTTGGTAATTGTTGATTGTGACGCAGATGAACGACGCAGACCGTACGAGCATCCACGAGGCGATGGAACAGCAGAGTATATCGATATCAAAGGCTGGAATCATAACATCTTTGCAGGTTCGTCACTGCAAATCGGGTTAACGCTTTTCATTTCAAGTGTAGTGTGTGTCTGTTGTTGCACCTTTGTTTCCTGGTAGTTTTCCATCTGCCTTGCACGGTATTTTACAGTGTCAGTTCAATCACAGAATGTAATGTAGCACTCCTGGAAAATGAGTTGAGATGGGTGCTAATCGGTCCTTGTCTTAGTTCAACTAAATCTTGTGCTGAAAATTATTTCTTGATCCAAGAAGGAAACGCCGGGACTTATGTCTACAACAGAAGCCCGGTCAACCGGGGGCATGTTTCCTGAGCCATAGATTGCTGCAGGTGAAAAATTGCTAGCAGTTTGACAAAACTTAACCTTAAATCCCTGGAAAAAATGCATTGACGACCCCATTTTAATCTTTCGGGCATGTTTTTCTCTGTCGTCATGAGAACCCCCCTCAAATCTACAGAGAATGGAGTGCTTCCTTCGCACCCCGTGACGCTAACGCCCCCACTGATGACATGTTTGTTGTTTATACACCATAGGCGAGTTGTTTGAGCTGTTTATATGGCACAGGCCAAACCAAAGTAGCCTCCTCGGCATATGCTTTCACTTTTCTGTTAACACTTCCACGCCAAGGTGATAGTTGTTAATGTCGGCTTGAAAAAATTGTTTACAGATTATTCGAGACTAACCGCCACTCGGCGTGATCTAAAAACTTGTGCCAGTATTAAATTCTTATGTGTCAGAATAAGAACATTGAAAAACAACCTTGAAATAATCAAACCAGTGGTGGAATCCTTTTTTTACTGTCACAGGCCACAGGAATAGTGAAATATCATGGGCGGGCCTCAGATTTTTTACCTTACGATTAAAAATAAAGTACACATGTTTTTTGTTCATTACGCGGAATGAGGAGCAAAAACAGAGACTATCACCCAAGTTAATTTGCTTATCTAGGAGTTCGTTTTATCGCGATATTGTGTTCCACTGCGAGAAACGAAAATTCTAACGGCTTGAAAAATTATAATTGAGATAGCGAGTAATTGCGTTCCAGCATTAGTTAAGGTCTTGGCATCCGCTGCAAGACTTTGTCCATTCTCAGTAAATGCACAGTGGACATCCGTGGTTAAGAATGTTGGAAAAGAATGAATCGCTATCGCAAAAGTTCGATGACTTTCTGAAGGGGGTGTGCCTATGGTAATGAGCATAAATGAAAAAGGATTATCTTCACAATATTGCAACATCGGTGTGGATGTTTCAGCACAGAAAAAATGTTGAAAAGCATGTTTCAGCTGCCAAAACAAAATAGCCTCAACAATTACTCTGCATATGAATAACGATGACAATTACTACAACAAACTGTCTATTTACGCGAGCTTAATTGCAGTGGTGGCATATCATCGTTGTGTTCTATCACGCAGAACTGGTAGCGCAAGGCTGGACTTGCTTGTAACTCTTGGTTCGTCACGCTTGGCCTGAGCTCAGAGAACATCGGTGCCTCCCGTCGTTCTTGCGTCACTGCTATCTAGAACCGCTCCCACCGCACACGAAGCGTGGCCAATAGTGGTGCCCTTGTTTTAGGATCAAGATCGCGATGACGCAGACCAGGGGTCTCCAAACTACGGCCCGCGGGCCAAAAACACATTTTGTCAAAAATGAAAAAATAATGTATTGACGAAATATGCGTTGATTGGGTGGAATGTGACATATCCCGAAACAATCACATTACGTAGTCGTAAAATATCCGGCACTCGAAATGTTGTGCAACAGCTTGTGTGGTCCTCCTCCAAAAAAGTTTGGAGACCCCTGCGGCGTAGACAAGTGAAACTACCCGCGTTTGGAAAACAGGGCTGCTACGACTACCAGGTAAATTATTCGAGAGCTGAGCGTAGATGAAAGGATAAGAAACTGGACCGGGGGAGGCAAGAATCCGGCACAACCAGTGTTCATTGTGTAGTCACAAACGAGTTTCTACTATGGCTACTTGTTTCACGATTAGACCACGTTAGCTGCCTGCAGAAGCAAACGGTGCAACATTACGTGGCGCTGATGGTCGAGTTGAATGTCAACCATCATTTGCTTTTCTGTGGTTGTACCAGCGTTTACCGCTGTATCATCTCCAGGCTGTTGCTGCTTAACACTTGAACGCCATGACACTCATGCCTTACTGTCTTCAGGCAAGGTGCTGCGTGATCGCCGCCGCCAACCCTATCGGTGGGAGGTACGACCCTTCGCTGACGTTTGCGGACAATGTGGACCTTTCGGAACCCATTTTATCTCGTTTTGATGTCCTTTGCGTTGTGAAGGATCAGGTGAGTGTGTTTTCCACCATCGTGAATCCTTGGGACTGAGCGGTGTTTTCGGTATGTCTGCTGTGGTTCTAACGTGTAGGCAAAGACTCCATTTTCTGTTCCAGTAATAACCACTGTCTACATGTTGATGCATGACGATAAAATCTACCCGCCTCCGCACGGCACGAATTCGACTTTCGGGTCTCATCAGTGTATCACAAAGCAGGGTTGGAAACTTGGTCTTGTTGCGGTCAAATTGTGAAAATTTGTCCGTTTTCAGAAGTGGTTTGGTCGCAAATGTGTTGTTTGGCCTTATTTGAGTTTTTTTTTTTAATTTGGACATTATGTGGCGCATAAAGCTTCATTTCTTTTATCGCTGTGTTCCCAGACGAGTTTTTGATTCCGATGTGCTGTGCTGTGCAGGTCGACGCTCTGAAAGATGAAATGTTGGCTCGTTTCGTGGTACGGAGTCACCGCAGACATCATCCTTCTGCTGTCACTGAGCAACTGGAAGAAGTGCCTGATATCAACCCAACCAGTACCGAAAAGATACCACAGGTTTGTGTTCGGTTCATACGTTAAACAACCTTGACAGGATATTATACTTCGTTTTGATGTGATGCGAAGTTCCCGCAGTTGGAACGGAAGGTTTCGTTGGGCAGAATTTTTGCTTGGTCACCATAATTAGTGTCATAAAATATTTTGTTTCCTAGTGAATTTACCTTTTGTTAACCCAGGGTTTTTTTAAGCAAAATATTAGGCACCCGGTATGGATCTGTAGGGACCCAATTTCTCTGATTCTAGGGACCCGATTTTCTCAGATTTTAGGGACCCGAAGCGGGTCCCTAAAACGCCTAAAAAAACCTCCTTTTATAAATATTACGCTCCTGCTTTCATTAGCGCATTCTGTGAAGAAATGCCCAGTATTCGTGGTTTTGGCAAAACCCTTGTGCTCCAACTTGTTTATATAATCAGTTAATCAGCAGGTTGTTATATTCGCTGTTCTTTTCACAGGACTTGCTCAAGAAATATATAATCTACGCCCGTGAGAAGGTGCAGCCTAAGCTCCATCAAATGGACCAAGACAAGGTTTGTAGCTTTCATCTTTGTTGTGCAGTTCCGTTACGGAAGCAGCACACGATTATATCAGTACTTTTACAGTTTTGATCACAAGCATTGGGTCGCATGTTTGGATTGTGCATTGTCCGTCCCGTGTTAATTGTCGCCGTATTTAACTCTTCATAGCAGTGCTTCCCAAACTTTTTAGGCTTTCGGCATCCAGCGGCTAACCCATAGCAGATTGCTTTAAGGCAGGGTCACCAACGTGGTGCCCGCGGGCACCAGGTCGCCCGCGGGCCTGTTCTAAAAATAACGTTAGCGTGATCAATGTCTTCACATTAACGAATATCAATGCTAAAATAATTGAAGGTGAATTGAGCAAAATTTTTATTTCTGAATTGTGTATCAAAGTAGTAGCGCTTCGCATTAATCGGTGTACAAGAAGTAGCTCTCAGTTTAAAAATGGTAAGTGACCCTGCTTTAAGGCATGGTTTTGAAAAACGTATTAGCTCCCGGCACAACCAAGTATTGCTCCTAGAAGCAGGAGCTTCGATGAACACGCCATTACAACAGACAACGTCACTTCAACAATTCCAAATGTTCCCAGTCGATTGGGGAAACCCGTCGCGTTTGATCGCTATTCTGTGACCCCGGTCCATATAAGGCCGGGAGGGCATTGGCCCCGGACAATAAAATTATTGTAGGTCGAGGGTGTTGGCTTTCTCAAGCGTAAGCAAACACCAGTTCAACTTCTTCGACTCCAAAGCCTGTAAACAGTGATTCTCAACATGGTCCAGGTGGACCACCAGTGTTTCACCTGGAATTTCTAGTGGTTCGCAAAGGGTTCCATAAATCCTTTGTAAAACGTTGCTGAAACTTGTAACCTTTACTGTACAATATATTATGTAAGACCATTTTTAGGTTCATGTGTTTGACTAGTTGTGCATGAGGTGCCAGCATAGCAAGGTGGTCCTTCGGGTAATTTGTTGAAATGATGGCCCACGGGCCTACAAGAGTTGAGAACCACTGCTAAGAACCGAAAACATACGAAGTGAAGTCGAGAAGGATTGTGTCGTCACAAATCACCGCCGACGCAGCGTAGTTTCGAAATAAACATTTGCAGCCTGCTTAGGCATACCAAACGTCCCATTATATCCGGGCCAAGATTACAGGCAATGTCCCGGCGTCCCGGTCAGTCAACCAAAAAGTCGGGCTGCGCATTCAGTCAGCCAGGATATAGTCTTATATTCCTTGTCCCATTCAGAGAGACATAAATCAGCTCCCGTGAAGATAATTTTTTCTATCATGAATGCAAGTTTTTTTTTTAAAGGAAAGTGTTATGGACCTGTGGGACCCGATTTCTCTGATTCTAGGGACCACGATTTCCATTGATTTTAACAGCCAAATTTCATTCTTTTTATGTTAAGGGAGTGTTTTTCAACCTTTGTGGCACCCCACAGACAAAAATTAAGTCTGAATTACCCAGTGACGAACCCACAGCAATTTGATTTGAGGTTTGATGACATTTTCAAAATGTATCTTTGATGATGTATTGAAAAACGTCTTGACTCGCGGCACCCCTGAGTATTGGAAATGGTGCCGCGGTTGGGGGTCACTGTGTTAAGGAGTCGGAGCTCCGACGCCGCAACCCTGGTTGTGAGGGGTCGAATCGTCCTTTCGATCACGATTTCGGCGATTTGCCACCACATCCCTTAGTAGAAAGACTGTCTTGCGTCGCAGGTGGCCAAACTGTATTCGGACCTTCGTCGGGAGTCGATGGCGACCGGAAGCATCCCCATCACTGTGCGACACATCGAGTCCATGATCAGGTTGGCTGAAGCGAACGCGCGCATGCACCTTCGCTCGCACGTCATCGACGATGACGTCAACACTGCCATTCGCATCATTTTGGAAAGTTTTGTGGAAACGCAGAAGTTCAGCATAATGCGTTCGATGAAGAGGGTGAGTGCGGGAGTGTTACGTCATAATGCGTTCGATGAAAAGGGTGAGTGTGGGAATGTTACGTCATGCGTTCGATGAAAAGGGTGGGTGTGGGAATGTTACGTCATAATGCGTTCAATGAAAAGGATGAGTGTGGCAATGTTATGTCGTTGTTGCTGGCCGCAGTACTGCAGTTTTCCTCTAATACAATTTAGTTCAGGTCTTTTGCCTGTTTAACTTCATGATGACGCGGAAATGTTTTAATTGGTTGCTGAAGCGATGTGTTTACCCGAGCGTGTCTCAAGTCCCCGTTACTCCTTTCACGTGCTGGGTGAAAACACATGGACACGGGTGTACAGTTGGTTTTTATGAACGGGCACATGTCGTGTTTCCACTGACGCCAGTTGCGGTTGTGGATGTAATAAAATATAATTAATATTTCTTAAGAGTTTACATTTCACCGCCAGGTAGTTGCAGTACCGTATTCTTTGTTCCAACCGATGTCTGTGATTTGCGTGGTCTGAAAGGATCTTGATTTAAAAACTACGATCTGAAAACTTAATTTGGCTGAAACGTGACCGTGATAAACTCTCCTGCGCGCTGGGCTTAACGTAAAACTTATACTTTTATCCGCCAGACGTTTTCAAGATATCTCAACTACAAGAAGGACAACAACGAGCTTTTGCTGTTCATCTTGCGCCAGTTAGTGTCGGATTACAACAGGTTCCAGAGGAATCGTTACGGGGACAACCAGGAATACGCTCAGGTTCAGGAAAAGGAGCTTGCCGAGAAGGTAGCTGTCTTTGGTGAAGTGTGGAACGGTGGTGCCTGGTGGTGTATGACTGTCTATAGCACATGTGTCAAAATGGTGGCCCGCGAAGCTTAAATTTTAAGCCTCAAACTGCCTATTTTTTGGAACAGTAGTGGTCTGTACCTGTTCATAAAGGCGAACGACGTTCTTTGCTATTTTAGTCATCTTGCTGACCTAACGTCGCTCTTTGAAAAAGTTATTCAGTTTCAGAGCTCCTTTCACTGCAAAATAACCATTATTACGTCACAGAGACGCTCTTTAACCTTAACGTAGCGTAGATCATTGCCGTTAATTCTGTTACAACTAGCTCTCTGAGGGTAACCATTATGCTGATATGTCCCTCAGTGAAAATGAGTTTGACACCACTGGTCTATAGGCTGCAAGGGTTGAGCCCGTTGACTATATTCTCACCGAGCCAAAAAGCTGCGTAGCGAGGGCCAGGTTTCTCGATTGCAATTATTACGCAGTTACTGTTTATCGAGCTCGAACAGAGTGAACCGCTCACGAGCAGAGATGGCTGTTTAGGTTGGTTTACATTAGGGCAGGTTTTTAAGATGTTTTAGGGACCCGATTCGGGACCCTAGATCTGAAAATCGGGTCCCTAGAATCAGAAAATTATCGTTGGGTCCCTAGAATGAGAGAAAATCGTGTCACTGTAGGTCCATACCAGGTACCTAACATTTTCCTAAAAAAAAACTGCGCTACGGCCAAGCAAGGCTGAGCGTGGGAAGTGTTTACACTTGCAATACTGTTTACGCTTGGTTGCTATGCGAGCGAAGTTCGACGTACTGCCCGCGTCTGTCTGGTTGCTTGGTATAAACAAGCTGGTATCTGCAACGATTGGCTGTTGTAACAAAAAAAGCTACGGTTGCTGCTGTGGTACTGGCATTTAAAAGGTGCTCACATGCAAAAAGGTGAAGGTAGCCTATTACTGTATGCTGGTTGGCAATATCATCACTGACTATGCAGTACTAGCCTATTATACTCCGCTGGTATTTTTGAAACTACAGTAGCCCAGGTGTAACTCTATCGGCAATACACCAGTCCTATCATTTTGATGCCCGTACAAACCATTACTACTGCTCTTCATCCCTGAAATGTTGTGCAAACGCATAAAAACTCCACCTTCCTGATTTATACCCACCGAGTACCTCAACAACGTCCCTGCTCAAGCCGAGATCCGGGCTGGGCTCGGCTGTGCAGTTCCCTCCAGAGCGTAAAATTTTTTGGGCTGAGCAGGGCGTGGGAATTTCGTCATAATAGAACAAACCAGTTTTCAAGCTTTCCTCAGTCCTAGTGTAAACCAGCCTTTATTCTCACTCCTCCCCGTGTCTGCGCTGGTGTGAACTTCATCAATAAAATTTATTTACGACACCAGTGCACATAGTCTTCCCGTGCCCCCCAAGCAAAGTGATTTCGGTTCATGAGTGTAAAGGCAAAGGTGCATTGTAGCTCCTAGGGTTGGCTACGTAACTGTACGCTTCTTTGTTTTATTTTTCTATTGAATTTCTGCGATATAAACTTAGTTGTCTGTTCCTCTAATGATTTTGCGCAAAACGACATAAGGTCGCGGCCCCAGATTGTCGAACGGGTTGTTACGTGTCGTGAGCTTCGCAAATGTGTGGGCCGAGATAGAATGATGAAGTTTTGGTGGCTTTGAGCTCCCTTGAAGTCGAGCGGTTTTCAGAAGCAGAAGGCTGTACTTGTTTCTCTGTGCGTTTTAACGGCGGTCGTCATCGTTATCATCTGAAAATCGAATCCAAGCAGAACAAAAAACGCCTAAAATGAACCCAAATCACGAACTGTTAATATGTGGAGCGGGAAGCACGATTTTTCTTCTCCGAACCGACTACATCCTTGATTGAAAAGGTTTGGTTCAATGGGATTGCTGTGTTTGCTCACACTCCCTCACCTTTCTACCACCAAGTTACCAAACCATCAAAACTAAACCACGTGCTCTTTGGTTTTGCTTCCTGATGCGAAGCATTGGCTGTTGTAACCATATACGTGTTTATTTCGTCATAGCTAGTGAAACAACCAGCAAATAAAAAGCTACAGAAGTATTTACTTGTGCAAAAAAGTTTGTCCCATTTAAAGTAAACAAATTAAGGTGCAGGTTCTAAAGTTGGCCTACATTTTGACTAAGCAGCATTTAGTGACAAGGAAGTTTTTCAAAAAAAATTCATGACTTCATGGAATTTTGCGAATTCAAAACTAGCTCAAAAAAGTTTAGCGGCCACACAAAGAATGAAGGTTCAAAGCATCTCCTTTGCTCAGGACAACTGTCGTTCTGGCAACCCTGCTTCAAATCCACGTTCTTCCGCGCAGCTGCGTCCTGTTGCCATCGACCGCCGAACGTCACTTGTGACGCACGTTGTTACGTTTTTCAGGCCCGAGCGATCAACATCCACAACTTGAGTACCTTTTATCAAAGCGAGCTGTTCAAGAGCAACCGCTTCGCTTACGACGTCAAGAAAAAGGTTATCACTCAGCTTGTGTGATACCGCTGGTGTACCGTGATCGTTGTTAGGTTGCTCTTACTTTATCTCTTATCGTGGATTCTATAAGTTCGTCTCAACGCCATCATGAACTGTCACATTCACTGCCGCTACCCCATCGGAGCTGCTGCTGCTGCTTTGTTGTATATTTTTTGTTGTTCTAAGTGTCTTCGCTCTTCGGAATAAACCGTTTTCTATAAAAACAATTTGTTCTCTTTTTTGCAGAAGCAAGATTTTATGCGACAGACTTGACAATGCCGAGTTTTGTCTCTAGGTGGCAAAAGCGATGCTTGCGAGTTGGTGGACATATTTTGATACGTTGACTAAAGTTGGCACTTAACAGTACGAGAGGAACCGCATATTCAGACATTTGGTTCATGTACTTAGCTGAGCCAATGGTGCGAAGCTACCATTTGACGGATCATGACTAGGGTTAGTTTGGGACATCAATAATTTTTACTATAATTTGTATTTTACTTAACCGGATACTACCGACTAATATTAAACAATTTATTTCGCGAGATTTGCGTTATAAATTGATTGCAGTAAATCATGACAGTTTTTTCGTAACTGTACACACATCCAATGTCCGAGCGTATATAAAGAAAATCATCCATTTTTAAACTACTGATTCTGCAACGGATTTCATACGAAGCACAACCAGTCGCGCAGCAACGAGGCGGCTGGGGCGCGGAAAGTAGAATAAAAACTAATTTTGAAAGTAACTTCAACTCTTCCGTTTTTTGTTCTAAGTAAAAAAAGCTAGTAAATGTCTCAAAAGCCTGATTCAAATCCAAGGTGCTTAACTGCCTTTGCGTTTGTCTTGAAATCAGGGCTTTTTCAAACTTCTTTGGATGACAATTACCCCCCGTCCCTGCACCTTTCCGTTCCCAGCCAAAGACATTTCCCCTCTACCCCTATCACACGTACTTTGAACAAAGGATAGAGAGATGACATTCGACAGCAGGCGGTGTTTGGGATAGCGCCTCTCAAAGCACAAAATGATTAGATCTAAAAATTTAGGGTGACCGCGGACCCCTGCCTATCTCCGCCTATGGTCCAGTAGTTCAAGGTTAAAATTGCTCCCTTCAGTCAAACTGATAAATAAGCCCTGCTTGAAATCACTGGAAAACGGTCAAAGCTATCCCTTTTTCTTCTATCGTTCGATGTTTAGCAACGCCCCAACAGCATATCACCTGACGCCTATCGGCATTGGCGAATAACACTTCTTGCCACATCTCAGGCTATTGTTTAATATTTTGTGGGAGATTTTCAACAAAAAATGTACTACATAGTGGCGGGTGAAGTGAAGAACTTGCAAAGGTTAAATTGGTTAGTTTCAATAAAATTGATTTTCTGTATGACGTCACGGTATCGGAAAATCACGTTCTTGAAGCGAGATAGTGCATTTGGTGTGTTTGCGTAGCAGCGTAGGTAATTTAGAGCTCAGATTGTAGGCTTGACTGCAAGTAGAGTCAATCTGTGTCAACCGATACGCAATGTGGGTTTCCTAAAGGGTTTGAAAGTTATTTCCACAAGAAAAGCTTAGAAAAGGTCTTGCTCTCACGTTGACAAATCAGAGCCGACGATCCTTGGTCTGAAAACCTAACGTAAGGGCAAACGATACGTTAGAAAGGACAAGCGATATTTAGTTTTGACAAACGATATTTAGTTGACATTGTGGTGACTGGTGAAGGCTTTTATTAGAAGGGACTTCAGCACAGAGTTGAATAAATTACATCATTTCACTTCAATTATCGAATTTGTCAATTACATTACAATTATTGTGTGCTACAAATGTCAAATTACAATTGCATTACTTTCGCACTTGTGATACAAGTTGAAATTACAGTATGTTTTAAGAATATGAAAATACAGTGGAAACCGCTTAACACAGCATCGGTTTATGGAGGAAACCGCTTAACAGAGCATCGGTTTATGGAGCAAACCGTTTATTTGAGCAGTTTCGGCTGAAAAAAAACGATCTTATCTTTGTCCTCATAAATTCTTCGCTTATTAGACCAAGTTTGCAGGCCACGATGGAGGCTCCTACGCAACACATCTCAACCAGAGCCGCTTTTAAGCCTATTTCATAAATTTCATCTATGGGTCTGCACCTTAATTTGTTTACTTTTTGGTTCTCTATCAAGTGGGTATGTTTTTGTTTCGATATGTCTTGTGCTTGTTTTATTAAAAGTTGTTTGATATTCTTTCTAAGGTTTTGCCAATTTTCTAGGGGTTGTTGGGCAAATAATTTAGCTCGAGGGCCACTTAGTGAAGGCCGCGTTTAGATGGACAGATTTATTTGGCGGTACTGAGGTCATCCAGACAGGTGCCCCAGCGGAGGACCGCACCTTTTAATTTGATTGTAAAATAAATAAATAAACAAATTGGTACACGGAAAAGGTATTGTTTTTGTAGAAATTCACTATATCCGGCGCAAGCAATACAGTGGGACAAATGTAACCTCACACGCTTTTCAACAAGTTTCAGATTTGGAAATTTTTCCTGAATGTTTCCGCGGGCCACATGCGGCCCGCGGGTCTGTAGTTGGACCACACTGGCCTAGGTGTTAATGATACATGTGAACGTCCCATTAAAAATCTCAAGAGGCATTTTTGTCCATGGCAAAATCATAAAATGCACAACAACAACATTTTTATTTTGAAATGGGAAAGTAACAACACATAACACAATCCACGAAAGTAACTGTACAGTAACAAAACTATCACGTAATGGAAACAGAACGGTGAAAAAATTTGACAAAGAAACAATTCACTTTATAGAAGTTATCAAGCACAAATAATAATGGGGTGGACGCACTTGATAATTTTTACACAGATCATCCACTCGTAGATTGATACAAAACAATGCAAGACGAAGCACATTCTAAACATTTTTCAAAATTGATCGGCTTTTGGACGTGATGATTATTAATTTTGAGAATGCCGCTTCACGCAGACATCTTGTGCAAAAGTCTGAGAGTTTATGGATGGCTAGATCAGAAATGACTAGGCATTCATTTAATATGGTTGATATTAGTAGAAGAGTATATATTTTTATAGAAGGTTTGAACTACCTCTACTATTTCGTTTTGGGTTGTAGGTTGTCTGCCGGCTTGTGTTTCTAAATTTGGTATTATGTTGTTTTCGTAGCGGCGTTAGTTGTTTATATAAATGGTTCAAGGAAATGTTCTGGAATTCTTCTAGGTCTGCTTTTTGTTTTAGGAGACTATTTCGGGCATCCTTCAGAAATTGGGTGTAAAGATTTCCTGTATGTGTTGTAACTTTTGAAGTTTTCTTTGTTTGGATTAGCGATCATTTCTTCTGAGTATTTTTTCCAGGGTTAATATCCGTGCGTCATTTCGCGATTGTGTTAAGAGTTTTCTAACCTTATTTTTCAATGTTAACCATTGCTGTAGTGGGTTTGGGAGTTTTTTGTTTGAGTTTCTTCTTGTATCAAATTTGATGTTTGTGTTTGGTATTCTATGTTTTTGTGTGTGTTGATATTGTTTTTCCATGGGTGGCGTGTCTTGCTGTCTGTGGGGTAGGGGAGGGTTATTGTGAGCGTAATGAGATCGTGGTCGGAGAATGGGGTAGGGAAGAATTTATGATTTTGTGGTGTTATAGTGGGGTTAACGTAGAATCTGTCTAGCCGGGATTGTGAGTTTGGGGCGTGGTGGGTATACGTGGTTAGGGTAGGGTGAAGGGTGCGGTAAGTGTCGTGAAGGTTTAAATTGTCTGTGAGGGTAATCAGGGTTTGGGGTTTCGCATATGTTTTCATTGGTGGGTGTTTGTCTAAGAGGGGGTTTTCTATACAGTTGAAATCGCCACAGTTGAAATCGCCGAGTTTTAAGGGGTAATTCCGGTTTGAATATGGGTATAAGTTATCGTAAAATGTGTGATTTTGGGTTCTATTTCGTTTTCCTGGGGGGGCATATATATTTGTAATTTGGAAGTCTTAGTTATTCAAGAAGATTTTCACCGTTAAGATTCTTCCATCAAGATCATTTGCTATTTTTTCCATATATGTATTTTTTTGTTTTTAACAGAATTGCTACGCCAGCGTTGTTTTATTCATTTGTTGGGGAATGGAAAATTGACTGACCTAGGGTCCATTCATTTTGCCAGGTATATTGATTCATTGTCGAGCTGTTGAGTTTCTTGGAGAAGAATGATCTGCGTATTAGTGCTTTCTAAAAGCGAAATACTGCAGTTTGTTTACATTTGTCAAGTAAGCCGTTGACGTTAAAACATGCGATCGTAACATCCATTTCAAATACAAAGAAAAAATAAAGAAAATGTTAACAATACAGAGATAAAAACAAATGCAGGGTGTTAGATCGTTTCCGTGCTCAAACGAGCACCCGTATCGTCATATACTGTTCCACTTTTATTGCAGCGAGTAATTTCACCTTTGCTCAAGTACTGGGGTCGGCCACAGGTGGGAGGACATTTGGCGTGCATACGGTCACACAGTTCACATCGAAAGTCATTATATTTCGTTTCAGCATACCAGTATCCGCATTTACACTTGTAAAACTTTTTCACACAGGAGCACAGATCTGATTTTCTTTTACTGTTCAGTTTTATTTTACAACAATTTGTGATGTAGTCAGTCGGGGATACTTCTGTTTCGTGTCCACTTTCTTTACAGTACTCGCAAAAAGCTGGTTGCTCCTCGTATTTAACGTGGACCTGTACTGCTCCCATTTGTAGGAATCGTGGAATGTGGCGCATTCCTCTTTTAACGAAGACATGCTTTGTACCTGTCTAAATGCCGTATTGATCAACTATTTTATTTACTCCAATTGGTCTGGCGTAAGGTTCAATCACTTTTATGATGTCGCTGTTTATGAATTGTAGTGGTACTCGGTTAAGGATTAACTTTATTTCGTCTTCTCCGAATCGTTTAATTTCTTCAATTAGAGTTGATCGCATCAGGATTTCTTTGATTTGGATAGCGGCTTGTCTATCTATTGCGTGGATCGTTGCTCGTGGTCCGGGGAGCTGTATAATTGATGATATTTTTGTTTGGAAAGGACAACTTTATTTTTTTAATTCTTCAAAGATTTCAAAACGTTTCATAGTCTGCTCAAACTTTCGATGAATTTCCACTTGCCTGTCGTACCGGAAAGAATTAGTTTGAGAGGAATGGGAGGCTATTTGGCTATAACTGGGTTGTTGATGGTCCATGGTCAAAAATAGGGGGAAAATTTAAGAGAAACTGCTGGGTACTTGATGAAGGAACCTGACTTGCTCTCTGCTCACAGAGTATAGTGCTGGGTTCTTAGGTCACAAATCCTGATGTTTATAGGGTTGTAGACGAAGCATATAAAAAAATAAAACAAAATTCGATACCGCACCTTTTCCTCCTCTGCGAACCTTGAGGTACTCAGGTGGTTCGACTTTTGGGCAGCAGTTCTTCAGTGAAAGTAATCCACAAATAAATTTGTCCACATGGGTAATCCACAGATATAATCCACCATATGACTTTCTAAAACTCGGTTTCTCTGTGTGCTGGATCTGGACAAGACTTATTCTGATGTAGCAGCACAGCAGAAACAAAAGCAAAAACTGCTCTCGCTGATCTAAGCTTACTTGCTTGCAGCCATACTGCATTGTCGATATTGTCGCTTCACAGAAAATCTTTCAGTTTGGTTTGATAGTCCATTTACATTAAAACGGAGCTTTGCCTTCCGTTGATTTGCATGCGGTCTGCTTTGTACGTGCCATCTGTCTCAAGAGTTGTAGGCGCTCGTCGTGTCGGATGTGTATATATACTGGCCTGAGCGCTGAAGCGATTGGGCGACGTTCGTCCAATCAGAGTCTG
>JGI24022J15233_10002250_pt1 | contig 17766 bp, 11 predicted proteins | sample Ectturendosymbi2_FD_15233 | JGI IMG/M metagenome (IMG submission 15233) | reverse complement strand
TCGCTTGCAACGCCATATTTTGCTGTGACATCGCTTGCAACGCCATATTTTGCTGTGACATCGCTTGCAATGCCATATTTTGCTGTGACATCGCTTGCAACACCATATTTTGCTGTGACATCGCTTGCATTGCCATATTTTGCATGAGCATTGTTGTCAATACTGAAATTAGTCTTGAGACATATTGCGCTGCTAGTTTTTAGACTGAAGACGAAGTTGGTAGTGCGCGTAGAACTTACTGAAGAGCATTTCTACTCGGATATTAGGCCTACATCAGACTAATCAGTAGTACCAGTTGTAACAATGAACTATGCTACGTCTCAGGATGCACACACTTTTCATGCTGCCTTAAAACAATGCTGTCTCTTCAAACCTGATTATAACTGTTCCTTAACAGACAGCAGTACTCAAACACAAATGACTACAAATTGTAAACGTTCACCCAACTTTATTGCATCTGAAAAAGAACTGTTCCCAGCTATTTTTCAGCAATTTAAATGAGTGATTGAACGTAAACAAACTGATGCTTAATCTTTACGTGATAAGCAAAAAGATTGGATGGATTTAACGAATGTTTTAATTCTCAGGCTACTCATGTCCGTCGAAGTGATGATCAGTTAAAGTCAATGTGGAAAAATATGAAGGCCCGAACCAAAAAGCAATCGTGCTATCAAAGACGAGAACGATGCTGGACTGGTGGTGGTTCTTGTAAAATCTTTATTGATCTAAACAACCAACTCCTTTAACATTTTAAATAGTTTTTTTTTAAGGAAAATGTTAGGTACCCGGTACGGACCTGTAAGGACCCGATTTTCTCTGATTCTAGGGACTCAATTTTCAATTCTAGGGACCCAAATCGGGTCCCTAAAACGCCTTAAAAAAAACCTGTTATAACTCATTTTTTTCCAGTGGGTACATCACAACAGGGCAACTAGACACTATAGAGAAAAAATAAACTCGTGAATGAAAGAACTTGTTCAGAGCGCGGCATTCAGGCGCACACGAACACAAACAATTTGGGAATGGATCAGACAAAAATCAGGTCTTTGCACAAACTGCACCGTGTTATGGCGCAACAGCCGCAAAAAAACTCAGTTTGTTCAGAAAAGCAAACACAAAATCGTAAAATGCACAGAAATCCAATTACCTACATGCAACCACTTCAATGACACTGGTGGCAAAAAACAAGGTTCCATCCGGTATGTGTTCACATGCGCAACAACAGCGTTCTTCCGCGGTGTGTGTTCACATGAACATGGTCAACACATGCAATTGCGAATAAGTTTTCCACATATCTTCCAAGCGTAAAGTTTTTCACCAACAGAGTGTGCGCGCATGTACTTATCAAGGTGGCAACAACGTAAGAAGTTTTTCCTCACTCCTGACAAAAGTAAGCTTAATTCCCAGTATGTGTTCGCATGCGCCCGGTCAAATGATCAGAGCGGTAGATTTTTTTTCCACGAATGTGGCAGCAAAAAGTTTTTTCCACCACCAGTGTGAACTTGCATGTGCCTTTTAATGAAGTGGCACGGGAAAATGCTTTTCCACGCTCGTGACAACAATAAGGCTTTTCCCTGTGTGTGTTTTCATGTGCCTTGTCAAATGATTAGAGCGATTAAACTTTTTTCCACGCAGGTGGCAACAGAAAGGTTTTCCCACAATGTGTTCGCGAATGTGCATATCGAAAGTTCCAACATTAGAAAAACTTTTTCCACACTCCTGACAACAATACGGTTTTTCCCCAGTATGTGTTCGCATGTGCCTGGTCAAGTTACTGGAGATGGAAAATTTTTTGCCACATATCTGGCAATCGTAGGGTTTTTCCCCAGTGTGTGTTCGCATGTGCTTGGTTAAGTCAGAAGCCTGTGAAAATTTTTTTCCACACTCCTGGCAACAATAAGGTTTCTCACCAGTGTGTATTCGCATGTGCGTAGTTAAAACAAAAGACTGGGAAAACCTTTTTCCACACTCCTGGCAACAGTAGGGTTTTTCCCCAGTGTGTGTTCGCATGTGCGTGGTCAAGTTACTGGAGTTGGAAAATTTTTTTCCACATATCTGGCATTCGTAAGGCTTTTCACCAGTGTGTGTTCGCATGTGTCTTGTCAATGAATAGGATTTGGAAAATGCTTTTCCACATTCCTGACAACAGTAAGGCTTTTCACCAGTGTGGGTTCGCATGTGACTGGTCAAATTACTGGAGTTGGAAATTTTTTTTCCACAAACTTGGCATACGCAAGGTTTGTCCACAGCCTGAGTGCGCAGCTGCGTTTTCAAAGTAATGGCCAAGGACAGTTAATTTCCACAGACGTGGCAATCAAACGGCTTTTCGGCTGTATGTTTGCGGATATGTCTCGTTGAAGCACTGAACTTCAGTAATTTTCTTCCACACTCTTGACAACAATGTTTTTCGCCAGTGCGTGTTCGCCTGTGCATTGTTGAGGTGTGCACCTGGGCAACTGTTTCCTGCACTCTTAACGACAAAATTCACCTCAGTGTGTGTTCGTGTGTGCTTGGTGACGTAGAGAGCAAGGGAACGTGTTTTTGACAGAAATGGCAGCATTAAGGTTCATGCCCTTTCGGAATTTCTTCGTCTTTAGTTGCATAGGAGTGTTTCTCTAATCATTTTCCGCACTGATGACAATCAACTTGTTTTCCCTTTCAGTAGTTTTTATGTTCTTCATCGACGTGAGACTTCTGATCAAGGATTGTCCAATAGACCGAAAATTCCTCTCATAATCAGATGTACCGCGATGTGTCAACAACTCACCAGGTCTTGTCCAACGGGCTGGTATTTCTTTGTCCTCTTTTGATCAGATGTAACTTGTTACGTTAAACAATGTTGTTTTCCAACGACCAAGTTTTCCGCAGTCTTTGAAGCCTAAACATAATCATCAGGAGAAATATGAACATGGCGTTCAATGCCTGACTTGCTTTTATCATGAACTCCACATCTATGAAGTTTCAACCAGGGGCGCATCTAGGGTGTCTGTTTGGTTGTCATGACAGACCCCTTTGCACCGCAGGTACTCAGCATTAAATCCGATAAAATATCACACGCTGTCACTGCAGGTCTCTAGTGCGGGTGGTTTGGAACAGGCAACAGCTGACATTTCCCTTCTAACGTTCCATTGTACTATTACGAAACAATAACGTCCCTGCCTTGTCTAAATGGTGCCTGCGCAATGACATGAAACATTCTACGTTTTTGAACACTTTAAATTGATATTGCGTCGAACGCACGTGTTTCGGAATTTCCTCCTCTGGCAGTGCCAGCTCCAATGCAAGCAAAGCTGTCAGAAGCCCATACACTGCCACGCACACACAGAGCTGTTTTGTAATATTTCGTTTCATGGCGAGAGGACACAGTGTCCAATCGCGATCGTTTCGCAGTTTCAGCCTAAACTTTATCTGCTGTTTACACCTACTAGGTTACCACTAAATCAAATAAGTTTAGGCCTTCCTCAGCGTCACGCCAAGTAATGCGGGTTCGTTTCAACTGCAGCTATATTTTTGCGAGGAATTTCTCATAATGAAAGGCGCGACAGCTAGCCTCAGAAATTGTGGTCGCATTATCTGAACAAAATATCAGTCAAGCGTTGTGTTTCGAAAACAGCCTTTTTAGAATTGAGCAGTTGACGATGTTGTTTGCTGCGCAAGAAGTCCTATTTTGATTTCGAGGAAGACACTTTTACATTACGATGCTAAAACATCACAGCAATTGTAACTCAATCGTTCTTCTCCGCAGTGATTTCGCAAGTACGGTAGTTATATTTATAACACCACCATCTTTGATAGACAGCGCTCCACAGACGCAGTTGTGCAGCTGATTGTCAGCTTCGATTTTATAAGTGTATGTACGTATGGATAAACAGCTCTCATTGCTGCACATGGCTGACATTTGTTGATGTTCGACAAGCTAAGTATCTTTTCAGCACCATGTTCGTCGGAACAAACAGCGATTGTGATGCAATAAATGCGCTCTGACCGAAAGCAATGGCAACTTGGAAATCTTTCCTTGTGTGTTTTGACAATGAGATCAATACCACTATCTATTCTTGTTGATTTTGGGATGGAATATCATTGTCACAATTCTAAATAGTTAGTTGCGCTAGGCTAGTAGCCCCACTAGCTAAGTTTGATTGGGTGTTAATTAAGCAGAGCTCGATCGATAAGGCTTTTTTGGGTCGATGCCGATGTTTTTATTTTTCATTACCGATATAACCGATGCCGATATTTTGCAACACTCAAACCACAGTTGAAAGACAATACTTCAGTGCGATGGAGAAGCGTATGACATGGAATTCTGCGCAAACCTGGGTCACTAAGATAGTCAAAAACCACGGCCTTGTTCGCAGGCAGTCATCTGCTTACTGCGCAAAACCTGGGAGCGAATGTTATGTCATAGACCGGTTTACTGGGACGATTTGAGGGGAGCGGTCCGAATATTGCGCACTATTTGATGCAGTCGGAGTTTTTGCCGATAACACTTTGGCAACATCGCAAAATTAATCTGCTGATTTGTAGTCTTAAGCGAAAGAGTGGTTTTATGCTTTAAAATTAATATCAAAAGCTGCCCTCTTTTTTCCAGACTAGACATGCCACTGGTTTCAACCAACCATGTTTGAAAGAACGACGAGAAACCTCAAAAGTTTTCACTTTAGAAATCTTTCACATTTTTGTAAACTACTGGGAGATTTTTCGATTTTGTTTGCATCAATGCAATTGAGTGAAATGTTTCCAAGCAACCTTTTCCCATGAGGTTGCTCTGGACATTAGAATTCACTTCAGGCCCGAAAATTTGTTTTCTTACCGGGTCTTCCGTCTGCAAATGTGGTTCTCAAACGTTTCTGCACGTTTACCCCCAATTAAAGTATACAATTTTCTGTAGACCCCGTAGCCTAGCCCACAGGGTCTATACTACCAGTCTAACAACTGCTAACTGCGACATATGCACTACAATATTGTTTGTGACGTAATAAACAGAACAGTTTTCATAATGTCATCACAATGGATGACTTATTAAAAAACTATTCGAATCAAATGTACTTTTGAACTACTGTAGCTGATATTTGATCAGCCCTCTTAATATTGTTTGATTTGTTGAAAAACGCTGTTTGCAATCCTTTCCCGATTAACAATAAATTTGAATTGCAGGTTTTATTGCTCTAGTAGATCCCAGCAGATATTCATTGACCCCCTGGCCATTCAATGACCCCTATTCGACCCCGTGACTATTTATCGACCCCTTGGATGGCCCAATTGACCCGTGGGGATCGATATCGACCACTTCGAGAACCACTGGTCTACAAGCAATAAAGTTGTTGTGGATGTGGTTTCTAAACCAAGGTTTTGAGTCAATTGACCGTGCAGCAAACTCGGGCCTTTTGACGATTTATACGAATCTTTAGTTTGTCTTTCTGGTAAAGGAATTTTTACGGTCGAAGGTTTGTCCACGTTACGTTTAATGTGTTTTATAAATATGTGTGAAAACACAATTCGCCATACATTCTTTACCACACGTTTACTTACTTTCTTCACTCTTCCTACGATCGAGTGCGTTTGAGTTTTGTTGACTATTATTGTTTTTCAAGAAAGGTTTCTTTCAATAGTTTCTTTTTCTTGCGTTAACCAAAGTCGTTCTTGGTAGTTTGTCACTTAAGTGTTCGTTTTTGGTTAAAAATGCTTTGACATGTGCTTCGTGTAAGCACATGGACAAGTCAAAATTAATCAAAAATTTTGAGCTTCGATTTCTTCAAGGAAATGTTTCCTATTTTCAATGATTTTATTCTCTGTTCACAAACATGCCATGGAAACGTTTTCGCCGACAACGTAATTATTTGCACACGATGGCAGGTTTTCGTAACTTTTAAGGAACTTTGCGTGTTGCAAGCTGTGAAATAAAAAGCAGGAACAATACCATAGTTTTCATCGTTTCAAGATACAAAGATAATTTAAAAAAGACAACTCGATTTTTTGAACCCCTACCTGATGCCAGCCTTCAGATTCTTTTCCGCTTTCGACAACTACAATAAAAAGTTGCACTACAATAAAAAGATTAGACACCTACAATAAAAATTTGTCAGGGGTTAAAATTAATAATCCGGTAAAGTAACGTCCTAAATTGAACATACTAATCATTAGGGTCACATGTATTTCGAGACTGTTTGCGTGTTTTCTCGACAACGAATTTGCAATGTCTTGCTTTGAAATTTTTCTTTTTCAAATGCTTACACAAACTCGTTGCTGATGAAATGGCTGCCTGCAAAACTGCGAAACGCATTCACTTGTTTGTTCTTTTGTCAGAAAATTTTAAACTACGAAAAGCAAAATGCACAGATTTTTCAACATAAACGTGGGGGGAAACACTCAGACGTGCAAATACCTTTACCGTATTAGCAGCACATTCTGCATACAGCAGCAAAGGATTTCTACGTTGTTACTGCTCAACTCCAACCAAGATTCCAAAGCGTTCATCGGTACTTTAAAAACTTTCTCTTTTGATTGGAACGGGTACAAACACCACTTCAAAATTAACTTACGAAACAGCAAATAATCCCTATTTCTGAAATACATTCAAAAAGTTTTAAATAAACATTACACGGACAAAATGTCCGACTGTACATCTTAATTCATGCTGGTTTTGAAGTGCGGACAAACTATATAAGGATTGTAGCAGCTTCTAAAAAAACAAACGAAAGGACTCATGATCGCACGAAGTATAGTCTTTACTTCCACGATATTATAAAGCTCTTGCAGTCAAACTACAACTCACGAACAGCCATTGTTTGGGCAGAATTCAATTTCGTTGTTTGCATGTGGTGGTATTATTGAACCGGATGGGTCTACTTGTTGCAATAGCACGTTGAGCAAAATCTTATCTATTTGAAAAGCAATATAGGAAAGGGGATATGTAGTGTTACGTGACATCGATAAGAAAATTTGTTCGATTGATTCACTTGTATCAACTTTGTGGAGACCAGTTGCTTGAGTACTGATATGTGCAATGATGAATAATCGAAAAAATAAAAATCAGAGCCCAGGCAGCTGATTCCTTGAAAGCTTGCAGCAAAACCAGGGATTTCAATTGTTATTAGCCGATCACACAAATAAATAAACATTTGTGATTGGCTTTTCTGCAACATTCCATTGCTCTCATTTTTTCCAGTGGGTACATCACAAAAGGGCAACTAGACACGATAGACAAAAACCGAACTCGTGAATGAATGAAGTTGTTGAGAGCGCGGCATTCAGGCGCACACGAACACAAACGATTTGGGAATGAATCAGACAAAAATCTGACCTCAACACCGGGGTGGCAGTTTGGGAGTGGGAGGTTTTTCAGTGGAGTCGGATTTTCTTATCCGGCTACCGAAGTTCAATTTAATTGTGTTTACGTCACACTCCTAGGTTAGCACTCCTAATTCGTGCCTGTTGAAATGGTACAATTTCTTTTGAAGCTTTTATTGAAACACTGGTTTTTGCTGTGCACAACTGTTTCCATTGATTGATAGTTGCTACAAAATTGTTGACAAATTTCATTCACGTTATGTTGAAGAGTCGAGGTCGGGAGTAAGAGTCGGAAATTTTAGGAAGCTCGGAAAATTTTGGAAGCCAGTCGGACATTTTGCCTCCGACTCTACAACCCTCCTTACCACAAACTGCACCGTTTGTAAACGCACGCACACGCGCACAAACGAACTGTTGGGAATGAATCAGACAAAAATCAGGCAAGAAACTCAGTTTTTCATGAAAAGCAAACGAAAAATCGTAAAATGCACAAAAATCCAATTACTTGTGCACGACCACTTAAACGACTAATTCAGCCACACAAACAATCAAACAGTATTCGACACTGGCGGTAAAAATAAGGCTTCATCCAGCATGGGTTCACACCCCCAACGATAGCGTTTTACCACAGTGTGTTCGCATGTGCATGGTCAAGGCATCTGATTGGGAATATTATTTTCTCATGTCTGGCAACAGAAACGTTTATCCACAGCGGTGTGTGACTGCACATGTGCCTCTTCAAGGTGTCAACAACGAAATACCTTTTCCACACTCTCAGAAACGAAAAGGTTATTTCCCAGTATGTGTTCGCATGTGCGTGGTCAAGACATCGGATCGGGAATATTTCTTTCCACATATCTGGCAATCGTAAAGTTTTTCCCCAGTATGTGTTTGTTTGTGCCTTGTCAACGTAAAGACCTGGGAAAACCTTTTTCCACACTCCTGACAACAATACGGTTTTTCCCAAGTGTGTGTCGGCATGTGCCTGGTCAAAGAATCAGAGCGGTAAAATTTTTTTCCACATACCTGGCAACAGAAAGGTTTTTCACCAGTGTGAGTCCGCATATGCGTGTTCAAGGCATGCGAGTAAGAATATGTTTTTCGACTTATATGGCATTCGTAAGTTTTTTACCCAGTGTGAACGCGAATGTGTCTTGTTAATGAAGCGTGACGGGAAAACCTTTTTCCACACTCCTGACAACAATAAGGTTTCTCCCCTGTGTGTTCGCATGTGCCTCGTTATGTCACGGGACCGGGAAAATTTTTTTCCACACTCTTTGCAACAGTGTTTTTCGCCAGTGCGTGTTCGCCTGTGCATTGTTGAGGTGTGGGCCTGGGATAACCGTTGTCTGCACACAGGGCAGCAACAAAAATCTACCTTAGTTTGTGTTCGTGTGTGCTTGGTGACGTAGAGAGCAAGGGAACGTGTTTTTTACACAAATAGCAGCGTTCAGGCTCATATCCATTCGAAATTTCCATGTTTTTAGTTGCAGAAGGTTTTACGCAAATCATTTTCCGCACTGATGACAATCAACTTGTTTTCCCTTTCAGTAGTTTTTATGTTCTTCATCGACGTGAGACTTCCTGATCAAGGATTGTCCAATAGACTGGAAATTCCTCTCATAATCAGATGTACCGTGATGTGTCAACAACTCAACAGGTCTTGTCCAACGGGCTGGTATTTCTTTGTCTTCTGAACAACATTGTTTTCTAACGAGCAAGTTTTCCGCAGTCTTTGAAGCCTAAAAATAATCATCAGGAGAAATATGAACATGGAATTCTATACCTCACCTGCTTTGATCGTTAACTCCACATCCACGGCGTTTCAACCAACCATGTTTCAACGAACGACAACGAGAAGCTTTGAATGTTTTTGCAGTCTTCACAAATCTTAGTTTTTTGCAAACTACAGCGTGATTTCTGGTTTTGTTTTCATCGAAGCACTTGGACAAAGCATTTGCAACCAACGTTTTCGAAGAGGTCGCTCTGCACATCAGAATTTACTTAACGCCAGTAGAAGTTTTTCTTACCGCGTTTTCCAGATTTGAATCACAACGTTGTTGTGGATGAGGTTTCTTAAAATAGGTTTTCGCGTCATTTGACCGCGTTGCAAAGTTAGGTCTTTTAACGATTTATTTGAATCTTTTCGGTTTAATTTGCTGGTAAAAAGTGGTCAAAGAATTTTACGGGCAAAGGTTTGTTCTGATTGCGTTTAATGAATCAGCTTTACATTTACTTTCTGAAACGTAAATTCATCATTACGTTCTTTACAACACGTTTATTGACTTTCTTCACTCTTCCTACGATCCAATGCTTTTGACTTTTGTTTACAACTAACATGTTTTTCAAGATGAAATCATTGTACAGATTTTTCATTTGTCGTGGTATGAACAAAACTGTTCTTGGTTTGTTGTCATTCAAGCGTTCAGTACAAGTAGATTTGTAGAAAACGTGCATTATTTTGTTTCCCAATTCTGTTGTGCTGAGCGTGTGATTTTTCCCACCTTTGGCCCTGGCGCTCTACGCCGCGTTTGTTCGTTGTATCTGGCAGCCGCGATCCCCACACCTTTAAATCATTGATTCGCGCTTAGTGTGGATATTGAGGTGAACGCGGCTGGTCGTGTTGAGGAGCTGCCTCGCTCCTTAGTTAACTTATTTGAATAAGCTCATCGAAGGTTTAATAAGTTATTTTATGTAAAGGAAAACGCCGTTGTTTTTCGTTCGTTTATTAAGAGCGAGACTCTACCTTTCACGAAACTGTGAAAGGCTCATAGTTTGGTGAGCTAAATAATACTCTTTTATTATGTACGCAAAAGGATTTTCGCTTGCAATTGTCCTTTCTTTAAATAGGAAACAACGACACTCAATCAGTGCTTAGTATCCTGGATTAGTGCAGAAGTATTCAACTGTGAGGCATTCTGTTGCGTAAATTGGACGCAACAAAGTTTTCAAACTGCCATCGAAGTTTCGTTCTGAAGTGGTTGTGAGAAGATCAGCGGTTGTTCTGAGTTGATCTTTCGTAGATTTTGACCGCAATGGAGACTGAAATGTTGTTTGAGGGACTGCAAATGTGTTACTTCAGGCTGAAAAAGTGATTATGAAGAAGGAAATTAGCTGTCGTTAAGGAACTTGTACCAGCAGTTCAACGACAGTTCGAAATTTTGCTACTTATATCATCGTTGTCTTGAGGACGAAACGATCCCTGGAACCACCTGTTGCAAGGCGGATTGCCTCAAGTCGCATGTTGAGTGGAAATCGCAAGTAAGTGACTGGCTTCACAAGTGTTTTGCCTGAGGACGTCTCTCCTGACTTGGACGTTAAGCCTTGCAGCACGAGCTCACGTCGATAAGTATTTCCTCTGTAAGTTCGCTACGCAGTGAAAGGTTAAACAGCCGTGTTAAGTTACGGATTGCTGCGTTGTCGAAGCATCAGGAAGTGTATGAAACGCGGTAACGAGTAAAAACGTGCTTGAGGTGGAACTTAAAGCCGCGAAGGAAGAAGCTGAGAGAAGGAAACGAGGCTCCGAAAACAAGCTCCGTCAAGAACAAGCGCAAGCAGAACGCGCTATGAAGGTGAACGAGCGTTACGAGAAAAGGACAGAACTACAACTTCCCAAACGGAGGCAGAAGCGACATCTCGCATTGAAGAGATCTGAATCTACAAGCACTGCCAGGGACTTACTCGCCGGAGGAATAAAAGTTAATAAGAATCAGGAGGTAACTCCGGTCAGAGTGGAAAACGGACCTCATTTTGAAGGCAGAACCAGAAATCACAAGCCCGAACTCGTCCCGAGCCTGACATTTGTTTTGAAGCTCGATTTCGACCCGAAAGCCAAACGCATCGTGTGAGTCAAGATATCCGCAATTGCGGGGTATCAAAAAACGTAGTGCAGGGTTATAGCGGCAGGTACACGGTTTTATCTCACCCAAAATAGCAATCACCTTGACCAAAACATTGGCTTTAAGCAAGCACAAACTTAGCTTGTTAGTCAACGATTATACTGCAGAGTGTAATTTTTCTCAAGAAAAAAAGAAACTTTCGTGAAACTATCCACGACGGCGTTATAGGCATAAAAGAAAGTATCCAGGATAGCGATTTGGGCATTAAAAGCCGGTTTGTAGGCCATCGTTTATTGAAGCAAGAAAGGAATCGCTTGAAGTGATTCATTTTTTTTTAAAGCAACGCCATCGCGTGCTAATTTCCTCACCGATGCCATCTTCTCAAAAAAGTGCGTGACTAATCTGAGCAGGGAACAAAAGAACGCAGCTGTGTTTGCAAATAGATATAGCTGAAGAAAATCACAATCACTTCACTCACAAAAGTCACTGCGGTGAACACAACAAATGTACATCACGAAATTTAAAAAAATTGTTACTCTGAATGTCACAAAAATATTTGCATTCAGGCTTGAAATCGACCGAAAACATTTTGGACTGAAGCCCGAACCCGGCTTGACTCTGGCCCGACTTACAACTCTGCTCCGCTTGTGCCCAATGCTCTGCAGACGTCACTGGGGCGTCTTGCTTTGACGTCTTCGGCTGGGATTTACGCTACTGATGTTCCAACAACAGGTGGTCAACAACAAACTGCGCGTTTTTCGAGCAGATCTACGGGAGTAGATCATGTTAATTTGCAGGAGCAATTGTTCTGATCACCCAGCAGCTACGTCTCGGGCACGGAGTAGGTCCTTCAACTTCTTGCCGTTTGGCGAACGAGATCGCGCCAAAACTTCCAGACTTCCGATGTTTGGGTGTAGATGATCGCTTGGTGCCAGCCCATCAAAGGGACTGTCCTGTGGCGATCCAATAAACTTCTGGACGCTCGTACGCCGGTACGAGTCGCACATTACAGAGGTCTGCAACGATGGAGCCAGACTATTACTTCTCCTTCAGCATTGCGTTCCAAGGGTAACAAAGCAAAATAGATCACCTGACCGCGAAACCACCAGACCAAGGTTTCCGACTCGCGTGGGAAATACTTTTCGAAGAATATGGCCGCTCCAACGAAATCGCCCGCTGCTGCGGAGGTCTTAGAAGTGCTCCGAAGGTCAATGACAATGACATAGAAGGGCTAAAACAACTGGCGGTTCTGATCGATAAATGCTGTACATCTCTTCAACATTTCGGTAAGTCCACATTTATTGATTGAATGGACGCTATGCTAGTAGTGATCACGAAAACTGCCCCAGTCAATGCGAGAGAACTGGATTGAAAGATCAGTGAAGGTCGAAATGCAGACTAGTGACCGCGCTGTTTTCGCTGACTGGTTAGCATTTCAACCTTCACTGATCTTTCAATGTACTTTGCTAACTCAATCTTTGGATAAGCAAAGCGCTCTATGCATTATAAACAAACTTCGAAAAGGGAAGGGTGTATGGTAACACATATGTTTGATTCCACGCGCCAAGGAGTGTGCTAACGAGCCAAGCCAGGGAAGTGACGAACGCATAATAGATATCGCTGAGGATTGTACTAAGGGCTAAAATCAGTTTGAAAATGCACTGAGAATATGAAAAAATTTCACTTTAGTTCAATTTTTGCAGGAGGTGTAGAAAACGTGCATTTTTTGTTTCCTACCGCTGGAATTCTCTTGTACCTTTCATGTGAATTTTGAATTCTTTGTCCCTGGCGCTCTACGCTGCGTTCTTTCCTTGTATCAGCAACACCGTTCTGTTCACCTTTAAATCATTGATTCGCGCTTAGTGTGAAAACTGACGTGAGCGCGGTTGGTCGTGTTGAAGAGCTGCCATGTTCCTAAGTTGATTTATTTGAATCAGCTGGTCGAAGGTTTAATTAGCAAATTTATGTGAAGAGAAGCGCGGTCATTTTTCCCTCGTACATTAAGAGTAAGACTTTACCTTAGACGAAACGGTGAAAGGCTCATAGTTTGGTGAGGTAATAATTCTCGTTGATTGCGAACGCAAAGGAATTTTCGCTTACAATTGTCCTTTCTTCAAATAGAAAACGACACTAAATCAATGCTTGGTACCCAACTGCGAGGCATTCTGTTGCGTAGCAGTAAAGATGGCCAATTTGAAGTCACTCAACAATTTTGAGCTTTAAATTCTTCAAGGGAAATGTTTTTCATTTTCAGTGAATTTATCCTCTGTTGTTTGGGTACGTTTTTCCCTAAAACGTAATTACTTGCATAGGATGGGGTAGCTTTTTCAATGTTCGAAGAACTTTGCTTGTTGTAAGCTGTGAAATAAAGAGGTACAACAACATTGTTAGAAATGATTCAACATGCAGACACAATGAAGAAAAACTCGATTTTTTGAACCCATACCAGACACCCTTGCACAAGCGCTAAGATTTTTTTAAGACTTTGGCAACTGCAACAGAAAGGTGCAGCAACCAGTGGTTGAAACGAACAATCTGGCAAAGTACAGCAACGTCTGCATTTGAACGTCCCAACAATTAGTGATACATTTCGAGCTTATTTGCGTGTTTTCTCGATCTTCAGTACGCACATAAAACGAAATAAGCAAGTAATTTGCAATTGTTTCTCCTAGTAGAAATTACCCTTCTTCAAATGCTTAAGCAAAGTTATGATTGGTGAAAGGACTGCCTATGGAAGTGCAAAAAGGCATTCATATGTTTGTTTTTTTTGTGAAAATCGTAAAAATAAGAAAAACATAATGCATAGACGTTTGAAGATGAATCTTGCGGAACACGCTAGACGTGCAAATACCTTTACTATATCAGCAGCAGATCCTGGACATGGCAGCAAAAAAATTTATGTACTTGGTTTCGCAAACTTGCTTTCAACTGTCATTGCTAAACTCCAAATACATTCCAAAGTGCTCATCGGTATTTTGCAAGCTTTCTTCTCCGATTGGAACGAGTGTGAATACAAACAAAATCAGATTAAACTTTAGAAAACATTTACTAAAATCTATTTCTGAAAAAACATTCAAAACGGTTGAAAGAAACACTACACCACTGTGCATTTTAATTCATGCTGGTTTTGAAGCGCAGACAAGCTATATAAGGATTGTACTGCAGCAGCTTTTCAAAAACCAAAGGAAAAGTCGCGATCGTACTGAAGTGTGGTCTTTACTTACACGATATAAAAAACTTTTGCAATGAAACTGTAAAACCTATTGTTTGTGCAGAATTCAGTTTCTTTCTTTGCGTGTGGTGTTATTGAACTGGTTGGGCACACTTGTTAAAATGTCACGTTCAGTAAAATCTAATCTATTTAAAGAAGAATTTAGGAGTGAGGATGTGTAGTGTTACATGAAATCGATTTCCTTTAAAAAATTTGATCGATTGATTCACTTGTGTCAACTTCTGTGGAGACCAGTTACTTGAATATAGATATTTGCGACTTTGAATAATCGAAAAAACAAAAATCAGAGCCAAATCGGCTGATTCCTTGAAAGCTTCCACAAAAACCGGAGATTTCAAATGTTATTTATTTATCACACAAATATATGTATATATATATATATACTTATGATTGGCTTATCTGCCACTTTTTATTACTACTGCAAAACAATCAATTGTTTTGACAACACAAGACATTTTCTCCAGTGGGCACATCACAACAGGGCAACTAGGCACGATAGAGAAACACTGAACTCATGAATGAATGAAATTGTTCAGAGCGCGGCATGCAGGCGCACACGAACACAAACGAATAGGGAATGAATCAGACAAAAATCACAAACTGCACCGGTATCGTTTTATGGCGCAACAGCCGCAAAAAACGCAGTCTGTTCAGAAAAGCAAACACAAAATCGTAAAATGCACATAAATTAAATAACTTACATAAAATCACATAAAGAGTAGTCGACACTGACAGCAAAAACAAGGATTAATGCAGTGTGTGTGGTCAAGGCATAGGATTGGGAATATTTATTCCCTGATATCTGGCAACAGAAAAGTTAAGCACAGCAGTATGTGTCCCCGTGTGGCTTTTCAAGGTGCCAACAACGAAAAAACTTTTTCCACTCTCCAAGAAACATTTATGTTTTCCACAGTGTGCATTCGCATGTGCACGGTCAAGACATGGTATTGGGAATATTATTTTCCACATACATAGTTTCCGTTTCGTTTTTCCACAACAATGTGCCTATTCAAGTTACCTACAACATACAAACTTTTTCCACACGCTTCACCACAAGGTTTTTCCCCAATGTGTGTTCCCAGTGTGCCTTGTTAATGACATGCCTTGGGAAAATGATTTTCCACACTCCTGACAACAACAAAGTTTCACGACAGTTTGTACAGGCATGTGCATTGTCAAGGCATGGAATCGCGAATATTTTTCCACATATCTGACAATCGCAAGGATTCTTTCCAGTGTGTCCGTACGTGCGTAGACAAGGTACAAACAATAGAAAATTTTTTCCATACTCCTGACAACAATAACGTTTCTCCCGAGTGTGTGTTCCCATGTGCCTTCCCAAGATTTGGGGATTCGTAATATTTTTTTCCAAATATCAGACAATCGTATGTTTTTCCCCAGTGTGAATGCGCATATGCCTTCTTAACGTAACGGCCTGGGAAAAATTTTTTTCACATATCTGGCAACTAAAAGGTTTTTCGCCAGTGTGAGTGGGCATGTGCCTTGTCAGTGAAGTGGCACGGGAAAACATTTTTCCACACTCCTGACAACAATAAGGCTTTTCTCCAGTATGTGTTCTCATGTGCGTGGTCAAGGCACTGCATTGGGAATATTTTTTTCCACATATCTGGCATTCGTAAGGTTTTTCCCCAGTGTGAGTGTGCATGTGCCTCGTCAATGAAGTGGCACGGGAAAACCTTTTTCCACATTCCTGACAACAAAAAGGCTTTTCTCCAGTATGTATTCGCATGTGCCTGGTCAAGACATTTGATTGGGAATATTTTTTTCCACATATCTGGCATTCGTAAGGCTTTTCCCCAGTGTGAGTGCGAATGTGCCTTGTTAATGAAGTGGCACGGGAAAATGTTCTTCCACACTCCTGACAACAATAAGGCTTTTCTCCAGTATGTATTCGCATGTGCCTGGTGAAGTCACTGGACTTGGAAAATTGTTTTCCACATTCTTGGCAACAGTGTTTCACGCCTGAACATGTTCGCCTTCGCATTGCTGAGGTTTGGGCGTGGTGTAACTATTTTCTACACTGTTGACAACAAAAATTTGCTTTAGTGTGCGTTCGCGTGTGCCTCGTCAAAGACAGCATGAGAACATATTTGACATATGGCAACTTAAGATTTATGACCATTCTGAATTCCCATTTTTGTAGTTAAACAGGAGTTTTGGGCAAATCATTTTCCGCACTGATGACAATCAACTTATTTTTCCCTTTCAGCAGCTGTTATGTGCTTCATCGACGTGAAACTTCTGAGCAAGGATTGTCCAATAGACTGGAAATTCCTCTCATAATCAGAGTACCGTGATGTGTCAACAACTCACCAGGTCTTGTCCAACGGGCTGGTATTTCTTTGTCTTCTTTTAAACAGATGTGGCTTGTTCAGATTGAACAATGTTGTTTTCTAACGAGCAAGTTCTCCGCAGTCTTTGAAGCCTAAAAACAGTGATCAGGAGAAATATGAACATGGAGTTCTATACCTTACTTGCTTTTATCGTGAACTCCACATCTATGACGTTTCAACCAACTATGTTTCAACGAACGACGACGAGAAACCTTAAATGTTTTCACTCTTTGGAAGTCGTTTCCGTTTTTTTGAACTACAGCGATATTTTTTGGTTTTGTTTGCATCAGTGTAGTTGAACGAAACATTTGCAACCAACATATTTCGAAGAACAATTGGAAGAAAGAATGGACTAGATCAGTGGTTCTTAACCTGGGGTAAATTTACCCCCAGGGGTAAATTTCACCTTCCGAGCGGGTAAATTTACTGAATCATAACTTATACCAAACGTGAACTTTTACAAATTTACAAAATGTTATAAACTAGATTATTAGGCTAGTTAGTTGCAGGACAAAACCCGAATGTTCACCCGACATTGTTTTGTTCATAGATTGGTGAGACCCTCCATGTCAGGCATCACAGAACGTTGTAACGACATAGGTTTACCGATATATCACACAAACTGGAGATGTTGCACTTTGGTATTTGGCTCAGAGTTATGCATCATAGGCTACTTACAAGTTTCCTGTTTTTAGTTCATCTTTAAACATGTAGGTTACCAGATTCAATTGATCAGCTCATGCGCACAACACTGTTCCTGTTCACGACTTCATTTGGACTTTGTACGTAACAGGAGATTGTAACTCTGTGAGAATTGAAAATTCCTCTTTTGTGCAATAAATTTCACTGGTTTCACAAACAATGGTCAGACTGCAGTGCCATTTTTCTCTTCCTTTGCACAGCATGCTATAGACCGCATCAGCGTCGGATCCAGCCAGGAAATTTAGGGGGGATGATTTCAGTAATATTTGGTAGTCAAGTCTCATTCACGGGTTCACTACTGTAAGAGATATGAATTAGCCTATACTTCACCGCTGTGACAAAATAATCGACT
>JGI24022J15233_10002248_pt1 | contig 17767 bp, 9 predicted proteins | sample Ectturendosymbi2_FD_15233 | JGI IMG/M metagenome (IMG submission 15233) | reverse complement strand
AAATTTTTCAAGCCCGGGGAGCGGCCGCCCCCCCCCCGCCCCCCGCCTCGTACGCCTATGGGCAAATGTACCCCTGGGGGTCCATGTACCCCATGTAGTGAACCACTGATGTAGACCTTTGACAAAATTCGCATTGGCACGAAAAATGAAACCAAGCAGACAATACACCATCGAAACATAAAGCGTCCTTTACTCATGAATCCAACTTTGAACAAGCAAGTTTGAGAGGTCTCGCTTTTTGTTCATTTTATTGCGCACTTTGTTTTGATTGTGGCATTTATTGTGAAATGATAAGGAATTTAAGAATGATGAAAGCAATGCCTTCAGTACTTTTCAGCTGTCGCTGTCAGACTCGCACCCCCTTGCAAACCTTTCACGCCCCCTGTTTAAGAACTCAGGCTCTAGAGAGAATCGAGAGATATTTTGAAGACTACAAGTCGCAGATTGTAAATAGGCTAGCAGGAATTGGCCAGCCTGCAAAAGGGTAAAAGAGATAGGGTGTAAGGCCTTAAGATAACGACGGTAGTGCTTCGTCTCTCTCTCGGTCACTTAACACAGATTGCCTGCTATCTCAGGCAAATTTCCATCGGATCCATGCAGTATGTGTTAGTGCCCTTACAATAAGAAGAATCATCTAGTTAGAGCATTTTAATAAAAATGTAATTTTTGTAATTTCACTTTTTGAATGCCCCCTGCCTTGGATGCCCGGGGGCGTCGCCCCGTTCGCTCCCCACACCTCTGCGCGCCACTGCATCGATGCAGCATATGGAGTCCACATCTCACAAGTTTACGAAGTATGGAAACAGTCTAAACCAGCTATGTCCAACCCACCGGCCGCATACGACCCAGTCGAGGGTTTCGTGCAGCCCAGTTTAGGTTTTCGTCGGTGTCACATTATCACGTCTGCTACCACTGCAGTTAGGATTCGAACACTTTCAGTAAATTAGTTTAAACTAAATTTAGTTTGCTAAGATCAAAGTAAGCCATTCAATGTGCGGCCCTCAATAAATGTCATTCAATGTGCGGCTCTGGTCAAGTTAGTGACATAATTTTTGGCTCAGCAAGCCGTTTGGGTTAGGCATAGTTGGTCTAAAACCCTGAACTACTAAAGTAACGAAAAATAAAGACATTTATGTTAACGAGTTGGCAAAGTTTACAGCATTGAGCTTCACACTCTTCTGATTCTATTTGTTGTAGTACAGTATAAGAGGCTGGACTCAAAAATTAGAAAGACGGGTAAAACAAAGACTGAAAGTGATACGCGTTCACAAAGCTTGAGTTGTCGGCACTTGCGTGGCCTTTTACATGTCATATGTTTTCAGTTGCCTGTCATTTCTCTTCGATCTTGCACAGCAGTTGTTTTAAACTTTGTTTGAACAGTGAAAGTGTAAAGAAAGAAGCCCTGCATTGAGCTTTGCGAAAAAAAGCAACGCAATTCAGTCTGCAACTTCGCAAAACAAGTCAACTTCAAAGTCAAGCAATTCAGTGTTTCGCCATGGTGACGTACCCATTACTTACAAACTATGAAAAAGCGGTGGTTTACCATAATAAAGCTGCTGCAGCACTAATTGATTATCTTTTTTAGCAGCGCGCTAATCAGGTAGTTGCGCACTTGTGACCGGAGCAAACGCTTATCACAATGCCTCCTTCATTCCTCAAGAGCTTCAAGCACAAAGGAAAGTGCCGCTCTATGAGAGCCACCTGTTAAAACGAGAGGGTCATTTAAAAATTTAGGCATCTTCAAAGCCTGTGCGCACAGTTTGCTTACGAAGCAGGTAAAGGTATGTTTTTCTTTGCGCTGCCTTGTGTTTGCCTTGATCATGTGCAACAGGTGAAAGCAATCCGGTTTTGTTTTCCTAATATCCGCACCATTCTTCGAAGAACCTGACCAAATCAAAAACAAGTTTTTTTACTACCTTTGGAGTGTCGCGAGTGGTCTGCGGGTGGGCGATCTGTGCTTACTCTGTGCCATGAGCCACGCGGCTACTTTTGCAACGAAAGCTGCACTAACGATAATAATTCACCTCAGAAGGTACGCCGTTTCGACAGTGAACAGAGTAGAAAGATTGCTTTAACAGAGATTTGCTTTTGTTGGATACGTTAGGTTATAAGAGAACAGCAAGATGAATTATGCGGTCTTTTTCCAGTAAGACCGTGCATCAATGTTTTGACGCAGGAAACATTCTAAAACAACTCAGTGATCCGTTGCAGGAGTCAATACTATTGCAGAGAAACTTCAAAAATAGGGTTTCCCAGTGAGCAAAAATTTCTATTTACGGGACTGGTACCAGATAATTCTTGTGCATGCGCTTTAAGACTTTTGCCGTGTGTTTTTGCTAAAATCGTTTTGCACAAAAGCAGGTGGACGTGAAGAGAAATCTTACTGACTCTTACATTAATTCGTGAGCGTAGACTGCTGGAGTGGTACACTGCTCTGGAACGCAAACCAATAGAGAGAAGGAAATTAAAGGAAGACAATCGTGGTGAAATTTTTGATTGGTGTCACCAAAGCAGAAAATTGTTATCTTTTCTGAAATAGAGGTATTTGTGCTTACCGCAAGTTTTAGATCTGAAGCTCTCAACAAAAACTTGACGCATTTAAGTTGGTTCATGCTACACGTCTCAGCAGGACCACATGCTGTTTTCTACGTTTACCGTAGTAACAAGTCAGTAGTAAGCCCCAGTTTTTCAGCATGATTACAAATCCACAACAGGACGATATGATCTCGCACGGACTAGAATTCCAATCGCTTTGTAATGACAATCGCACCCTCTAGCTAGGAATTTTTTCAAAAACACGAAAAGAAAATTTTCTAAACATATGAACTCTTCATGAACTTTCTAAAACCATGAAAATATGAGCACTGCACATAATACCCACGATCTTGGTAAAATTTATCCTAACAATTCCCCGAGGGAAAAATAACAGAGACTTTAACCCATTCAACAGGATTTTATCTTAACAGATGCTCTATCGCCCGTTGGCGCTGCCCCGGACAAAGCGTGATTTGGCCTCTTTCCGTTACCAACAGTTATTGCCAAGTTTTTCCGGTACTGTACGTCGCTACCCTAAATTCCTTGGTGCTCACGCGAAAACCGAAAAAGAAAAATTTGGATTGTGGATTTTGAATTATTACTTATCTTTCAGCAGCTTCGTAAAATCATTTTGTAAACTAAAACTTGTCATTAATTTCCTATCAACGTTTTCAATCGTTTAAAAGTTTTAAACGGACGGTAAGAAATTTGGAAGTGCACCACTATCGAAATAATTTTTAATTGATTCAAAAAATGAGGTTTGCAAAAAATTAATATCTTAAACAGTGTTTTCATGCGTAATCAGGTTTCGTGCCCTAAGACTTAAGTTGTGCGCCTCTCACGCAAAACCCTGCAAAGCGCAGTTGCTGCTGGTCATAATAAAGCAGCAGCCCGTGCCAAATTCGTTCGGAGCGGGCACATGCACCTACTTGTTGCTGTGTTGACACAGCAGAGGCAGGGGCATCGGGCAGTTTGTTTAACTATGCCATCTCACGTTGAATAGCAAAAGTCAACATGTGGGGACGGTGATGTGTGCCTTTTCGCGCTGGCTTGAGTGAACGCACGTCAGCGGTTGGGGCAGAACATCAGTGTGAAAACTTGGTGTGAAATAAAAAAAAGAACAAGATAAGACAGGTTCAGCCTGAGCAAAAGCGAGCAGGTTGCGAAAGTGTTTGTCTATTTTCAAAAGAGAGTTTTGCTCTTCGAGGTCAGTGCCCAAGTAACGTCAAACCATGAACTATCTTTTTAAGTAAAACGCTCAACCGGAACTTCCTGAATGAGAAAGTGCCGAGCATGAACAACAGGAGGCGTGAGAATGCAACCCGAAAAGGAATATTTCATTGATACCAGGGTTTTATTCAGCGCGTTTTTTATTTCAGGTTAGCCATAGACTGACACTTAGCGCTACAGTGAACGTGCGAAATCACCCAACCAGTTAGGATCGATTGTTCACCATTGGTAGAGTGCTGTAAGGTGTGCCTTGAACCAGTTCGGTCCAGGCAACCAACGGCAGATTCCATCCAAAATGGCATCAGAATCTCAAGAGAATGTTGGGTCAACTGCATTGGATGGCACGGAGCAAGGTGACTTTTCTGAAACCTCAGAACACGTAGTTTTGCCTGAAGAGCGAAAATGTAACAATATGCTAATGTTTACTTTACCACAAAAGCATTGACAAACTTGAGAAACTTTTCTACGGTTACTGATGCCAAGACTAGGCCAGTTTGAAAAAGAGTGAAGTAGAGTTGCCACTGCCTGCATTAAAAACATTCTACTATTAAGCAAAGACAAGCACGGTGAACATTAGCAAAATAATAATTAGCACTTTTAATAAATAATGAAGTATGAGTGAAAGTAAAGACATATCATTTATTTTGCTTTGCTTCCAGTATTATCCAGCATTCGTTACTTCTCAATAATATTATTTAAACTTTTCCTTATTGTTTATTTTCAATGCGCTTCATGTTGAGTTCAGTGTATTTCCTTCCGCGCAGAACGAAAACGATTCAAGCCTTTCAAAGCAATAAGGCGCATGTTTCGTGGCGGGAGAAAAAACGTTCAAAATCTTAGCAAGTCAAGGACGAACCTTACCGACCACTTTTCGGACGAAGAGGGATCGAACGATCAGTTTCGGTAAATACTACAGATAAGCATTATTCAATATTTGTCGTTTTAGGCGTTTCTAGTGTTTTAGGAAGCATCCTCCTCAGACTGCAGCAGATGATGCCTGACGGTAGATCGACAAACCGTTCTTACTAAAAAAATGCCCCCTACATTTTATTGATTTACTGCTGCTGACTTCAACATTCCGACGTTTGATACGTCGCTCAAAGTAGATACTACGTACTATGCAAAACTAAACTTTATGCTTCCTCTCAGTGATTGCTCATTCGTTCAGCCTATAAACTGAAAATGTTTGCATTACAATATAACAAAGTACCGGTAAACTTTTTTTCCAGGGAGAAAGAACGTAATGTATTCAGTTTTACTTCTTGAAAATTTTCCGTGCACTAATCACAGACCACGAAAAGGAGAGATGAGATAATAATGTGAAAACCGCCTCTATATGTTGAAGCAAGTTTGTGTAACAAATGTTATGTGGTTTAATTTTGCAGGTATAGTGGGTCTGCACTGAACAGAAGGATTAGCTTGTCTCACGACAGCATTTTCATTCCCGAGACCAGCAAAAGCACTGGTTCGAACCTGCTTCTTGGAGCCCAAGCCCAACCAGTCAATACCCACCACAAGCTGAGCAACGAAATAAATATTTTGCAAATTGCAAAGAGAACAGAAGCTGTGAAAGATGATCCAAGCAACCGTAGCGACGTCACCATTAATGTACAGGTACAGATACACGTTGCCAATACTTTTCTGCTTGTCGCAAAATAAAAAGCACCATTAGAATGAAGTTTTGAAAATAGTGCTTTTGTTCGGGGATAAAGGCGCGTTTGTTCCTAAATTAATTTTTCCTTCATAGCAAGCAAACCTTTTGCGTTCTCTAAGCCAGTAGTTCTCAACCGGGTGTCCGTGAAGCATTTTAAGGGGTCCGCGGAAACCTTGTAATTTGAAGCTTTCCGTGTGTGTTTCTTGTTTTTTGGTTGGTTAGTTGTGTGCTCTGTGGCGAAAGGATGCCCTTCACACAGCACTTTACTGTTGGCCTAATGCCGCAAGCTCATTAATATTGAAGCATACATGGCAAGAATCATGCATAATAGCTAAGGTATAACATCCGCGATAAAGTTTTCTTTTGTTCGCTGCTTCGATGCAGTAAAACGTGTTGGGGTTAGTGAACAAGCATGAGACATTTATTGCACCAATAAAGGATTTTTCGTCATTTCCTTTTGTCAATAACCAAGTGGGTGATGGCGGCTATAGTTCATGTAGGCCAGGGTAATGTTTGCAGCAGCTTTTTCTCTGACTTGTTACTGTTGACACAGTCCAGGAAATTGACGTAATCGTACATTACTTGGGAAAGCTGATCCCAACTGGTTTTCGTGCTTTTCACAAAACTTTTCACAACATCGTTATTTTCAAAAATAAGAAAGTATAGTTGAAAGTGTATTCATTTTCGTCGTTCCAAACCAAACAACAAGGAACTTTTCCAACAATCTACAGACGCTTCACGGCAATGTGTCTAAGGCCATTGGAGATCAGCTGTGAACTATGGACGTGACTACATTGTTTCTTACAATTGTCGCTAAGAAAATTGATGCATGCCCCCCACTGCAAAGAAATCAAAGACCTGTTGGGTTTAACTGATAGTTTTATGTGGTCAAATTTGTTTTGATAACTCTTTTAATATCCAGTGTCTTTTGGCTAGCATTTTGGTGATTAACATAGTTCATTAAATGATATTTGACGTCTACTTCAAACTGCTCATCTACTCAAATATTATAAAAACGTGATTTTGTACAATGTCTGGCGTTCATGAGAAGTCGAGGATTATAAGAAGGGTTCGATGATCAAGACGATGGTCTAAAAATTTCGGTAAAACCTGTCTGATGTTTATTAACAACAGATGCTTAAAAATCTAGGTTGGCAGTTTCAAAAGACGAAATATTTTATGAAAAATGCGAAAAGAACACGGACAGCAACCGAAGATTGAACAGCATCAGTTGGAGCGCACATAGTTTCGCTCACATTTGGAGCAAGGAATGATGCCAGATTTTGATGGCGCCGGCTTCTTGTGATATGCGCCTTGCTCTGAATCAGTTATTTACGTTTTCAGCTTTACTAAGTTGAATACCCGGATGACGTTTTCTATTGACAGGACGAAGGTCCATCCGAACAGCCTGCGCAGAACGTTTCACCGGCCTCAACCAGTGACGATTTGGCACTAAACCTCGATGCAGAAAGGGTTAGTGTTTTAATCCTAGACTAGGTTTCGAGAATACTAAGCATTTCATTGAATTATCTTCTTTATACGTTTTGCTTAAATTACCGTATGCCAATATAAAACCTCGTCTGGCTGCTTGTCTACTTGTGTTGCAGTTTATCGTATTACAGTTTAAGCAAACTTCTTCAGCTTCGACTAATTTCAAAGGTAGAGCCTGATCACAAAATATACATTACTTGTTAGATTTATGCATCGATACACTCATTATTTCTTATTTTTCTAACTTCTTCACTTTGGCTAAATCTTTTGTCAATTTTACCTCGTCATTTTCGTAACTGTCGTTGCGGTAGAAATTGAAAGACTTCAGGTTAGAAACAAGCAACACGCGAAAAATGTACAAGCAATTTTCAACTAGCTCTGCTGTATATAAAGAATTGTATTTCACCAACGGTTGAAAACTTGTATAATTTATTAAAGGGAGTTGAAAACATTTCTTTGGCCATAGCAAAATTTTAAAACACGAAAGAATGAAACAAGAATTTTAAGTTGCCTCCATGTTTTCAGGAAGAATTTAAGAGGCCTAAAGAAATTTGACCGTGTTTTCACTTTTCAGACCAGTGAATGATAACATAATCTACAATCTGCGCCAATGTACATCACTGATACTATGTTCTTTGCATACCAGTGATAATTTTACCTTGAAAGTGAAAAGTACTATTCAGATGTACAGCGGCTAGTATACTTAAATCTTAAAAAAACGTGCAAGAGTACTAGCCAAATGCTCGCTGTGTACGTTTACACAAAAAATGTAGTTTGCTGTGAAATCAACCACGAATAATAAATGAACATACAGTTGTGCAAATGGACTGACTGAAGAAGCAAAGCACAATCAATTTCAAACCATTAAGCATAAAACTTCACACAAAACTTTTAGTTTAGTAATTGATATGACATCCTTTGTTTTTTTAAATTTCTTTAACTCGCTTTGCCAAATATTCTACTAGTTTTAGCAGTTTTTTGATGTTATAGTTTCCCAATACCATACTTGAGTAATTGCCTCTATTGGTTTCGTCATGGTTATGCAGTCCAATCCTTACCATCGAGACTGTTATTGACCACAAATTGTAAATGGGGTTAAGACATGGCAAGTTTCCAAGCCACTCTAAATCATTTAATTGGTGCTTCTTGAAAATCCTCTTCACTTTTTGAGGTGAATGACACGCGGTATGATCCAGCTGGAGTATTCCTGCACCATCATGTAATACCCTTCACATGTCAGGAATGACTTTTTCACTTGCGTCAATATAGGCCTATTGTCTGAATTCATCATACCATCAATTGGCATAAAATATCGTACTCCACAAAAACTAAAACTGTACCAAACATCTTTTGCGGGTGTTATAATACCTCAGTGAAATGAACAGGACTTCAACTACTTACTGCTCCTGAAAGGTCGATGTGCTTCTCTTGTACGAAAAAGATTACTTTCACATGAAAATGACACTTTTTCCAGTCGTTCACTGTTCGATTTTTATGCGTTTGAACATATTAATCTCTTCATTTTTGAGTAAGAAGTTGCTTGTTACAGGATACTAGCCTTCTTCTAAGACTCCACTAGGCGACGTCACACTGTACTTAAGTGTGTATGAATACAACAAACATCAAATTCCTTTGCAAATCAAATCTCCTCTTCCTTGCGTCCTTTTTGCAATTTCTAAAATTCTAAGATTTGCAATAGTCTTCGTAAACGTGATCTAGTCGAATCAATCTGTAATTTTTTTAATAGGAAGTTGATTTCACGCAACTAGGTATACGCATTTCCAGTCCTGATATCTGCGAGCAAAAGCTTACGGGAGGAATGCTGAAAAGCTAACGGACTAAGCAGGATTGCATCGTTTTTCAGGGTGGTTTTACTCTCCTTTTCGTCTCGCAGTAAAAGAGCCAGTCGCTTTTTGTTGCTTAATAATCCAAGGCAAGCTCCTAGAATATTTGCTAAGACTCTTTGGGAATAGTCAAAGTCTTCTGAAAGAGTAACAATAAAACTCCGCTTCTTGGCTGCGATATCTGCCATTACAAATCACAAAATCTCCGACAGGAATGACTCCCAACTACACACCACAAAAGGAGCTAGCTCCATATACAATATAACGCTATTGAGCTGCTTCAAGTCACCTTTGACAACATAAAATTTAATTTTTGACTGAGGACAAGCCACGTAGTTTTAGTGCATTGGTCTAACAACGAAACAGTAGCACTTGAGATATTCCCACACATACACCAAAAATGGTTATACATCAAATTGGAACTGAAACCAAAACTTTAGTCAATCAATATGCACAAGATTGTATCTATATTTGCGGTCCAATCAAACTAATTGGATAAATCTCAGCTACGATTATTCAATCACGTGATAAGGAAAGATACGCCAGGCCAGTCCACCTGGCTATACCTACGAGGAAAGCGTGTCGTCCAAGGACCAGGTGGTGTGATTGCATCTTCGATCTTACTTGGTTCCGTCTTGGTGTGGAGCCAGCAGAACTATCAGAGATTGCTGGCTGAATAGAGTAAAGTATTTCGAGTCCTCCCAGGGCTGATGCCCCCGCGACCCTCCTGAGCGGAAAAGCGGGTATGAAAATAAATGAATGATGCTACCTTCGAACTCGCGCTATCGTAAAGAAGGTACAGAGTTTTGTCTCAGCCATAACGAACGCAGTGCGGCGGAGTTACATCCTGATGGGAAAATGTTTACCAAAAGCTTTTTGGTGTTTAACTTCTATCGTGTCACTCATTGATACGATCGCCAGCAACACATAAATACGCGCTATACTCCAGCAACGATTATTTTAAATGAAAATCGCAGCAATCGAAAATATTTATCATCTCATAATCATGAGGAAATAATGCAAAACGTGGCAACTGGCCTGGAACAACAACTTTCTGCTTACATTTCTCCACGCGTTACCCGGTGGTTATAATCCTTATTCGAGATCATCAAACATATTGGACAGTTTTTCCCAAACCAGTCCGGTAGAAAAGAAACACAACAGGACATCGTCAGAATTGTCTCAAGACTACAGCAAGATGCAAAAAAATCTGCAAATCACTTGCTGTTGTCAATGAGCAGCAACCAATCAGACCCGTGGTTTGTTGTACAACAGCAATCTCCCTCATTATTATGCTGTTACGCTCGGGCTAATAAAGGCTTTCAGGAAATTTTTGAAGTTTGTCTTATTTTGGCTAAAACAACCATGTCCAGCCCGGGGGCCTCATGCGGCCAAGTTGAGGTTTTCGCTGTAGTAAAAGCATCCTACATGCTGACAACCTGTCTTTTTTTGATAGAACTTGACATTTTTGATGCAGGTGGTCCTCAGTGCCACTTGATCACGTCTGTTATCATTGCAGTTAGGATTCGAACACTTTCAGCATATTAGTTTAAGTTAAATTTAGTTTGCTAAGATCAAAGTAAGCTATTTGTTGTGTGGCCCTCAATAATATGTCATTCAATGTGCGGCCCTGGTCAAGATAGTGACATAATTTTTGGCTCAGTAAGCCATTTCGATTGGTCGTAGCTGCGCTAAAACAACTACTCAAAAAACTAAGGAAATTGAAATAAGAAAACGAAGGTGTAGGCGATTTTTCAATAAACGCTACGGTAGACATGTCATCTGCACGTTATCCTATCAATCAATGACTGCAGGTTGTTGCTGATTGTTTCACAATTATTTCCCAAAGTGATCAAAAATGTTCTCCTAACATCAGAGGCAAGTAAACAGAAATCACAGTAAGCTTTGCTGGATGTAAAGTTGTGACAACAAAGTGCGTGAAATGGAGCGTATAAACCACCGTTCTCTGCCTTGTAACGCGGTGTTTCAGCTGTATTTGCAGAGAAGCACTTTGTTGCGGAAGTGGATCTCAAATATGTGTATTTATCGACTACATTTTCACACGTTGAGCGTTGGCCGTCGAGCTCCTACAAAGAAAATAACGGTGCAGAGAAAACAGCTGATGACGCGACCTTGAAGCTTGTTTCACCAAATGACAGATAGGTCCACCTGCTGTGTGTGGTTCACGGCGCTGCAAACACGATTGGAATGTGACAAGCCTCCATACATCGAGTGGTTCGTGAGACCAAGCGTGGGACTGCAGAATTTTACAGTGGGGCAGAAAAAATATTTTTCAATTGCTCAGAGAAATGAGACAGTCACGATATAAACGCGTAGCTCTTCCTTTTGCTACCTGTTTAGTGAAAAGGAGCGGTATTTTAGCCAAGAGTTAAATTAAGAGTGCGTTTCGGTAACGACAGCCTGGTGTCAAACGAGTTGCTCGAAGCTGAAGACTACAAAAGCAGATCGATAATCGTGTCCTAAGCTCGCCGACGGTTGTTAGCTTAAGCATGTTGCCATCAACATTTCAGCGTAGACTGGGCATTGTGCCAAGTTATGTAGATATGGCACAGGTGATTTATATGCTATAAAATTGGCATTTTCATTGAACTTCGTACATAAATCACCAACAGCGTAGGACTTTTTTCTTATTTTCAATAATAACTATTCTTAACCTGCTAACCTGCTTAAGTCATTCGACCACAATTTGCAAGACAGTGCAGGCGGGAACCAGAACCGTCGCCAGAAAGTTTTCCATAGGGGGGCTTTGCGTTTCTGCGGGAGGCTTTGAGTTTGTTGGGGGGAGCTTGACACTCTATAACTTGACAAAATCTCAACTGATTTATAGTATTTCATGTTTCAATTTGGGGGTTTTTGGGGGACTAAGCCCCCAAAAGCCCCTCGTGGCGACGGGACTGGCGGGAACTACAGTTTATACATTATGAGATTAATCAAACATGCTTGCTATACGTTGTGAACGCAGTTGATTCAGATCCGTAGTAAAAACTTTTTTACGGAAACGCGCAAGATATTCCAAAACCCTCGCTTGTTTTATAAATATGTATGCATGTGTGGATAATCTTCTCTGTTTTTTGCAAAAATGGAGATTTTGTCGCTGCAGCGGAAAACTTGCGGCTTTTCGCATTATCCACAACATTTTTCAGCTTCCTTTTCTGACTGCACGTATCGTATTATACTTTTACGAATGCATATATAATAAAATATCTCAGTAAAAAGTAATGCACAAACGTACATCATAATACTTGGAAGAGCAACGTAACTACAACTCCAGGTTTACTGTGTCTGATCTATTGGCAACTTCCATGCATTTTACCCAGCATTCGTCACCAACGGCTGGTATACGTATAAGTCCATTGCATTGATTCGATCAGATTGCAAAAAGAGGTCAAAGGTCACGCAAAGTTATACCACTGATCAGGCCGAGTCGTAAAAATGCGTCCGGATGCAAAAATGATCAAGCTATTTAAAAGAAGGTCAGTGGTGACGCGTCAGACAGAAAGTCTGCAAACGCGCATGCTCGCAGTTCATGCGCACGCGTGCACGAGGCCAGGCTCAGAGGCTCGCAAACTCCGGTTGCCCTTCGGTGGCCTAAGTCAGCTATTTAGGTTGGGCAGATCTTTGTTTATGACCGTAAGGTAAGTAGGAGTTCACTGTTAAATAATGTTATATGCAACATCAAAATCAAGCCGACCCCAGGCCTGAGAAAAAAGAGGAGAGCATGGAGCGGAAGTGGTAGCATATAGTAATCAAGCAAATCATTTGTAGTCATCAATAAAATCATTGTGCGTTTGAAAAAGTGTAACATCGATTTGGACATTTGTTTAGTGCTTGAGACACTGTACGAAAAACATCTCCTGCTATGCTATAGTTTTTTGTCGGCACTATTTAAATGAACCTCAGCAAAACATGAAAGGATTAGGTCTTGAGTAGCGAAGTTGGCAAAATTGTAGCTGAGCTGTTTTCGTTTCCATGTACACTTTCCCATCGGTGGCTCTTTATATGTTTCAGCATGCCAGACAATAAGACTGACATAAAGCCTAAGGCTGAACCACGCAGATATTGAAATGATGCCATGTCAGTTATATACTTCGCATTCCTTCAAAAGATCGCGCAGAAGTCGTTACTTCACCACAGCAGTGGGGAGCATTTTTCCAGCCAATTCTTTTGCTATTACGCAGGGAAAGTTGTGCCGAAAGCAAGAAAATGTGTAATTCTGGTACCAGGTTTTTAAGCAGATGGCTAAGATATATTTTAAGAAAAATGACTATTTTTGGCTTTGTTTCAACAAGTTTGCCTTCTGCAAAAAGCTTGATTTGCTGCCCGTGGCTGACGCAGTACTTACCATTTGTGGGCAAAGCCGAACATGTGCATGATATATGCTCTTGCTGGTCACAGACTTGTCGCTAAGCTAATAGGTTAGAGAACAAAGATGCAAAAGGGCAATCCTGGTGTCAACCGCCAACGTAACGTAATTGGTTAAACTGAACGGATAAGCATTAGCGAAAACTGTCGCGTAACACGGAGCACAGACTAAAAAATTTGAAAGGTGTTCCTTCTAAGTTTTTTCTCGAGTTGCAGGACAGGCTGCTGCGGCTTTGCAGTTTATAGTTATCTTGCTCAAGGGCACAGTGAGTTGTTGCCAGGCCTAATTACGAACGAACCTTTCAGCTGAGCGAACGAGCGTCGATTGCTTTGCATTCAAGTTGCCCGTCTTGGCTGGGCTGTTCGGTAAACGATATTAACGCGACGCCGCAGTTCCACACGTCTAACATTATTTCCTGGTCTTGCTCGGTTGTAGGTCACTCCATTCCCAACTTTCATTTGTGGTGCGCCGCGCTTCGGAATTTGTTAGTGTGAGAACTTTGCAACACCGAAGAAAGGGAACCTTTCTTTTTTCAAGGTTTGATGCAACAGCTCCCTTAGCACTAAAATAATAAATAATATTAATAATTGTTATGGCGAAATTACCAAAAATATGCCAGTAGGTAATAAAAGTAAGGCAAATTTCACAGAAGGAAATATTTCGTGCCAAAATACAAGTCGAGCTTGTCGATATCACATCTTTATGCTTGCTGTGTATAAAAAAATAACGATCCAAAGTAAACAAACTTTTGGTTATAAAGCTTGTAGCCAGTCTCCCCTCTAAGGTGCGCAATTGCGCAGTACATCCAGACAATTTGCGCAGTGCTATTTCACTGTTTCGCACTTCCAACATTTTAAAGTTAATACGGAAAATATATATCGCATAGCCCTTTCAGCGTTGGGAACGCTTCACTGTATGTCTGCTTGGTTGCGCAGTTGCATGCGCTTCGTGCACAACAAAATATACATTTGCTCGGTGTAGAATTTTCTTAGAGGAAACACTGCTTGTAGCACTTTGTAAAAAACAGGTAGAACGTGTTTTCCCAGAGCTGTGGTAGTTTAAAAATGTTGCTGCACAACCAGTGGCGTAACTATAGGGGATGCAAGGGGGACATCTGTCCCCAGGCGCAGCATTTTGGGGGCACCAAATTGAGTCGGAATGTTACGTAATAATTTCAAAATGTCAAATGCTGGCGGACACTGATAATTACGATTTGCAATATGTCGAATGCCAGGGGCTTCCCTGTGGCGAAATCGCAAGATTAGCAGTTACCTACCTCAGGGAGTGAGGGTATATAAGGCAGAGCTCCAGCAGTCAAGACCCACATGTGTTTGATGACTCACGGGTGCGTCACAATGCTTTCAGATTGCCAGAGTAGCGAACTTTCCGACTTCGCTTTCATTCTATAGTTGCGTCACAATGGGACGGGAATCCAGCGTTTACAGTGCATGCATTACGCTACCGCGCGTATTGTTAAAGCAGCGATTACCTTACAGTATGTTGTTACGACAGCAAATGTGATTTTTAGGGAAGTTTTTAAGCTTTGGTGGTTTAACAAACTTTATGTTGAAATAGATTTGATGTGGTTCTGAAGCTAGTTACGATTATTTATTTTTATGGGATATTTAAATAAACGGTGACTACTGTTGCAAGATTCTAATTGCAACTAGGCAACAGCATTGAGTATATTTGCAGATTTTTTTAAAGTGTTGTGGGGATCCGATTCGGGTCCCTAGAATTGAAAATCGGGTCCCTAAAATTAGAGAAAATTATCATCGGGTCCCTATAGAATCAGAGAAAATCAGGTCCCTAGAATCAGAGAAATCTGGTCCCTACAAGTCCATACCGGGTATCTAACATTTTCCTTAAAAAAAACTGATATCAGTTATAATTGTGAACGTTTTAGTCACTGCAAAATTTTTAAAAGAACATTTCGACCTATAAACTAAGCATCTCAATGGACATGATCGTCGAAATTCAGTTCACAAAATTGCTAACATAGAACTTCTCAGGGGGCGTCACTGGCCTTAGATATTTCCTAGTTTAATACGTGTAATGATGTGACACGTTTAAACTATACCAGCTTTTTTGACGAAATAATCGACAAATTTGCACCACCAAAGGCAATAAAACTTTGTATTTGCATAATTACAAATAAAGCATTGCCTCGCAGTATTTCTTATCTGGTAACTTTTCAGTGTATCCTATTATATCCAAAAATGTGTCTTAGGATTTTGCAATTTTATATTTTCCAATGGTTTTGTACAAAATCCTTTACCTTAGTTTTCATATGCCTTCTTCTGTCTGTCCGTCTCTTTTATGTATTCGTGAGTCTGCCATAAGTCAGTCTTTAATAGATCTCAAAACTGTGGGAGTGCATGCTACAGCTCACACCAGCAGTGATTCTGACCAGACAGAACATTTTTGTGTGCATAGAAATCTGTCATTAAAATTTATGCAGATTTTTGCATACCATCAGGGAACTTTTGCCTAGTTTTTGCATTTTCTTTCACTAGTTGTTACAATTTGAATACCACAATTTGGAATGTCGCAATACAATAGCTTGAATGTTCAATTGTGACCGAAATTTCAAAGTGGGGATAGCTTCACGCGAAACGATTTTTATTTTAACTATAAGATAGTTGATGATTTCCAAGATTCAAAGCTCATGTCGTTACTTCCGTGACGTCACAGTCGTATTAAGTTTTCGGGCGAGGCGGGTCCAGAAACAACTATATGTGGGGTCCGAGTCAGCTTTTGATGCCCCTTCACCCAAACTCGCTCTCAGTCACGAACGGGCTGGGTTCGCCCAAACTGACTTTGTCCTTGGGTGCGGGAAACCCTACGTACGCCACTGTGCACGACTACTACTGCTCAAAATCGTGTAAATGAACGTTTGGTTGAGTTCTGGAAAGTTACTTCATTTGTGACATTTCATCTGAATAAGTGGCCTTGGAAATGCAACGCCTCTCAGGAGAAAACGTCGTTTTAACCTTGAGTCAGTCGTAGGTTCAGTTTCCGCACAAAAGTGTTAGATGCACTAACGATTTGACTCCATCCCCAATCTCCAGTTGACTCGCATCATTTGTCCAAAAACGAACGTGATTCGGTTCAAATCTCATCGTGCCATATATGCATGTGATGAAATCATTAACAGAACAACTTAACAAGCATTTTTACAAAATAGGAAAAACATATTCCTTTACTTTTTCTATTGACAAGAAAATTGCACCGAATAGAAAGCAAGACTTGTGGTGATTAATACGTTGGTGCTTTTTGGGAGAAACCAGGATTACTACAATCACGAAAAAGGATGAAACGCCGACTTTGTGAGCAAACGTGAGGACGACAATGCCTTCAAAATTTCCCTTAAAGAGGCCGAAGATCCCCCGGCTGAAGCTGAAGAAAGAAAAGTCGGACAAACCCGGACTAACAACGCGTTTCAAGTCTTTGTCTTCGTGGAATAGTGTTCCGATTTTATCCACTGCACAAAACGAACCTGAACGTTTTTCAACCTTAGACGATAAAGGGAATACGGCAAGTTGCAGTGGAAAACTCTATCTAGAGCAACAAAAAACGAATCAAAAAAAACAAGCTGTTCCTTCTCAAGTCGATTCAAGCACTGCAAGTGCAGCAAAGCAGGCACAAAACAAGCCCAAAGAAGACATTTGTCGAAATGGCGAAAAAGCGCCCAAAAAAAGCAATCGTACTGTGTTTTCTCGTTTCACTTTTCCAATCTCAGCACCTTTCAACGCTCTATTCCGTAATCAGAAAATAAGCAAGAAAGATTCAGTAACCAAAACACACAAAAACATTGAAATACGAAATGAGGTAATTCTGACGAGGTGTAACAAGCAAATAAGTTGAAGTTGTTTGTACAGTATAACATACAGAATTTTGAGTAGAGTCTCGCGCTCGTTACCAACTTCCAACGGAGCAATTGTTTCTTGTTATACTTGAGGTCACAACTAAAACAAAATTTACGAAAATTTGGTAACTTCCTAAAGACTTAGTAATCTTTAAAAACGAAAAATGCTGCTTGACGTCAAAATAGACATCACTGATAGTTGGGATTCTTACTTTTTTTTATAATAAGCAATCGCAGTTGGGCTCAAACGGTAGAAAAACGTCCAACACATTAATTACTGCGCATCTTTCAAAATCCGCATTCAATGGTTTAAGTTAAGGTTAAGTTATGGTGCGCAAGTGTAATTTTGCAACGCTTCTAGAAAAATTGTATGCAACGATGACATCGCGTTGTTTCTGCAGGATGAGGAACCCGATGTCGATGAGCAAATGAAAGAATGTCCCAAGGAAACAGCTGAAGACATCACCGATATTATAAAAGGTTAGAAATTGACTCTGAAAGGCCTACTTTGTTTCATTCCATTTCGATCGGTTATGCAGGTAGTGACCACTTCGCAATTTACAACTATGGACGCTGTAGCAAAGTGCAAATGCGTCATCGAAATTCCGTGGCAACAGCTGCAAAGAACACGGCGCATGCTTGTGCAACGCCGTGATGCCGTGCAGCTCAACTCTTGTAGTGGTCACGTTCGTGCCGTCACGTTCGTGCCACTACACAGAAAATCGACAAAGTCCGAAGGGACAGCACCAGATGAAAGTNNC
>JGI24022J15233_10002244_pt1 | contig 17769 bp, 16 predicted proteins | sample Ectturendosymbi2_FD_15233 | JGI IMG/M metagenome (IMG submission 15233) | reverse complement strand
CCTGGGTCACTAAAACAGTCAACCACCACAGCACGTACTCCAATTTGTTCGCAGGCAGTCATCTCCTTACCGCGCAAAAAACTGTCAGCGAATGTTACGTTATAAAGCAGCTTATTGTTACGATTGTCCAGCGGTCTGTATATTCAAGGTCTCTTTCCCCAGGAGGGCCTTGGTACATTACGGACCACATGATATAGCCGTAAGGAACAGGACATAGAATGTGCGTTAAGCAGTCAGAGAGGACGTAGCAACTTGGGTTTCCGAACACTACGTGCAGAACAATAGCGTAGTGGCTTTTATGAGCAAATATTGCCGATATATGTTGGCGGAATTTTGCCGATGTGATACATCGGCAACGTCGCCACATCGGCCGATTTATATCGGCATTCCGATGCATCGGTTGAGCTCTAAGAATAACACTCCTGATTATGAAGATTATGAAGTTACCATTTCAATGAGATATACTAAGTCTCTCATTTCATTCCATTTTTTGTTACCTAATTTCATAGTTTATATTACTAAGAAACCTAGTATAAGCGCATGGTTAGGACTGTTTTGGTAATTTTTTCCTATTCAGTGTTTGCGACAATGCTGTATGAAGATACTACGCATCTTTTCACTGCCACGCCTCCCTTACGTAATTGTTTTTTGTTTCAAGCCCCTCTAACATTAAATAAGTTGTAAGAGACGCTCAAAAACTTCCTTGTTGTGGAGCGCGTAAGGACTCAGGCCTCCCTGGAAATTTATTGACACCCTCTGGAGAGGTGTGCCCCCGGTTAAGAACCACTGTCATAGGGTATTACAATCCAAGTAAAGTTTTTTTTTAATGTGTTGGTGTATAGTTGTACATAACGTAAATGCTGAAAGCACAAAATCCTTTAGAAAAAGCGTTTCCCAAAAATGCTAGAACTTTTCTCTACATGCTATCTACATATGTCTGACTTGTGTTGTCTTCCATTTCCTTCCAGACAAACTTGCTGATGTAATTGGTTTGGCAAAGTTTTTTGTGCAACAAATCAATAGAGCGGAGTCGGACAGCCAAAAAGGCTTGCATCTGGAATGTTTGTTATCGGTTCTGAAAACACTCCGATCAACCTTTGTTCGGGATCATGCCTTGTTTCATAATTTTATCAGGTGTGTATTTGTAAGTCGTTTCACTTAAGTCCCGATCTTTCTGATACTAAATACACTTTAGTGTAGTGGCTTGGTGAGCACAAAAGTCGGTGTTGCCCCGTCAGCTCAGGTTCGTAGGTAATTGACCAGAGCAAAAATCGAACTCATTTTAAAGTTTTGGATTATCACTTTCGGTCTCAGTTGTTGCTTTAATTTTGAGTTTGCCAGTGCATTTTTTTGTTGGAAATAGTTTTAGAGCAACATTCAGCCAGTTGTCAGAAACGTGCATCAAATCTGTCGTGATCCACCCGATCGCGCCTTATACGAAGCACACAGTTTTTTCTGAAGAGGAATACTTTACTGGAATGTCGTTTCGAATCTGATGTCGTGAATTTTAATAAATCCAACGTTGCAGATTTTAATATGTTGTTTTTCTTTTTACATGGAGCTTTTCCTTAGTAATTTGTTGGTCTAACGTAGGGATGTTAATATTTTTGTCCGAGGGCCACATAAGTTGTTACACAACAGTTCAAGGGACGGACATAAACTCCGGTACAAAATAAAATAATGTCAAAATAGTAATATAGTTTAATAATAATAATAATAAAAATACAATATAAATACGATACTGAAAAGAATGGTGAAATTACATCTTTGGTTTTAGCAAATGTGGCTTCAGATGCGATGGAACTGTTAACAAAGGCCTCAGATTGCAGCAACATATTAGCTGAGGTTAGGTCAGCCTGCAGCGCAGTTGAACTGAGCCAACTGACGTTCATGGGGCCATCTTACATGTCGTTGTTTGGAAAAATATTACATTCCCCCAAATCAACAAATTTTTCGTAAATACGTTATTTTTTATTTATTGATAAGTGTCTTTGCGGGCCGTAGTTGGGAGACGTGTTTTTTTCGCTGCGACATTTCGGTCATTCGTCCCAAAAAGTGTGTTAAAACCCGCCGTAACAGAATTAACTAGTCTATATTGTCGGTGATTTTACCCGAATCAACTTAATTTTTCTTTGTTCATTAAAAAAAATTCGGTCTATAACTGAAAAAAACTAGTTGGAGACCCTGGTCTAACGTATCGTGGTTTGTATTTGGCACCGTTTTCAGTCTCTTGTTACACTTCATGGTTTTTCTCATTGTTGGTGCATTCTTCCAGAAATGACATGTGCCCGACTTTAGCCTCCGTTATTTGTCTGAGCAACGTTGCAAACAAGACACGTCCTCTTACCTCAAAAAAGCTTCCAAGAATAATTTCGAAGACCAAAGGTGAGCTAATGTCAAAAGTCCAAGCATGTCAGTTTCTTTTCCAGTTGCATCTACGTTGAAAGAAAGTGTTGTTCCACCGCCGATGGTTTTTAGCGCTCGCCAATATAGCGATTTCGATCACAAAACACCGCGCGGAAATACGCCAGAAGCTTTGTTGTGTGTATACCCCAGTCTTCAATTTTATCGCCGAAGTTTTAGATACAAGAGCATTTTTTCACCACTTCGTCACTGTTTTTGTTAAAAAGCATTGCAAACACTTGTGTATACTTGCATGTATTCAATCGGAGTGTGTGGCAATTTAGCTCAACTACTCTGGGTAAGTTTACTTAAAGAACTTGAAACATAAGGATTCACAGAGCCATGTTGTTCCATCAAGATATTTTCTTTGGATTTGGTACAGTATGGCAAAGGATGCTGCTAAGGTAGAGTAATTTGACTGAATTCATGACTGAATCTCTCATTGTGTGCGACAAGTGATTTCTTGTGCAAAACTTCTCACTCATCTGCACCATCAGTGCACATTTTCTCTCTGTTCGTCGTCCGGTTTGAGGAAACATCGGGCTAAAAAAGAAAAATAAGCTATGTGTTGGCTTTTTCGAATGCAATTATCCTTGCACAGAAAAACGCACTGAGCATTCCTTAGGTGGCAATTTGCTAGTCCGTGTTTGTTTTGGATCTTCAGCAACATAAATTTGTTGAGCTTGTTTTTAACATTGTGAGCATTAAGCAGCATGAGACCACCGCGATTAGGTATTATGCTTGTGGGTCAAAATCTTTTTTCGTGAGTGCTTGAAGATTTTTCTGTGACTTGAAGTTTAATTTCGTTCAATGTTTTTGAGCTGTTCTGGGCCAGTGATTGGCAGTTCTCCAGGAATACCGATGCTCCTTGCCAACCACTCCATTTTTAAAGAAAATAAAGGAATTTTATTAGCATCACCAACAGTAGCGGAGCCAAGAATTTTGTTCGGGAGGGGCCAGTCAATGACGTTGCCAGTCACTGACGTCGTCTTGAGTCCGACTGTTCCTTCTGTTTATATTCTGACAGTTGAAAAATATTATAAAGCACCGGTAAAAATCTTGGCAAGTTTATTTCGGAGGGGGGCCATGGCCTCTTCGGCCTCATTCTGGCTGCGCCATTTGTCACCAGCTCTTGGATGGAAACACACACCTGATCAAAATGCAGACCTGTGTAGAGAGACCGTCTGAACCGATAGCCTATCATAAAGGCAATAGCGTTGTTGGGAAAAGAGCTGTTATTACACCAGTCATGGACGTCGGAAAGGGGCAGCCAAGGCCCTTTACGTGAACTTTCAATTTCGGTGAATAATAAGGTACTGAGAATTACCAATGTAATATTTGTAGTTACGTCACAAAGTGGTCGTTGGCCTGCAGACAGATATTAGCTTCTTCTATCCCATTCTGGTCTTTTCTTGTGAGGTCATCGCTTTGTGCATCGTGTCGTTTCCAACAAGAGCACTTCCGTGTTAATTCGCGGTTGTAACATTCCGCTCATCATTCTCTAGATTTTTATAATCACGTTGTCTTAAATATCTTATCTTAACTTTTTAAGCGATAACTATTATTTCTCTGGCAGAACTATGTCACCTGAGAGGTTGCATGACCATCTCTCAGAAACATACGGCACATACATGAATATTACCTTGAATCTTTATTCGGCCTAGTATCTTATTTATTTATAATCGGGTTAGTTGGAATCGCAATGGTTACTATTTCTCAATTCCCACAACGTATTCGTGTACGAATCCATTGTCAAACTATGTGTTGTGAAAAAACTGGAATAATGACTTCCAACTTGTGTTTGTGCCTCGGTGCCAGCGCTATCATTTTTATGTTTTCATAGGTGCCACAGTCACCCGTTCTTCTATGCTACATCGGAAAGTTGCCTTGCTAAGCGTCGAACTTACTCGTCTTGTTGGATGCGTCGCGTCTCTTCGTTCCCACGTCGCTGTCGTGTTCACTCATTTGCTCTCCGCTGCCGCTTGCACCCAGCATGGAGTACCATTCGCGATTTTGAAGCAGGTAAGCCGCGCAACATTTGTTGCTGTAGCTGTGATCCTTATCAAAACGTGCACTTAAGCCATTGTGTGTTACAGCTGCTGTCGAAGCCTGATATCTTGTGCGATCTTGCTGGGCCGTTTCTGGTTCGTGACCTCAGTGAAAAGCAAAACCATGCTGGCATTTTACAATTGTGAGTATCCTCGTCGTTACGTCGCTTGCTTTACGCTTCCGAGTCCCGTGACATGTAGTTATTAATCAAGATATGTTTCGACTAATCTGGATTGAAAAATGTGCGTGCTTACCTATGAATTTCAATCTTATTTTTTTATGTCGTTTCAGAATAATCCACTCTATGCTAAACTCATGCGACCTGAGCTGTGACAACAGCAACCTTTTGGCTGAGAACATTCAATCTTCCATTAATGCTGTAAACTCATTGCTTGCTTCGTTAGAACAAGCCAGGCTGGGCGAAGGTCTTCGCGAGGAACAGGTTGGATGTTAATGGGAACCGTTGATAGGCAACGACAATTGTTATTGTGCAGTGCGCACCATCTTCGTTCAGCGTCGCCGCATTGAACAAGCATATAAACCGAGGACGGCTGATTTCGTAGTGAGTGCTGTATTGGTGGCGAGTGAATAGCAGCACCGCGCGTGAAGCTTTCCCTTGCACACACACCATTCAAAGCCGAGCTGGACAGGCCGCAAGTACCATTCTTTAATTCTTTCGCATGACCCGATCGGGAATCGAACTTAACCTACCAGCTTTGGTGGCGCGTTCTAAACTAAGACTAAGCCGGATTACAAACTCTGTCTTCGAACCCGCGTGCAGATTTGTGAGCGATCCGAATGTGTGCTGCTGTGCAATCGTTTCCAAAACCATCTCCGATCTCCGTCATGAAAACTTTTAATTGATAAAATGTTGAGTTGTACTGAAGCTTTGTATTTTATTATAGCGTAACGTGTGAGCTTTTGATCTCTTCACGTGCAGAGCTAGAACCAGTTTCTAAGCTTTTGCGCATGTAGTATTTCATAACCAAAGGAAAGCTTTGTCACCGTATCTCTTCGTACTACTTGGCATGATCTTGACTGAGGTTCACGTCGAACTAGTTACGTATAATTTACAAATCGGTGAAGACACAGATGTTTTATTTATGTAGCGGACAAAGGATTGGAAAATTTAAGTATGGGGTTATGAATTCGTTTTAATTCCTGGAATATGTTATGATTAACTGTTTTTTATGAGTGTGGTTGTTAGGACGACACTGCTAACCATGCGACTGATTCATGAACACGCGGCAAAAATTTTCCTTGCATCTCTGTACAGGTTGCCAACTATTTCCGGCACTGNGACTTCGACAACGAGTCGGACGGAGACGGCGGTTCCGACGAACAAGACAAAAGCGCCGTCTCCGCTTTCAGTGACGAAGAAGAAGCGGAAGCTGATCGCAAACCTGCAAATGTGGAAACGGAAGGTGATTGCAAATTTGAAAATGCTGAACAGGCAGCGGACGGTGAAGTGGACAGCAGAGCAGCAACGGCTGGTGAAGAAAACTTGTCTGACGTACGTATGTTGCTGTTAAGAAGGTGTCTGACGATTCCACCGCTGTTGCGTGAACTTCGGTTTATGTGTCTCAGGTCGAAATCCCGGTGACGCTGAAATGTCACACGTACTTGTCCGAAGACGACGACATATGGATGTCGACAGAAGACCTGCATTCTCCGTCTTCACCTTGTTACCAGTCTGCGAATGAGGATGCCGTCGTGCCCGAAGATGCTGCATGTGATCATGCCAGTGCAAGTGGTTCGTGCACCTGCTTTGTGACTAGTTTATAAAGTGCTTGTAAGAAAGATACGATGAAAAGCGTTATGATGCGGTAGTACTCCAAATACAAAGCGGCTTGTTGAAATATCCTCTTGAATGCCAGCGTTGCACCACTTTTTCCTCATTGGTGCTGCCGTACCTCCGGTATGCCGCACGGCGTACTCCCACGTACGGCTTTTAGTGTTTCCAAAAGTCTGTGTTGCATGGGACAAATATCTCGGGGAGGATGGGATGCAGTTATTTTTGACGGTCCTTCGTGCTGCACTTTGAGAATATTTTTCAATGTTTTTCAATCTTTTCGATTTTAACAATGTTTGGAGCGCATTATGCCTAAACGCCCACCAGACGTATTTCTCTAAGTTTACTTGTTGGTCACAATTTTGTGATTAGTCACACCCGAGTACAGTGTTGTAGAAACTGATCCTTTCCTTCTAACAAGCAGCAAACCTCTTCTGCAAACCGTAAATCCATGGGTGGCGTTAGTGTTTTCTGGTTTCGTCTCGTAGCGAAATGCAGTTTTACTCCTTTCTCGTCGGATACGAAATATTAGCGCAATGTAGACGCCGACTACAGGAAGATTTGGTTTTTGCTCTGGATACTCAATCGTCAAAAAATAACTTTTTAGCGGGAAGTATGGGTTTTCCTACGCCCGCGAAATAAACGTATGAGGCAGGCTTACGTCAAGTGGCATTTTGTATAGACCGCGAAGGGAGTCGAACAGAAGTATCTTCGCATTCGACAGACACAGCTTCAGAGGTATTGTTTATCTGAAAGTAGTTACGAGTTAATTTTAATTGTCTTTTTAGCACTGTCGAGTGTAGTGGACTTACTATGAAGTTTTTGCTTTCACTGTTAAAAGCTAATAACTGCTTTTTTTGCTACTCATTAAGAATGCCATTAAAATACAGCAATGTGAGTCTGTCTTTAAAGTATTAATAAATCTTTTCACCATTGTTGTAAGATTGATGCGCAGTGATCGTGATTGCCGAGCGCTTTTCCATTAATTATTCCATACCAGGAATCTGACGGCGATATTCAAAAGTACATGGAGGATGCCGTTCTACCATCTGAAAGCAATTCGGACGTCCCCCCAAAACGTGAGTGGATTAATAAGGAAAGACATATTTACGTTTCCCTGGTTTGACTTTCTTGACAAAGTTGTTTTGCAATCGGGAAACTTGCGGTCACGAAATCCGTTTATCCCCGAATGAATAAATCCCGAGTCCGAATGGTCAGTATAATTTTTGTATTTTCAGTGAAGTGCAAAGTCGCAAACATCGAAACCCATAACCGCTTTTCTAAATCCACGTGTTAAATCCGACAAAACTATGTCAAAGTCGAATCCTTTCTCACGCGTGTTATGTAAAGTGCTGGTAAGCCATGTGTGGAGTCAGATTGAGTTGTACCGGAGAGGAGAGGCATGTGTGATAACGCGACCTCTTTTTGGAATACCTTGCAATTTTTGTGTTTGCTTCCGCTTAGTGTTCACAGATTTTTTTCCTTATTTTGTCTATATGTTTTGTTACATGTTTTTTCGTATCGCTCTGCATAGCACTGCCACGGCCTACTTGAGATATCTTAAGTAGACCGTGGCACTGCTTATGGAAATCCGAGTGAATTTCAAATGCTTCGAAAACTCATGAACTTGTTCAACTGCTGTTGTCGCTCCAGTTTCGAAGCGTAAGTTCTTTGTCCGTAAGCTGATCCGAAGTCGCCTGTCACGGATGTTGATTTAAGGACTGCGGGCGGTTTTCACGCTACGCCGCTGTCGCTGCTTGACGAAACGTTTCCGTTCACTGTTCCAAGCGAAGTTCTCGCTCGCAGCGTTTCCTGTTTTTTGTTGCGCAGTGATCGAGTCCGCCGAACAGGCGAAGCATCGATTCATTGCCCAGCGACACGTCGCGTATCTGGCAAAGCTGCTTCCCCAGCTGCTCGACTGCGACAGCGTTTCCACCCTCGATCAAGTCATGCAGCAGGCCGCCTCGCAATTCTGCCATGGTTGGTGGAGCGGCTACTGTTTGCCCCTAATTTTTTTCGTTAATTTTGAGGTCATTAACATGGCCACAACCGCGTGAATTGCCTGATCTTTTTGTTTTGTTTTTTTTGTTTTTTTTAATTAAGGCGAAGAAATTCGCATTTTGATGAATTTGTGCAATAAATGTGTATTCGAATCTATTTTAAAGTAACTCTCAGTTGCTCTAGAACAGAGGTGGGCAATTAATTTGGTTCTGGGGTCACTTTGAAAAGCCCGCGTTTAGCGGAGGGCCGTACCTCCTTTGGGAAATAGAAGCAAGTCTCGGTTAAGCTGGCCTCAGCACTAACATTTGCTGTGACAACTTGGGGGAAATTTAAGATTTGAATATTTTTCTTGAAGGCTTCCGCGGGCCGCTATTTACCCACCCCTGCTCTAGAACAACCGGTTTAAAACGAAAAATGTGAACTTTTTAAACGTTTGAAGCTGTTTCAAAAATTCCGAAGTATTGTTGCTAGAGTATGTTGTGAATATTTGGGTGGAATGATCTGTCCAACCTCCACGGCCTTCACTCTGTTTAAATATTCAATCAAATTCTTTAAAAGTTGACAGTCATTACCATGTCTGTGGAGACGGTCTCCGCCAGTCTGTGATAATATTTTTTTTGTGAAGAAATCTACGCGACATGGAAGGTCGATTCGGTGTCAGTACAAGCAGACAGTTTGTACACCTTATCCCATTCAATCCTCCTGCTTGCATTGAAATTGCATCTCAGCGGGCATTACGTGGACTCCGGCGCGCATCTTCCGTGCGTTAAGGTGAGACCGCCTGCGTGCCCAAAGTGATGTCAGTGGTATTTTTAACCTGGTGCTGTACACGTGCCTGTTGAGCTCGCGCATTGTTAGACGTGAAATTCATATACTTGCGAGAATCTCAAAACGATAGAGTCACAACAGCTGTTGATGCAAAGTGAATTCAAAGAACGCTTTTGGCTGAAGTTTCGTTGCCGCAGAGTCAGTGGGTCGCCGGTCAACAGTCGAGCGGCGTCTACCTCAGCAAAGCGTGGCTGTCCGAGTCGTTTCGTCAAGTCATCACCACGGACCTGTTCGCCGGCGCCGGTTTCGACGCCAGAGACGAAGTTCCACCTTTGGTTACTACTTTAACTGGTAACGACAGTGCTGAAGTGTTTCGACGTCCATTTCATTCTATGCTGTAACATTCGCGGCAGTGAATGTGCGCTGCCAAGATCGTGTGACGTGAGCATTGCGTACGTCGCGGAGCAAGAAGTGCTTGGTGACTTAGTCGTGTTCAGCATGTCAGTAGTGGTTGATTTCAAGCTAGACCCTGTTCTCTGTTGGAGATTTGCTTCCTATGTCTGCTCAGAAATCGACGGACTGGACGGAAATGATCGCGAGTCTCGATTCTTGCGCAACTTCAATGCATCTCCTGATTCACCGCATTCAATGGCTCTCCGTGCAGGTAGATTAATGCAAAACAAAGGTTGCTCTGTTACCGCCGCCTCTCATCATAGAAAAAAAACTTTACATTTTCCACATCGTTCCAAGATTGTCGCTGCGCTTCGATGCGAAAAAGCGATGTATTCGCCAGCAGTGGTCTAGCGTTCGTAAATCTTATACTATTTTCTTTTTCCCCAGGAAAAGAATTCGCGAGGCAAGTCGCCGTGTCCACTTGGAACCTGATCCTGGACATTCTTCGCCTCCCCTTCAAGAACGTGCAGGACGCGCACAACGGCGGCAGCAACTTGTCCCAGTCGCTCTACCTCGTCTTCTCGCCGTCGCTTCTGCGAGCACGGTCGTCGCGCGAGCACGACTGCGTCGTTTCGAGTGTGGAAGGGCTTCGTCGCGCGATCAAGCTGAGCTGCGTTTTAGGTGCGCCGCGATGCATTGTGGGAATAAATAACGCGGACCTTCGCGTATTGGACAAGCCGCGGGGCGTTGAACGCCACGCTGGCAACGGTGCCATGTGTGAAGTGTTGTGGCTCGCCGCGTTTGAATCTTCACGTCAATTAGTGTGGATAGCAACGCTGATGGACGACTGCACACGAAAGCAGTTAATATTCAATTTAACTGCTTTGAGTAAAACGTTTAGGCAGTGGTGCACTGGTGTGAGCTCGTGCGCCGTACGAAAACCATTGCAACAATTGCGATGCGTCGTCATGATGTGCTTCTTGACATTTGCTTGGTAGCAACTGTGATCAATACCTGTGATGTATTACGGTTAAGGGCAGTTAAAAAGATTTCGTTCTGCATTATTTCGACGTTTTTTTCAGTGAAATTTTCCAAAGTAGTTGAGTAGCTGATCTGTTCTTTGAAAACAGCGTTGCTGGACTGCTGCTGAAATTAACCGAAAAACTGGGCGGTTGCTAAATTTTACCGAAAATTTTCAGGAAGATAATTGGGCCGCAGGTGAACGTTGCGGTGTGCGTGGCATGCTTTGCGTGTAGGGTAAATTGGAGACACGAAAATAACCGAGTTTTAACTCTGTTTGCAGGAATCCAATCTTATTCAGGTCCCGTGCTTGATCAGATGGTCGAAGCTTGCGTTCCTGAAGATTTTTCCGCTGGNCGATATACACATGTAGAAGCCATTTCGGGTAAACAGGATACTGCTATACAATTGCTTTNTAAAAATTTCGTAGCAGAAACTACTGGTGTGCGATTCCAANCATTTTTGGATCTTCGTTAATGAATCGCTTTTTACCTTACGTTAAACTAAACCGGCCCCAAGAACCACTGGTGTAAACGTTCATGCTTTTTGATACCTTGTTGTGAATTGCCTGATCTGTAAAGTGCGGGGAGCGTGAAGTCTTGACGCAAACAAGTCGCTTTGTTTTCCGTGTTTCGAACTTACGTCATTAGTTTGGTGGCATTTTTCGCCTTGACCCACAATTAATCGTATGCATAGGTCACCCCCTATTTTCTTGGCGACAAAGGGAAAGTAGTGACGTTCACTCCTCGTCCTTGCTTCAGAACGGCTTTCTCAGTGATGCCAGGTTATTTTGCAAAAACAAGCAAGAAAACATTAAAAACAAGCCAAAAACTGGTAATTTGACCGAAAAACAAGCCCAACATGCGTTGGCAGGAAAATGCAACAAAACGAAAAATCAGCGAGTAAATTAAACAAAAAAGCATGGTGGCAAATCCGAAAAAACAAGACCAAAATTACCAAATTTTCACAAAAACACGCCCAATATGCCTTAAGGAGCAAATTGAAACAGAAAATTGCCATCATATTTGAAAAAAAAGAAATCCGCAAAACAGAAATCTGCAAAAAACAAGCCCAAAGAACAAGCAAAATTCAGTTAAAACAAGCAACCCGCAAGTCTTCCAGAAAACCCGCAAATCCACAAAAAAGCAAGCCCAAATTCGCGGGAAAACCGCAAGGTTGGCAACACTGGGCTTTCTGACCTTGAATTCCTGGAGATATCCGGGTCGAAGTTTCCTGCTCTTGTTTTTTATCCGCTTCTCTCCTAAGCTTTGATTGACTGACGAACCAGGTGCTGCTGATTTCAAAGCGGGTTAATATTTGACCGACCGCGGCCGACAGTTTTTCAATTTTCTATTATGACGCAACTGACGCTGACCGGTAATTACGTCATAATAGAAAAGTTAGAAAGTATCGGTTGCGATTGGTCCTCGTCGGTCAAACGTAAAACCCGCTTAGTGAGTTCATGGCTCACCTTGTTTCCAGTATTGGGTTTATGTAAGCTTGTAATTTGTATGCGAGCTCAACAGCTGCCAAAGTCAAACAGTCTCGGAAAATCAACCGAAATACTTTTTATTGTGCGGGTTTGACTGCGATGTCGGTATTCATTGCTTTTTTGCAGCTGATCTGATATACATGTATATGTCCTTAACGTTGTTATCTTACGTCGTGACACCCACGCGTGTTATGTAAACGGTTCGAGCTTTCACGAACGTGTGCTATTTGCAGAAGCAGAAGATTCAAACAAAGCTGGCGCGTTGCAGTTGCACATGTGCCAGGTTCTTTGCATGGATGCGGTTCTAGACGTCGCTTTTGAAGTAAGCGGGTATTCGCCAGCAAGATGGGAGGCTTTGCTCAGGTGAGTGGCGGCACCTCGCGGTATTTTGTTGTTAGTGGTTGGTAGTGAGCTGTTCGGCGAAGAACCAAAAGCCCGTTCTGTTCGTGTTTCCTTCACAACTCTGTACGATTCGCCGATTATAGCTGTGTTGAATAATTACCCGTGTTTCCTGCTATCTTTCGCTTGCTGCAGACTGACACCTATTGGGCTTACTGGTGTTCAATAACGAAGTGTTTAATCTTGTGAGACTGCGTTAACGCCAACTTCATTTCATGCCCCAACTAACTTGCGAACATGGCATCGTTTCTGCAAATCACATTTTGCTGCCACGGCAGTCCACTTTTTTAAAAGTTTATTTTCTAATGTGATGTATACTTTTCAGGATAATTTCGTTTCTTGCGTACCTCGAGTGCGTCATTTTCCAAGGTTCCAGGTCCGATGGGACGACAAACAACACTCTTGTCGATGCCCGCTGCAATGATGTTGATCTGGCTTCCATTGTCAAGGTCCGACTTTTTTTGTATGATTTCATTAATAGCATAACTTTCTAAACTTCGATTTTCGTAAAATAAAACGTCTCGGCTACCCAAGTGTTCTGCTTTCACTACAGTACTGTAAATTCGAAAGCCAACTTCGATTTGTGATGTCATGTAATTTCATCCTTCTTTGCTGCAGTGCTGACGGGTTCTTTGTTGCAGACTTGTGGTTTGCGAAGCTTTTGCTCCCACATCCCGTTAACGATAATTTTATATTCCTGTGCGTACGGGGATGTTACAAAAATATAGTGCCTTGTTGAAGCAGAAACGCCCAATATTTTCAAATTTACTTCTAAACAATGTTGCAGAGCATTGGCAGTTGGCATGATTGTTTTGTAACAACCGATTGCAACAAAACGAATGGCGCTGCAGATGCCACAACTCTGTGTTCGCACATGTACTGTTGGTTATTCTGTGGCCTTCATTGAATTTATTAAAGGAATATGTGACCCATATTGAAATTCAAATTATACTCCTTTCTTTGTTTGACATGTAGTATCTAGTAAGAGAAGATGATTTGCTGAAAGCAATTCAAGGAACGAAACTTAAATTTTAGGCGCTATACTTCGCATTTTATAGATGTATAGTTTCTTGTGTTGTTCATGCAAGCATCGGAGCTTTTTTGACCTGCCTGGTAACAGGAAGCTTTCTTAGGTTTCGTCTTTTACGTACAGGAGAACATGAAGGAAATATCGTGGTCTAACATGTCATCCGGTGACGCCCAGCTTTCCAGCCTTGGGTTTCTTACCCAGGCCCGCACTGCCCAAGCTGTCTGCCTTCTGTCCAACATGGTGGACCAGCTTTTTGAAAAGGTGCCGTGAGCAAAGCGACAAAAGTCTCATTACAGCAGTTACCATTTTTGTATCGAATGCATCTCAAACTACGTTTGTAGCAAGAAGGTGACTGAAAGTTTTTTTAAAGCTGCGGTCAATTTTTCACCAAAGCGTTTGCCGAAGTGCTTCGTATCTCAAACCAGAATACAACAATGGAAAACAATTGAAATGTTTCAGTCCAGCACTTCACAATTTCGATCAAGAAAATAAAATCCTCTGATGACAATGCCGCGAAGTGATTTGCTGTTAGAGGGCTCAAGTTTCATTTCAGCAGATTATTTTCTTCTAGTTTTGGGTGTAACCTTGATAAAGTTCGATATATCGGAATGTCGATAATAGTTCGTAGCTCGCAGAAATGTTCATAACAGAACCGCCGCGGGTTGATCATCAACAGGCTGATCAATTTCGTTCTGACATGGTNAGTGCGCANCCAGGGTGGGTCTTGTCGACTGAAATCGATTTGCTAATTTCACGACCTAGTATGGTATTTTTGTTGCGGTGTTCTCGGCATCCAGAATGCTGTCGCCGACGCGAAGGTAGCGAGCTGTTCCACATTTTTCAACTTACACCTTTCTCTCTGCTTGCTGCAAGTGTTTAAACATCAAGTATTGGTTTCACAACACTTCACAAGAAAGTCGCTTGTGTTCCTTTTTTATAGGACGACTGTAAAATTTTTTCTTTATGTTGATCTTATGTGTGTGGATCAGCTTAATCCTTGAAGCTGTCAAGCGATTTACGAATGGACTAATTTTATAACGTGGAGGTGCCAGTGATGTCACTTACTGTATATCGATCGCAAGACTTTGCTCTTAAGCGCGATATACGCTGAATTTCTACATCTTAACTCTTGTTACCGGTTGCTTTACTTTTCCAGGCGGCGTTACACTCGAATCTCAACACACTGATCAGCTTTGTTCGGCAGTTGTGTGTATCGGCCACTGAACAGTTGTTTCCATCGAGCGATCGTGCGAAAGGTCGGTATGTTTCCGTACCAAGCTCGAACGTGATGCTCTCCTGCCATGTGCTCCAGAACGTACTTGATGTCGTTGCTCTAGTAGAGTCTATCGATTACGATAAACACCAACTCAGTCGTGGTTTTCGGCAAATCAACAAATGTGATAACGGGTTTGATCTCCGGCTGCCACTCGTTTAAGTACCGAGACCGACTTCTGAAATACTTGTGCGCAGGAACCAGACTCCCCTCCAGACTGGTTTTCAAAGATGTGTTGATATATTTAAGAGTGGGAGATCCCATCNGCTGCTGTTTGTAACGTATTGCATCTGTGAAGGGGATTGTAAAATTCTTCACCATTCTTTCAGTCCTGGACGGAAACATCCGTGGAACGCCGCTTTTGTTTCGCTTGGGCGAACTTGTTACATTGTGTGCGAGATCCTCAGAGCGTCCGTTGCTGCACATAGCAGGTGTCTGGAACATCGCTGCTCCACGTTTTGCCAAGGTTTGCTTCTCTGACCTCCTCGATGTTGAGCTGTGCAAATAGCATCCGCTGCTGAGGAAATGTGCTAAAAAATAAACATGGAAATCTTTTGGTGAAATAGTTCTCCATTTCATTTTGCTTTTCAAAGGAGTTTGAACCCCAGTGTTTGTCACCCTCAAAAGAGAAAGAAACTTTCGGCACAGCAGCCTCTGGCTTCATTTAAGTTTAAATAACCTGGTATCGGCCTTGCGGCACCCACTAAAAAGCCCGGTTCTACTCGGCTGGTATTTTTAGATTTTCACATAAAATATTCCGTTCAGTAGAATTCTGCGTTTAACTCGCGATCAACTGGAATCGCAATAAAAACAAATCGCAAATGGAATTTTACTGCAACGTTCGCACCACTATATTCACGTTTGGGCCCTCCAGAGATCCGTGCACCCTCAATTTGGAAACGGTGCTTTTGTTTGAAATCAGACAGAAATTCTGTAGTAGCTGAACCTGGCTGGTTCTTTATCGCAGGCTGCGGGACATCAGGATCAGAAGATAGCGAAGCAGGCGGTCAGTTTCATCCACGACACAATCACAGCCGTTCTGACGCCCAACGAATGCAAAGGCAATCGCGCGATGGCGCTGTGGAACGAGAAAGAACCCGAGTATTTTCGCTTTAACGAGGCTCTCTTGCTGCCATTCGAACGCGCCATGCAACTCGAGACCTGCGATCCTGCTGTACAAGACCAGGTGCTGCTTGTTCGCTTCTTTGCTCAGTGCAAATTTATTTTTCCGGCTTCACCAGTGCTTAATACGCCAGCGTAATATGGCCTTTGCCTTTACTAGCTTGAATAAGCTGTAATTTTTTACCCGTTTGTGGTGTCTTTTTCGATTGGCTGGTTCGAACCTGTCTTTACAATCTTACCGGAAAATTACTTGCGTGATTGACACATTTTCTGATTTAGCATAAAATAACATTTGTTTCTATTTTAGCCGAATTGCAAAAGTAATATTTAAGCCACTCGTCGTTGTCATCATNCCAATTGTAGAGTCGATTTGTCAAAATGTGACGTNTGTATTTTGCAAAGCAGCAGCGCGTTAAACGATTGCCGAAGCTCTAACCGCAGCGATGCGTGCTTTCTGCAGATCGTCAGTTCTATATCGCAGCTGGTGGAGGCCAACCCTGACCGCATTGCTTCAGGCTGGCGTCCGCTGTTCAGCGCTTTGAGAAACGTCACCTTTTCCGAAGGACAAACGCTGGTGAGTTGAAAGAGGTTTATTAAGCTAACTGGACGCAAGAGGCTGAAGCTTTGCAAATCGTTACGAATGACTCGTTGGAATGTGACAGAGTAGTAGTTTCGATTGTATATTTGAGCTTCTTGCTGGCTGTTTATCACCACCGTGAAGTTTTTCCTAATTATTGGTGTTACTGTGGACTTTGTGTGTATTTCCATGGTGACTACCATTTCCATGGTGAACGGAGAATGAAGAGAAAGCTCATTTAATCAAAAGTGTGGCTTAAACTTTTGGGAAAATGAGGACCAGTTACGTAAATTCAGTGTTGGCACACTTGCACAACTGCAGTTCTTTTTCATTATAGGAAAAATCTCCGGTGCTTGATGTCTTAAATGCTTTTTTCAACGCGTCACGTTCTCCATCAGTTTTCGCCAGTGCTGCTCACGACTGCATCAAATGCCTGCTCAAACAGCTTACAAGCGTCGAAGGTATTCAAAGCGATTCTTTGGCTTGTAACCCTCTCGTCAGTGAACCGATAATGGTGGAAGTTAGATCAGTTGCGTTTAGCACGTGAGCGTTTCTTTGGTAACGCCCCAGATCGCAAAATATTTCTTTAAATGTAAGAAATAAGAAGTCAGCGTTTGATGTGACTTCGTTGTTCATTGATGCGTGCTGGCCGATTGTTATTCCACCTGCAACCAGTATTGCGCAATACAGAATACCGCCGCTAATCTTACACTCGTTCCGTGCAGACAAAACCTCCGTTGAAGCTGCAGCAACAAAATTTTCAACCAGCACACTACTTTTGAGGTATGTGTAGCTTGTGCGTGACCGTGTGCTCGTCGTCAAAGCCATGCGAAAAAACACCTGCCTGGCCAAGTCCGAGATACTGCGTATATTAAAGTCGTTCATGAAGGTGTGTGTAGAACAGTTTACGTTCTATTCAAAGTGACCGTCAAAGGGCCGCCTGGTTTTTAAGCGAGCGATTCACAGTAATGTGAGCTCGCGTTTACGAATTCTATTCCTATTCGCTGTCAGAGCGGGTCTTGCAATCACATGATGGTTGCCGTGAAACATCTCTGCAAATGCTGTTTTTTATTTTACGAGGGATGGGGGTAATTTTGTGGGCTGCTTAGCGAGGCACGGGCAAGTTGTAAAAATTTCTTTTTCTGTTACGGGCGGTGCTGTTCAGTGATTGTTATTTTCGCAGGTATTTGGAGAACACCGCCCTTATCTTGTTAGACATGCATCGCGATAAGGTTCAAGAAACCTTTCATAACTCCAGCAACATCGATGTCACTCCTGCTTGCGCAGGTAACCTTTTCTCCGTTACTTTTCTGAAGCGAAGAAGAATAGCACAATATGTGAAACCAGTCATGTTTTATCAATTAACACGCATCGGTCGTGGAGTGCATCAAACCAGTGACTTGCGCAGGGGACGGCGGCGTGTGGCTGACTCTGACATCGCCAATGTGGA
>JGI24022J15233_10002241_pt1 | contig 17773 bp, 10 predicted proteins | sample Ectturendosymbi2_FD_15233 | JGI IMG/M metagenome (IMG submission 15233) | reverse complement strand
GGAGCTAGGGCGTTGGTAAGGCAACCGAAAACTGCTGTTTTTTAGGCCGAAATCGAAGTACGAATATATCGTACGCCGGTTCTCAAAGTGTTGAAAAGGTTTCTGCCAAATATTTTCATTAAAGTTGTTCAGTTGTTTGCAACACTAAAAGCAACCTGTACTTTGATCAACCTCAGCTATGACTAAAACTGAAGTTTTTTCAGATGTAGCACTTTGGGTTTTATGGCTTTTGCTAGGGATGCTAGACCATGTCTAGCTAAGTAGGTAGACCTATCTTAGCTGAATTTGTTGTATATATAGTGCTACATAATATGTAATTCACATACCACTTATGTAGATATAGCACATACTATAGATTTGTAGCACAAATAACATTAGTATTGACTAACACTGATTAGTAGTAAAAGCTATTTTTGCCCCTGGCACCTTATACATTTCATGTTCCCTACAGCAGTGTCTTTGTTTCCCTCAGATTGTCAGCCTGTATTCGTTTGTTGCATCCAAGTTCAATTTCCTCTACTGTGTCCTTAATTCAATTGCATCCATTTTTTGCTTTAGATTTTGCATTCACAGTAAAGTCGCCTATAACTTCGGCTATGATGACAATTTGCATAAAATGAGTTTTTTGATTGGTCCTACCAGAATTCCTATTTCTAGGTCATTTCAGTTTGGCTGCAGCAACTTTGGCTATATCATCACTTCATTTGTAGCATTGCTTTTTGCCAGTACCTGCAGAATATTATGTTCGTTTTTGACAAAAGTTGGAAGTTGTATTTACAGCTTCAAGTGTAAGTTGTGTACGTTACATGCTATTATTAAGTTCATATTTTATGACCAAATAGGAACACAGTTGACATTCATGGTGGAGCTTAAATTGTAAAACAAAAGAAGCAGTATCCAGTTGTGACATCGTTGTTTCAATCAATGGTGAAAATGGCAAAACTAAAATAAAATTTTATATTCTTACAATAATGTTGCCTGGACTTTTTAAAAATAAAGATAAAATTATTTATCACTTTTTCTTATCAGAGTATGTTTGAAAACACGATACAGTAAGTGGCAATCCTAATCAAAGAAAACTTTTAACCCTTGCCAGGTTTTGACATAGAACTAAAAAGTCTTTTTAGGAACATCAATGTTTTCTTTCAGCGATAATTTCACTTTTTCTGGTTCCATGAAGTGACGTTAAAGGGCAATTCTAGTGTATTTGTTTCTTTGTAAATTCACCTCTATGTTAGTGCATGTTCTCTTAGTATAGCAAGCAAATGTACAGCAGTAAAAGATCGTTGAAGTAGTTTTATGTTATAAGAAAGTTAACCATGTAACATCCATTAGCATCTTTAGTCAAGAGCATTTTTTTGTTTTTTGCATTAATTCAAAGATGAAAACATGATTTTCATTAATTTTTGTTTTTCAGGTCTGTACCAGAAGGCACGCAGTGCACCTTTCGTTGTGAACCTGGATTGACTCTCACTGGTCAGCATATTTTGACTTGTGGAAAAGATGGCACATGGGATCACAATCCACCAAGATGTGAACACTATTGTTCAGTTGCAAAGGTTTTGTGTACTGATATTTACCTGGCATTGTGTTCCGTGTTTTTTATTACTCATACTTGTTTCTTTTAGGTACCAAATGGAAATTTGAACTGCAAAAATGATTACCATTACCCATCATCTTTGGGATATATGCGTTCTCCTGGGACAAAATGTGTTTTGAGATGTGATGAAGGTTAGATTGTTATGTGATCATACACAGACATCTATTAAATTTGCAAAATAGGTTGAATATTACAGAAAAAATTGTATCACAAGGTTCCATTAGAAACACATTTTTCAAAAAAAGTTTTCATATGTGTAAAAAAGTTGCAATTTTGTATAAAGTAAGAAACTATGATTGCAGCAATAAGAGACTTTCTATCACGTGAAGTATGACAAAATACTACAAAGGCAAGTATGATTACAATAATGATTGCAAAAAACACCAGTTTCCTTCACTTTGTGAGTTCTCCTTTGCTTGTCGCATAGTTTTCTCAGTTCATCAACATTTGTTGTGTTCAATCCGAGGAGGTAATCCCTGCTACAGCTTTCCACGAATGTTGATATTGACTGAAAGAATTATGAGACAAACAAAGGAGAACTCATAAACTGTTTCAAAAACAAAGCTGTGTTTGGCGCAACAATCAAAAACTGAACACTTGTTTCATTGTACAGTACACCCCTAATCTATTGTTTGTTTTGTGCCTAAGCAAGTGAGGATCGTGAAATATTTATCCAAATTAAATAAATAATTTTATCAAAATTTATGTCTTTGACCCATTTTCTAGACTTCGTAGAACATAAAATGCTCGTTCCTTCTAGATATTTTGTAAACTGCAACATTCTGATAACCACATCACTTGCCGCTGAGCACTGTCATCATCTTGAACACAGTGTGTTCCTAATGCGAAAAATGCTTGTTTAAGCCGTTGCTGTGTGTAGGGTCCTTAGTTTGCAAGGCTCTAGAAGGTCAACTTTCAAAAGAGTTCAATTATTTCAAATATTTCTTTAGTTCAAATATTTCCACTCTTGTTCCCAGCTACAGTTGGTCTGTTTTTTTCTTCTCTGGTTTCAGTGTCAATATGTCAATAATTGTTTACAATTATTGACAGCGTAGGTGCCAAGTTTGAACTTTATATGGGAGTGCAAAATCCATGATGTCACAAAATATGACGTCAAAACCTGTGATTTTTAAGTCTTCTCTTCCATATTTATATGAAAACGTTTAAAAAATTCAGAATAATGGCTTAGTTTTTGTTAACAAAGAACTGCTCAATCAAAAAATGAAAAATTAGCAGGACTCCTGGCCAGAATTGCGGTACTCGCCTGGACTGCCATACTCGACGCCTATCATTGAAAGATTTACATGTGTTCCCGATTACTTTCTTCAGTTGAATTATCAGCAACTTTGTCATTTGGAACAAGGTTTAAGTGCATGTTGCAAAACATGCTTTTTGTGAGCTTACCTTTTTTATGGTAGGTTATGCGCCTGTTTCAAGAAACATGATTATATGTTTGGAGCATGGGACATGGAGTGCTGAGCCTAAGTGCATTATTTTGACCAACTCATTTGCAATTTTTCAAAGAACAAGCAGTGGTGTAAAATGTCTAGTTGCTAATGAAGATGTTTTTAATGATAGAAACTGGGTTGTATCATTATTTTCTTCGACTGATGCTTGCACAGGATCTGGATACAAAACTTTGTAAGTTTTTTGGTATTAAATTCATTTTAATAGTTCCTTTACCACATTAGTCTCATTTGATGTGCCCACAGTTTAATCACAACACGTTTGTTGTGATTGTAACTGGCTTGTCATTATTGCAACAACTACCCAGTAAAAGGTAGCAAAAATAATAAGTCTGTTCATCAGGCAGTTTCAGCTGATCTTGGTCATGCATTGAGCAACCAGCTTATGGATTGATCTGAAACCACTAGAACATATGCCCCATTAACACTTTTAGAGCCGCCTGGTTTCGGCAATTTTCGCAAAAAAAAAACAGCAGTTTTCGGTTGCCTTAGCAACGCCCTAGCTCCTCCGCCCATTGCACTAGAGAGCTGTTCAGCGGCTCAAACGGATCGGCCAGTCTAGTAGATTGCACTCGAAAAAAATTTGGGCGTTGGTATGGCAACTGAAAACTGCTGATTTTTAGGCCGAAATCCAAGTACGAATATACCGTAGACTGGCTCTCAAGAAGTTAAGAAATTCGTACTTGAGACTCACCAGAGCAATATTGTGTGCATGTCAAAGTTGAACCACCAGACGCCAGTGCAAAGGTGATGGAACCTGACCAGTGCCGATCTTGTGAGGTTAACCATCTAATTTTCATTTCCTCCACTTATTCCGAATTTTGACCACTTACTGCACAACACAAACATTTTGTATGTTGTAGGCACACATGTATGATATTTTGCTGCTGCAGCATTTTATCTAGTGGACCGATATGCGCAGAGTGGAGCAAGTGTCTATGCCCCAAAGTAAAGCATGCAAGAAACAGTTTAGGTATTTTGCAACAAACTTCAACAGCCTGCTAAAATTGGCTGATTTTTCAATGATGTAGTATTTTCTAATCAATGTAATATTGATTTTGTTTTTGGTGATGATCAGAAACTTATCATGATTTTAGATGGTACTGGCATGAGCAATTTCTTCTAAGACATGTTGGAACTGGCTTGTGTTTATCTGCCAAGGCCAAAAGTGCTGACTCATCGCTGATCTTGTTGCCTTGCAACATTCTTAAAGATCTACAACTGTGGGATTGCGATGTGTACCACCCATATCGCATCATACTTAAGGTAAGATCATTTCAGTTTTTAGTCAAAAAAAAAATAGCAAAACAACTAGCAGAAATTTTCCATTATACAAAGAAAATATAATTTTGAGTTAATCTGTCTCAGTGCATTTTATAAAACTGCTTAGTTTGCTTGATGCTTGTATCAGTATTATCTCATCACGTTTTCTTATTTTTTTGTTCAGGCTCATAACATTTTTCTTCAGCAAGGTAATTTGCAGAATATATACATGGGCATTCACCGGTTGTATATTATAGCACTTCATGCTCAACCCCCCGAAAAAAACTAACCAATTCTAGTGCTTTATAAATTAATCACAGTGCTGGTGAAATTACACAAATATTTATGACAATATATATCTCATTTGGAAATTCACCAAAATATTTTGTTTTTTCCATTCTGAAGTAGTCAACTAATGGTGTAGCTTTATCAGATCAACTAGTGCAGTGGAAAATTATGAAGTTTGCGGTGTATTTATTTTTTTGTAAATATTTTATATCAAAACAACAATTGGAACCTACGTTACCCTGCCAGCAGCTAACATGAGTATTATCAAATCAAAGAGTAGTTTTTCAGAAATCTGTGTTGTCCAGTATCTGCTAATGCAGGGGACTGTGCTTGGAATTGACTCAACATTTGCTGAGTTTGCTCCTCTGTTGCAAGGATGGACTCATTCAAAATCTTACTGGATCACTTTTAACGAAGATCTAGAATCAACTGCAACTATTTGTTCTCATAGAGAAGTAAGTTCTGTTACCAGAAGCAGAAATAATAGTTTTGACACACTCTCATGAGTATTCAAATTTTTCCATCTGCTTTTTGCTCAAAACTCGATTTAATAGTGTTTGCTTTTGCAGAGTAAATTGATCATATAAAAAAACTATTAAAAGCATATGTTTTCTTAACAAATGCATGTGGTTGAGCTAGCACCATAGTTCTTTTTTGTGTAAAGCATAGGTCATACATTTGTAACCCACATGCATGGAATGATGCTCTAGCAGGAATTTTAGTATTTTTATGGCTTGGAGTTGATCTTACATGAGTTATTAGCAGTGCACAAGAAATAAAAATGTATGTAATGACTACCCACAATAGAGGATAATGCAGTGCATGTGTGCAAGAAATTTTTAAGAACAGGTATGAATTCTTTTAATGTGCTCACCACAATAAATACATGCAGTAGGCTATGAGTTTTTAGGAATCAAGAATCTTGATGAAAGTGGCAGCCTGCTGTTAAATCACAATCAGGACAGATGTATGCATTTGTACTCAAACAAATACTCATTTTATGTGAAGGGTAGCCCAATGCTGTTGGTTGTACCTAAAGTATATAATTGCAGACAATATGCTTTGGTTTGATAAATTTATGTCCTTGGTGACAATTTTCATGAATTGTCACCTTGACCAAACCATAGAACTAAAGTGGAATGTTTTATAGACCTCTTTACTGCGATCAATGGGACCAGGCAATCATGTTTGTTTGCGATTTACCTTGATAACTTGCAGACAGCTGAGCTCAAGTCAAACGAAGTGGAGTGTTTATCCACTTGTAGAATCAGTCTATCTCTGTTGACATATCTTGTGACTGATGGGTCATTCCATGTCAGATCAGCCAATGGTGTTCACATCACCATCGCTGATTTGCTTCAAATTTGGTATGTAGGTACAGTAAACCTTGGTTAATCCAGATTCAATTTGACCCACGATGTTATCCGGATGGACCGAAGATGTTTTTTTCTGGCCTGATGTCATTTCAGTACTGAGATATCAGTGAGAATCATTCAACTTGAACACATTTATGACACAACAGCATATTTCTGCAGAAGCAAAACGAATTTATTGATGTATTTACAATGGTACATCAGACTAGTAACTGCCATATCCAGGAAGTTATGAACAATCTTAAGTTCATAATTTTAGATTACTTAGCTGTCAAAATCTGGGATTCTGGACTGACGCAGAGATTTTTGTGACTGGTCCTTAAGCAGCTACTCTATTTGGAAGTTAATGCCCTCCAAACATCTTACCAAGTACAATACATACTCAGGGATAATGCTTCACATGCACACTGAACACTAATCAATGGATTGAAACCCAGTGCGGCGGCATGCCTTCAGCGTTATATGTTCAGCGTGATATATTACGCCCATGTACGACGCAATATTCGTCTGTACGATTGGTCAAATGTTGCGTGAAATTGCGGCCGCTGTTATCATTATCCTAAACGTTCGTTGTTGATCGTGAGCACGTATGTGTTGTGCCTGAAAGATGCCGAATCTTACCTAGAGACCAGTCAGTGCACTCACTTCCCTGAAAATCCGGATTACGAGATGTGAAAAGAGCATATTTTATCCCATATTCGCAGAAATCCAGATTAAAAAATCCAGATAAACTAAAGATTTTTATAAAGAAAAACATAGAAATCATTCGTACCCCCAGTTTTATCCAGTTTTGGCGAAGATCCGGATTAACCGAATCCAGATTAACTGTGACTTACTGTAGTTTATCCATAAAAATGCACATATTTCTAATTTCATCAAAATTTGACCAGTTGTTTCAGAGATATTGGCCTTTGCACTCTTGAATACTTCTGAAAATGGTTGGTACTGCCTAATTTCTAAATGTTATATCTCAGCAACCACTGGTTAGATTTTGATGAAATTAGTATCAATTTGTAGGAAATTATCAGAGGATTTCATTTCTGAAATTACTTTTCATGAATATGCCTGTTGGGAAGAATGACCTTGAACCTTTTGTTTTGAACTTGACTACTCAAAGGGATACTCAATTATTTTTTGAACAGGTAAAGTTACAAAAGTCAAAATCTTTTGAGTTCCGCTCACTCCCATAAAATCAAGCCAATGTGACATGACTTGAATTGTTCTAACAAAAAACATGAGAATATAATACGATTGCATACATATAATCAAAATCAGGTAAATGGATATAGATATTAACAACGGTTGTCTGTGTTATTAATTGTTCTGTTGGTGAGTGTGGTGGCATTTTATGCTTCTTAGCAGTTACTTAAATTGTTGTTCCTAGGTAGTGATATTGAGCAGAAGGCAGTGGTCAAGATTTTCATTCATTGTGCAGATGCAAAACTTGCTCTTTATGAAGTTTATTTTTAAAAACGCAGATTGGCAGCATAAGATACGGACAATTTGCAAAGAGTGGAGAAAATTTTGACTAGAGGTTTTCAGATGTGCAGTCACAAAATATATCTTTCACTGCTGCCTTCTACTGAAGTCTAATTACTCCAGTTGAATCTTGCTCCATCCACATATATGCATGTGTCTTCTATTTCGGTTGAGAATTTCAGTAATGTCTGTCATGAAGAAAGGGTTTTGAGGAAACAGCAACTGTTTGCTGCAATGTTAGTAACCAACTTCTCAATAAACTTAATATATCTGGAATCTTTCGCCTTCCTTTACCCCAAATAAGTTTGCTTCGAATGTCATGTTTTAAAATATCTCACTTATTCTGAAAAGGACGAATAGTAGTGATCAAATCAGAAAGAGTATGTTTTACTCCTTGCAGTTTTACATTCAAGCAGCTGAGGTGTGGCACTTTGTTAGCAAAAAATCCAACAGTTTCCATTTCTTTATCATTTCTAAAAATGCTGAAAATGTCTCTTCCCCGCAAAAGCAGAAAATTACTTGCAAAAGGACCAAAATCTCTGCAAAACTCTTCCCTAACTCATCCATCTTACATGGTTGTGCTCAAGTAAATTTGCATAATTGCATCGCTATTGGCAGGAAAAGATTTGATCACTATTTTCTGGACATGATTCCACTACATTATTTTCACCAGGATAACAGATGTGTGAAACAGATGTATGGTGCAATATAGTCGAATAACAGCTTGACCAGCAATCAATTACACAGTTTATGAGGTGCTGATGTGCCAGAAATATGGCAAAAAGTGCTTGATTTGGGGATAAAAATTTCTGCGTAGAGAAAATAAATTTTTGTGAGGCTGACAAGGTCTGGCCGTCACCCATCCAAAAGTCCCGATTTGGTCCACGATCTACCATTTGAGTAGCCCTGCCCTGTACCATCACATGCCCTCTTTCCAGAAGTAGCAAAACATGTCATTCTACCTAGAGGCCAAAATCTTGAGCATGGCTACATAAGTTGATGAAATTCGACTTGTTTTTGTGTTGGCCTGCACAACCGTCAGTAAAATAGTGAACTTTCTGAACCTCTGGAAATTCAACTTTCAAATGAGCAATTAATATTTATATAAAAGCATAAACTGTGCAGGCATTGTGTTCTGTGACATCACTTACAATGCATACATTCTAGTGTTCAAGAGAGTCGACGATATGCCACAAACAGATGTATAGTCCCCTGTCTATTGTCCCAATGCAAACTTTGAACTTCATCCTGCATGATGTATGAAGTGGTTTTCTGCTAAGTCACCTTGAACAGTGATTTGAGTTTTAGGTTTCACTGACAATTTCAAATGTGTCATATATTTATGCTGTGCCCTTGCAGTATACCTATCTCTTGTCAATTTCATAATCTGACGCGAATGTTTCTACTAACATGAATGTTAGATTCCACGAATTTGGTGCGATCACTGCTAATCCATTGCTGATATGTCACCTCTGAATTTTCTGCATTTTTCATAGCTGTTTTTATTGTTTCTTACCTGCAGATACAACACACAAACACATGCTGAATTACAGATGTTTCACTAGGTCATGTATTATTGCTTAACACAGTGTGTAGCCTTCAAGTCCGAGACAAAACCTGAAACATTTGAGACCAAGGCTCGCAAAAATGGGTCTGAAGACTCAATCACTGGCTTCATGTTTTGGAAAATTGCATAGAATAGACAAATCTGAAAAAAAAGTGTTTGGCATGGCACAATGACATGCGATGAAGTATACATGGAAAGTTTTATGGCTGAAGTTAAAGAGCAGAATCAAATGAATGCAGTAATACTTGTTGAATATACCAGACGCGTTTCCTGCAGGCTGGTACACGTGTCACAGTTTGATTAGCAGTGAAATTAACATTTAAAAAATGGTTTGATGCAAATTTATTAATATGCAGCAATTTCGAGTGCAAATTATGATAAAACAAAGAATATTACATTTTCCAAATTTTAGTATGTTATGGAGATAGTGTCCAAGTTTATTTTTAATGTTAAATTTTTTGCATTACAAGAAGATCCAAATGGCCAAAGTCAAGCTCAAAACAAAAGGCTAAAGGTCATTCCTCCCAACATGCATATTCATAAAAACTTCATAAATGAAATCCTCTGACAATTTCCTAAAAATTGACACTAATTTCATCAAAATCTACCCAGTGGTTGCTGCGATACAGCATTTGGAAATTACGCAGTACCAAAGATTTTCAGCAAAAATCCGTAATTTCAAAGGCCAATATCTCAGGAACAACTGGTCAAATTTCAATGAAATTAGAAATGTGTGCATTTCTATGCATAAACTACCTACATACCAAATTTGAAGCAAATCAGTTATAGTGGTGTTGAAAAGTATAAATGTTTTGGTGATTTGATATGGAATGACCTGATCTTCAGAATATTTATGTTTTTTTCAACTACAGAGACCAGTTGGTTTTTGAAAAAACACTAACCAGAACCTAAATTGTTCATCTCCTGGGTGTGTATATTGAAGTTGCTGCACTCATATACCTTGTTATGGTGTTTCGTGGTCCATCTCAACAATAGTTTTAAAAGTCGAAATGTGGAAAAAATTTCTTTGCCATTTATGTCATTAACGCAGTATTTCTCAGGTGTAGAAACTAATGCCTCTTTGCTGATTAGCAAAAAAATACATTATATTTGTTGCTGCTACTCCACGTCATGAGGTATTCAGGTATGAGATGAAGTAAAACTCATTAACGCATCTTTTTCTTACAAACATGCAAACCATTTTTTACATATCTCTAACCAGTGCTTAATTTGATTTGTTAAGGCAGGTATATGCCCTTCCCTAAGACTGCCAAATGTTACACCGTTGCCATCAGTGTGTTCTAGCTCCTCTGTTCATATGTGGCAAAACTGTTCGCTGCATTGTGGTAATGAAACAAAATCTTCCAGTAAGTTTTTGTTGTCAATTCATATGTTTTCATGTTTTATTTTTGATGTTAGAATGCAATGTTTGATCTATGAGATTATATGAAGGAATCAATTGAAGCTTTGTTTCGAATTTTAATTCTCGTTACGGAGTTTATCATGAAAGATATGTTTATGTATCGAAACTGCCGATGGCTCCGCAATAAACTTTATCAAAGATTCTTTTATCAGTAGTACCTGCTTGTTTTTCCAATATCAACAGTCATCAATCTTGAAAGCCTTGTGCCTATCAATCATGTCCAACCTTCTGCTAACTTCTATTTGCACCCTAGCTTTTTCTCTCAAAAACTACCCTATGCCCAGCTTCTTTTCAGTATAAAAAGTTGCCATCTTATATTTCAATTCAACAGGTAGCATTTAAACTACAGTTCAAAAAGTTCTTACTTATCTAAATGCCATTCTGTGGCGAGCAGTAATTGTCACAGCAGTGATGCACACAAGTGAATCATGTCGCAATTTATTTGCACAAGAAAACTAGTTTCAGGTTTTTTAATACATCTTCAGTCCTGCACTGCCAGTATAAAAGTTACCAGTGAATGTCGACATTGAAACAAATGCAGAAAAACTACGAATTGTTGCTATGAACAATTCGCAAGAGCAGATTAATTAAGCCAATCACAAGTTATGCTTCCTAGAACTTTCCAACCATAGGTGCTGCTGTACTGTGATCTGCAAATGCAACGGCCATTAGCACTACTGATGGACAAGGAAAACACTTGCGGTAGCAAGTGCCTCACGACAAGCGAACAAGGTAATCAACAGAACGCAGCTTCTTATTACATCCTACCTTAAGTAGTTGCTTATCACAGACTTTCGCTCTGACGTGATTTTGTACTCTAAATCGGTTAATGAAAAAAAAGATGCAGGCCATATCAAATGTACACGCAGGTTCCCCACCCCTGCCTTAAAGTTACAGCAGATTTGTTCTTGTACTCCTGAGTGCGTGAAGATTTTATCTTAGAATCAGGCTGTTGAAGCAAAGCCGAAGGTCTATCCAATTTACCAGGTTGCTATACAGGTGTTTAAGGGTTCACTGTGATATATCTAAGGGTAGTCCCCAGTTAGGAAAACTCCAGATGAAACCTGTTTTCATGGTTGTTTGTTTGGCAGTTTAACCTATCAATTCATCTCACGCTGGCACCCATCAACAGCAAAAGACACTTCATTTCATCAAAATTATATCTGACCATGAACTCGATTGTAACCACGTAATGTGTTCATTTGATGACAGAAGTCTGTTCGTAAACATTCTTGTTGATTTCACTGTAAATTTGTTTTTTGTCTGATTTTTCACCTTACTGTTTCCACTACATGGTAGTTTTATTACTGCAAAGTTACTTCCGTGGAATGCGTGCATTTGTATGATCTTGCCATAGACAAAAATGCCTCTTGATATTTGTAATGATATGTTTGCAGGGATCATTAACAACTAGGCTATCCATCAGTTGGTCGCATAGAAAAATATTTTTTAAAACAGGTCACAGATCAAAAAGTTTAAGAAGCCCTGATGTAGATGATATGTTCTGTATGTTTGATTCCAAAGACAAGATGATCAATTCTTGTATAATTTAAACAAAGTCCATTCAAGCAGATTCTTTGCAAAAGAGGTAGAAGCAGACAAACAGCTGGCATATTTGGATGTCCTTCTGTCAAAAATACAAAAATAGTGTAATTGAAAGTTTATTCCATCGCTCCTATGAAACTTGCAGCTCTTATCAATTGATCCAAAAAGAATTCCAAAATATTCAATCCTGTTTTCTTAGCAATGGATACCTGGACTGTTTTATAGACAAGCAAATCAAAATATTTCTCAATTGTTATAAATACACTCATTCTAAAAATAAGCAATAAAAGATGACTGATATTCGAAGCATTCTTTTCTGCATGCGTTACTTTGCTTGAAACATCACTACAACTAGAAAAAGAATCGTGAAACTTTTTTCAAAAATATCTGAAAGAACTTGCCCATCTGTCTCTCATTCATAAAACACATACAATTGGAGTCCATTTAAAGTACAAGGACAAGCAAGCACATCTAGAACGATGCAATGTGGCATACAAACTTAAATGTTAATGTGGTTGTTCTTATATTGGAGAAACTCAAGAACCTTTTACTTTCATTTGGATGAACACAATCCTTCAAAATCTAACCACCAAACTACCAATGTAGTCAAACATTCATGCACATATCCAGATCATTTCATGGACTTTAAAAATGACCTCATTTGTGTCACACTGTCTTTTCTTGCATCACAGAGCCTTCAGGTTTTGAATTGCTGACATTGCCAAGTGTTGCTTTATTTTTTTGACTGAAGATGGATTAAGAATAATCCAAAACATCTCAAAATAAAACATGTATAGTTTTTTGAAGGCTTTTAGTGTTATTAAGTCCATGTCAATTTCTGTGAGGTACTACACCAGTTGTCATATCGATGCACAGTTTTTTACCCGTTTCATATAAAAAAATTTTTGTTTCATGCATATTGTGTGATGAATGGTTTGCACAAGTTAACATGATAGTGGAATGTTTGCTTTGTTTCTTGTCATTGAACCCAGTGAAACTGACTCGCAAGTTTTTGGCAACAAAAATTATTCTTTTGAATCATTATCTACAATGAGCATCAATGCATATTGGATTAAATTATGCCAACATAAATTTGAGTTAATACTGCATGAAAAACTAAGTCATACCACCAGGTTTTTCATCATTGTTGGTCAGTTAATATTTCTATGTCATGTACTTTTTATAGCTTCAACGATATAGCAAAGCATTTTAGTCACAATGGATGGATAGTTATAGCCGCTTTTTTGTTTTCAATTTTGTAGGCTAAAACTCTGTTGCAGTAGCTAAGTGATGCTAAAAGTGTTACTTAACACCTTTGGTACATGGGGTTTTCCCTGAGAGAATATGCTGGGTACAAAGTAGTGTTTGAAAGTTTACTATATAAGTACCAGTTTCCTAACACACTTTGCAGTTAAAACCTGAGCAAGCGCATCATTTGTTAAATCCACCGTTTCTCTTCATAGCTTATTATATCAGTACACAAACTTTCAAGATGAAATGTGCCAATGTGTGCAAAAACATAGTGAAGTTATGTAGACTAGAAGTAAGAATTTTTGTGGAATCAATGTTTTAACAAAACTTGTTTTCTGGATAGAGCTTTTCTTTTAATTTTTCACCTTTACCCAATGAGTAAAACCATGGGCAATACCCATGGTTATGAAACTCTGAAAATAAGTAGCATTGCTTATTTTCAAACTGCTTTTTATGAGCATTTCTTTGCCTCCCAATTTTATCTCACCCCACTTTTTTACTTTAGGTCAGATCTCTGCAAGCACTTGGTGCAGACCAACAGGAGTGTGGGAAGGCATCAACTCAGCACAGTGTGCAAAAGATTGTCCTTCATTAGCTGGTGGAAAAGGGATTATTTATTCATCATCCGTGTAATTTTAAGTTCATGTTGAATTTTAAATTAGTATTGCAAATAATATGAATTTGTGTTTTACTTTCTTTCCATTGTGAACATGTGTATGTTTTATTGAATCAACAGGTTTTAAATGGTCTGGAGGCCTGTGTATCGCTTATCCTACCTTCAAATGTGCACTGCCGGTGTACGAATATGTTGTACCTAAAAATATCACATCAGCTGCTAGNTTTGCACCACCTTACAACTCCATAACTCACCAGTTGATTGTGCTAGAGAGCTGTTCAAACTCTTAAAAGATGCAGCAAGTATTGAAGTTTTTTTGTGGGTGATGTCATAAGTGGGGTAGGTTTTAGGCCAGTATAATCAGCTTGCATACTTCAAAAGGCTATAGAATGCTGAAAATCTTTCTGTCTAGGAGTAATTTGCCAGTATCATGAGCATTGATTAAAAAGACTAGAACTGTTTCACTTCCAGAAAGCAAGGATAAGCCCATAAACTTCATCAAAGCCAGTGAAGTCTTCACAAAGATGTTCATGTTTATTCTATGATATTTCAGATTCATCTTAAAGATTGATGCAATGTAAACAGTTAAAAACCAAAAGAGTGTGTGGAGACAAAAAAGTTACAAAACTAAGACTGCTGGAAAGAGGCTGTCAGCACTGATTACCACAAGTGATGCATATTGCTAACAACATGGTAATATCCCAATAACTCATAAAAAAATTTATACAATAATTAAAATTTGTACATGATCAATTAAATACTGTAACACCTTTGCTGCTGGTAGTTTTGGGTAAAATATCGGTTTCTAGCATATCTCAGAACTCCATAATTCACCAAATAATTGTGCTGGAGAGCTGTTCAAACCCTCAAAAGACTCGACGAGTCTGCTGTGAAAAAAAATTTTTGGATTTCTGTTGTTTTTGTGAGTGATGTCATAAGTTGGGTAGGTTTTTGGCCATTTTGACTCAGGTTACCTGGCCCTGGGCCCAAACCGCTAGACGGAAGTATTATGCTGAAGTTTTTAGTGTAAACTAGGCTAGAATCCGAGTCTTGAGTCTCTGATTGACTTTCTAAGGTTCCGGGTTCAAAAGTCAATGGCCTTAAAACTGCAAAATAATTACTCCCTAATTAGATAATTAGTTAAAGTGTTGTTTTTAGACAATAACTTTTGAACCAGAAACACTGTGAATAAATTAAGAATGGCATATAATTTGAACTGGTGGCAAGAGGCAACTACTGATTTTTCGGAAATGGGCATAGAATGTTTCAAAAATTACATAAGAATTTGCCTATCAGACATCTCTAGCACTGCCCTATGTATATTTGAAAATAAACAAAGAATTCTGTGTTGATCTCGAGCTGTTCTTGTATGAACAGATAACAGTTTTTTTGAGGTTCAATGCATTGCACATAGCTTTGTTTGTGCATCTGGGTCCATTGTGTCTTGAGTCTTGTCTGAAGCTGCGTTGTGGCTTTAGGTACATGATTTAATTTAAAGCTTTTGTTGGGTTGCGACTACCAAGGCAGGAATTCAAATTCATTTGGGACTGACCAGTGTGAGAATTCCAATGACATTGTGTTTGGTAGTTTTGAATTGCTGGCATTGCTGTACTGTTGCTTTATTTCTGATTAAAAATGAATTGAAAGCTGATCTGGCACCATCTAATATAATAAATGTAAGAATCAAAATATCCCTTGGTCTATTTCAAGCTTAAAGAAAAGAGTACTGTCATTGTTATTTCAAAAAAAACTTGGGTAATTTACTTTAACACTTTGGCGTCCAGCAGGAATCAGGGATTCTCGCGCCAAAACAACTGGATTACACATGGCTTTGCGCGCGCTTAACTCAGGTACCGAAAGTGCTAGAGAGCTGTTCGAAGGCTCAAAGGACGCGGCAAGTCTTCTAGTCTGCACTCGAAAAAAAATTTTTTGATTGGGGGTTGTGGATTTTTTGTGAGTGACATCCTAAGTGGTGAACTTTTAGGGCACCTTGACCCACTTCACCTGGCCCTGGGCTCAAACCATGAGATGATAGTATTTCGCTGAAGCTTTTATTGGAAACTAGGCTACAATCTGAGTCTTTTGATACTTTGGATGACCTGCTGGGGTTTCAGGTTCAAAAGTTATGATCTAAAGTAAACAAAATATTTGACAAATTAGATAATTAATTAATTTGTTTATTTTAGATCAACTTTTGAACCAGAAACGCTAGAAAGATGATCAAAGGCTCAAAAGACTCTGGACTCGGCCTAGTTTCCAATGAAAACATCAGCAAAATACTTTGGCCTAGCGGTTGGACCCTAGGGCAAGTAACATGAGCCAAAATGACCCAAAAACTGCTTCACTTATGACGTCACTCACAAAAAATCCACACCCCCCAACCAAAAAAAATTTTTTTCGAGTGTAGAATAGAAGACTGGCCGATCCGTTTGAGGTTTTGAACAGCTCTCTAATGCAATCGGCGAAGGAGCTATGGCGTTGGTAAGGCAACCAAAAACTGCTGGTTTTAGGCTGAAATCTAGGTAAGATATATTCGTAGACCAGCCGTCAAAGTGTTAAAACTAATTATTCATGCATAAGCATACGAGTATGCATAATATAAAAAATACCAGTCAAAATCTCGTTCAACACCAATTAGGAAAATTGTGTTAAAAGATGTGTGGGTAGACTTGTTAGAATGCACTACCAACAAACATATGCATGAAAGCTATCATTAGCAATTATTCACAAAGTCACACGCAATCTAAGTGTCACCTTCCATGAGGTACCTTCACCTACCTTGCTCAGCAACATGGTGGTGACAACACTGCATGAAAATTACTGAGCCATTGCATTGTTTAGGTTTAAATCCATACACTATACTCTTTAACCCTAACCCTAAAACTCTAAACAACCCTCATCTACAACTTAACCCCTAAACCCTCAGCACTAAAATCAAAACCCTAGGCCTAAAACCTTAATCGTAAAACCTTGCACTCATACTCTACATGCCTGCAGAGTGCAGATGCAATGGCTCAGAAGTTCTCATCCAGTGTTGCTGCCACCATGTGACTGTTCATTGTATGGCAGCTAAAGTGAAGGTACCTTATACAAGGTGACGTTCTGTTCACATGTAATGAGTCCACTACTCCACTAAAATGTTTTTCAACACCAGTTTCTGAATTTTAGTTGAACTGGAATCTGATCGAAATACCTTTTCTATAGATATTTGAAATCATGGAAGTTCACAAGGATCGTTTCAAATTGTTTTTCCATCAAAAGTTTGTTTTAGAAATTTAGGTATGTGAACTACAGTGTTGGCATGGCAAATCAGCTAAAGGGTACAAGAAAATGACAAAACAACAGTAATGTATCTCTATGACATTTTTATCAAAATTTCGTGACAGATGTTTGGACAAGAGTGTTGCACACCTCACTGTGTGCACTTCATCATGTGCTGTGGGCTACCATCTGGCCAACGGAGAGGAATTGTGGACTTTAATATGTGAAAATGGGCTGTGGTCAGATGTTGAAGTTTCTTGTGTTCAACCATGTCAGCCACCTTTTGTGGTATCTCATGCATCAGTTTCATGCGATGCTAAGGTATGTTTTCTTTTAATTTTTATGTGGCATATGGCTTGCTTCAAGTACGTTTTGTTGTCAATGCTACCATAAAAAACAGTGAATTAAAACATTTGTGATTCAGTCAGTTTAAACGATGTCTGAATCATTTTAGGTATGTACATATGAATGCAATTCTGGATTTGGTCCTGTTCCTCCTGATGCTGCAATGATTGCAAAATGTGAAGATGTGGCTGTCAACACTTCCGCTGCCTTTCGTTGTGAACTCATTGTAGCATCAGCAAATGGTAGGATCTGTTTCATAACTGTATGCCGTGCCACACATTCATTTAATACCTTAC
>JGI24022J15233_10002240_pt1 | contig 17783 bp, 10 predicted proteins | sample Ectturendosymbi2_FD_15233 | JGI IMG/M metagenome (IMG submission 15233) | reverse complement strand
AGACATGGCTGGGGCCCCCCCCGACCGGGGGGTGCGGGGGGCGGTTCCCACGGCCCTGCGTAGGATTAATCACCTACAATTTCAAACGCATCGATTTTAAGCTGCGGCGTTAATGAAATTATTTTACAGGAATCCGACTTAGCCGTCCACTTCTGAATGAGTGTTAAGGCAATGAAATCAATTCGATAGACCATTGCCCAGAACCAGGGATGGATATTAGAACTTAGGGGCCCAAGGCAAAGTCAGAATGGGGGTCCCAAACCCCTACACATTAAAGTTGTTGAGGGATCTCCTTTGGCGCATTTGCACTTCATTTTGCATTATTTTGAAAAACATAAGACTTGCTTCAGAGCTTATTTACGACTCTAGAATGGTTCATAACAATGCAAACCTAAGTGGGAACTCTCAACCGCGAGCCCAAGACGACCGCCCCGTTCGACCCCTTATATCCACCCTTGTCCAGGACCTCAGGGTGCTCCCAACACTGGGACAGAAACAAAAGATAATGCGAACGAATTTACGTAAAACCTTGCTTCACAACCAACTTCTGATTAGTCTTTGCTGGGAATATTATATTTCTTTACCTGGATTTATAGTGTCTTCTGTGTCCTTCGACGCAGCTGCAGACGAGAATTTCGTGGAACTAGGCTTCCTGTGATCCTCTTCGACAGAGTGCTCCCTGCTCAAAGCATCATCATGTTTTCGCAAAATGTCTGAAATTGGAGTTATTCGATTCTCGAGATTTTGCCTGGCATGCTGTTGTTCGTTGACAAGTCGTTTGACCTCGTGGAGAGGATTATGATTTAAGTTCTCGTAAGTACTCTTTGAATAGAAGTTGGACCGCTCGGCATCCGGCAAAGAGTTTTTGGAAGTTGGTACAAAAGTGCTTCTTCGCCGTCCTAAATCGTCGTCGGCCATAAAGTCCAGTTCCTCGGCGTTCACGACTTGCCTGAGAAATGCGAGGCCTGGGAGCTGATACAGTTTTTCCAAACGGTTCTTATCCGCACAAGACAAAAACCGTTTCACCTTGACTAACTGTTCCCATTTGCTGTTGGCCCTTAGTATTAGCCATGCTTGTCGTGGCTCTATTGCTCCGTGTTCTATGAGAAGTGGAATAATTGATTTTGCTTCCAAGTTGACTTTCCCCTGCAGTTCTGAGTCGTCTATCTTCTGACATTCACATTCTCGATAAATGCCTTCCTCGTTTTCGTCGACATCTTTGATAGACGTTTTCATGGCATCACTGTGATGACGTCGCAGTTGACGCAAATAGAAATCGTCATCAGACTCGGTGGCGGAGAGTTCAGATTCTTCCCCAGAAGGCAGGCAAGGTCCAGTGGATATTGGTATGCTTGTTTCATCTTTGACAGAAAGTGCGTTTGAGGTACCGCGCAAGTTTTCAACTGTCTTGGAGGTTTCATGCGCAGTCATGGCCGCGTTTTGGGCAGTTTGAAAGTCTTTGTAGGAAGCAAGCTGACACAGCCTTCCCCAAATGCAGTTACGGCATTTTAACAGCTTAGCTAGGCCCAGGTTGGTCAGGACGTCCAAGAGCTTCTCAACTGCCCTTTCATGCTCTTCATTTGAAACATCATCACAGGAATAATCACTTAAATGCCCGACACAAGAACATCGGTAGAACTTGTCGAAGTTCAGGCTAACGCTTCTAGCCGTATTCAAGCTAAGGAGATTTTCTGTTACTAAATCGAATAAGCATTGATCAAGTGATATGCTTTCACCTTCAATCTCTTCCAGTATGTCCATCAACAACTCGTTTATTTGATCTACTTCGTTCACTCGAGCAGTTTCCTTCTCTTTGTCAAACTGCAGATGATCACACACAAGTGTAGTCTCTTTTAATTCGCTTGAAGGAGCCGAATTTATGGAACTNCGATCGCATTTCAAGCTAGACAGCGTTGCGCTCCCTTTTTTAGCGAACTCACAGGGAGTATTACGATTATCTTTCAGGTTTTCATTTATTGTAGGCTCTATTTCTTCAGGCGGAAGTTCACTAAACGAAACTCGGACGCCTTTTTTCTTGCCCGCATTTGGCGAAAGATTTCCACCATTGACGAGTATAGTTGTAAGAGATTCTTCACCACTTGTTTGGCTATTCACTGAATCGTTTTCAGTTGTATTCGAACATAAAGCTTGATTTTCCTCAGATACACCAATACCAATGAAGGATTCTTGAGCAGCAGCTTTGTTTGAAGAAGCTACTGTCAGTACTGGAGCCATTCCTTTCCGGTGCTTTTCAGGTTCGTCAAATACTTTGGGATCCCCGTTCAATAAGCTATTATTGAAAAGATTGCTGCCAAAATCGCAGGAACCGCGGACAGCAGTCTGATTTTGCGCTCTTACGTCACGCGTTGCAGTGTTGCCAGTCAGATTCTGCTTTTGCGGATCGCCCTTCTCTAAGCTTCTGCGATTGGCAGAGTTCTTACGAGTGGAGATTGGAAAAAGACATCGACTCACGTAAGACTGGCCATTTTTTCCAACACTTTGTTCTCTGGAACTTCTGCGCGCTTCGAGCAATCTTGCTTTTAGTTTTGGTTGTCTGATAAATAACTGTATCTGAGAATAGCGTTTAGCCACTGGAGCTGATTTATGTGACACTCCCACTTCTGCTACATCGGATTTGCTGGAGGTTTTAGTGTCACCCAATCCGCAACGAAAACTCGTTCGTGACTGACTTAGACCTTCCCCACTCGCTTCAACGGGCAGCGTAACTGAAGCATCTGAAGCCATTTCTTTGACTACCTCATTTTCAACAGGTGTAGGCACAGAAAAAGGTTGTCCCAGCGAAGTTTTTTCCCTGTTATGCCGAAGCGACACTCCCGGAGCTGCAAAGCTTACTTCTCTTTTAGAATCGCTAGTCGCGAGTGAAAGGTTAATCCACTCTGTCTTGATTGCGTCTTTGCGGTAAAATTTGTTTGATACGCTCAAACGATTGCCAGCTGCTGGCTTATTCTTGTGTGTCTTTTGCGTACCAATGTCACGGTTAACCTTGTTTTGACCAATATCTACATCTTTGCTGCAAACGCCGTGAGTGACTTCAGAAGCTCGGGGAGACCTGCAACAAATGTTGGAACTGGTTGTTAAAGATCCGCGTATTGCTTTTCAAAAACGAGTATTTTAAGAAATTTTTTTTCTGCAAGATTTTGGGCGGTAAAGCAACTACCTTCTTGCAGTTAGCAAAACTGTATCAAAGTTTATATATTTGAAATTTGTAAAATGCAATTTGCGCCGCATATAGCCCTGAAAGAACCAAGTCAGGACCAAGCACAGGTCACAATCACAACAAAATATGACGATTGTTTTTGAAAATGCAGTTAGTGGGTTCATTTCTGGATGTATTAAATTAAAAACCTAAGCCTGCTATTGTCATCATCACATGTTATTAAATGTTGTTCAAAATTAATCAATGCTAAGTTTTCATTACAAGAATGAATTTGTAAGATCACACAATCTGATGCAGGGTACGTACTTGTACGATGGATTTAAAAATTAACATTGAAAAGGGGCATATATGCAACGGCTAATAACGTTAAATTAATTGAAGCAAAACATTTTATTGTTCTTCAATGGAATAGTTTTTTTAGGGGCCCATTTTAAAATTGTCTTTCGCAACAGAATAATTTTCTTATGAGCCCTGAAAGGCGTCTATTTTTGGTGGCATTAAACATTATTTTATGGATCATTACCGCAAACAGGTTTTCTACATTCTCCTACCATTTGTGACCCTTATAATCATATCACGTATAGCTGACATGGAATCAGCTAAACAACCACAGCCGATTCATTTTCTTCTTTGACATAAATATGATTTTATTGCTTAGTAACGTTGCACAATTCATAGTTGTAAAACGAACAACTTTCAACTGCCTCAGATTAGGGATGTGCATTATGGAACATTTAGAGGTTCTGGAATATTCCGGAATCTTTACTTCGAATCCGGAATATCGAATCCTATTCCGGAAAAACTTGTTAGGAGCAAAATGAGCTGATCGCGCAGAGGTTCAGAACGCCGATCAGCGATCACACGACCTGTTAATTAGCTCGTTACATCACTGCTCAGTGCCGTGAGCTTGTTGATTGTTTCTTTATTTCTCTTACTCAGGAGCGCAAAGAGTGCCGCTGCAAGATTTATTGAAATTTTTTTTGCCAACTTTGCAATTTTACACGTATAGTCAATCCAAATTTATTTCGAATCTAAATATTGGAAAAACTTCTGATTTTTGGATTCGAATCCACAGGATTCGATGTTCCATTATATGCATCCCTACTCAGATGTTGAACTAATTGTGGAGTTTTTCAATTGTTTCCTTGTGCGTCAGAAAATTTTATTGTACTGTAGCTAGTACCACAAAAACAACAAAATACTTCAACGTTCCAGACATTCTTGCTCGTCTCGTCGCCTTGAAACTATACGACAAATAAGATTAACTAATTCTGTTATTGTTATGCCCCTGCAGGGCAAATTTAGAGGCAACCGTTGCTAGGCATGAGATTCAAAGTGTGTCGCCCGCATTTGAAAAGTTTCAGTTAAGACAACGTTTACGTATTGAGTTTACATGTTTCTCCTTAATATTTCTCAGTAAAGTCGCAGACTTTAGCCATCAGACTAAAGAAATTAGCGCATTTTTTACCATTACTCCAACAGCTTTGCTAAGGTTTGCCCAAGAGTGGTGTGCCTCAGCACTCATTGTTTTCTCCATCACCAAACTTTGCAGCAAATTTTTTCTCAATACTACATTTTCATACACACCTTTTTCTATACCAACACTCCAAAGGCGATTCTTTGATTAATCTGCAAATGTGTATGTCAAGAGTTCGAGAATTTAATAGGAAATTTCCTGGTTGTTCAGCGTATTTCTTGCTAAAGTTAGTTTTTGTTGGCATGGTTTTGGGAAGAACTCGTTTGCATTCCAAACGTTTAAAACCGTTTTTAAACAATGACTTATTGAGCAAAGTTATTTTATGGACGTTTTGGTCAAAAAAGGGACTTTTCCTGAAAATTTGATTTGTTTGACTTATTCGGACTATTTGTTGTTTTCACAACGAAAGGTTACTATTTGGACATCAGCAAAAAAAAGATTTTACACTGGCATGTCCATGTATGTTTAATACGCATGTCATCTTGCTAAAATGTTTGTTTTAACTTACCATCCCATGTTTATTAACCTTCTTCATAAAGCAAAAGCTGATTATGAACATTTCGACTATCGTAAAAACACTCATTTTTCCTTTCAAAGGTTTTGTAGGTTTACATTCAAATCAATGTTTTGATGTTTGCAACCGTGTTTTTCACTTCAGTTCATGGCTACTTTGTGTTGTTTCAAATCACCTATGCGTTTGCGCGCTGGTGAAAGAGTTGGAGTTCGCAATACTGCAATCTACATGTGCTATTTCAACGTTACTCAAAATAATGGAGCAATATCTGAGTCACCATCAGTGTAAGCGTGATCAGAGGATTAATGTGATGACAACTGTACCAGTTTGAACGCAGTAAAGGTTCTTTTTACTTTCAACTTACGCTCAGGTCTCTCCCAGAGGTGCAGGTGCAGTGCTAAAAAGGAAATGTGGGAACGCACGCAAAAAACAGACATTTTCAACAGCACTTCAAACTAATTTTTAAGTTAGTATTGAAAGAAGCGTTCACTTTCATTACACTGCAAACGAAAACAATCACAGTTTTTAGGGTGCTACGCAAGAGATAGCTTGCAATCATAGTCGTAGACAGAGTGGGGCCCAGGGGGCCATGCCCCCCAAATTTTTAGCGTATGTAGTCATTTTGTGCTTTGAGAGGCGGGATCCCAAACAAAATAGTGTTATTCGCCCAAAATCAAACATTTTGGACCCCAATTTTTTGGACCAACAGATTTTGGGCTGGCTACGACACTGTTTGCAATGTATGCGACATCTGGAGCTACACACAGGAAATCTGAAAATAATAAATAAATATCTTTAAGTCAGGTCACTAAGAAATATCTGTAAGTCAGGTCACCATGACCAAAGTGTGGGAACGCCTTCCCACCCCATAGTCCATCCTCCAAAAATTAAATTATGAATCTCTTGTTTACTGAACAGTGACAGTTTACGTTATGCATTTTTTCGTTTCAGATTCTTTGAGCCTTCTCAGTTTGCATTGAATGCCAACTTTCAACAATCATTTCTCAGAAACGTAGTGTTTAACAGATTTGATTCCCGCTCTGCAACTGGCACAAAACTTGAAACTTTAACCCTGAAGTAAAGCTCGCTGAAAAACTTAAAATGGTATCGATTCCAGCTTATTTCATACAAACACTTGGAAGTGCCCGGATTTTTCACCAACAACTATGCATCCCACGAAGCAAAGTTCGAATTTTCGTTCAGTGCAGTGATTCTGTTTTGTAATTAGCGCAACACTGGTCTTAATTGTCTGGTACGCCGAGGCACTTGAGACGCTTACTTAATATCTCTGCTATTTGTCTCGTTAAAGTGACAACGCTGCAAAGCTTTTCGCAGACGTACTTGTCAATGGTACGAGAATGCAGCAAATTGACTTGTTCCCACCTTGATAAGCTTTCGGCATCAGATCCAAGCTGCTTGGTAAGTTTTCTGTTCACATCGACTTGAAGATTCCGTTCCGCATCAAAGGTTTCATCTCCAGCAGTGCACTTCAATCACACACACAAACAATCAGGCTTATACTTCAAGCTGTGGAACATGAATCCCATTAAATGTCGATTCCTATTTTAAACGAAGGCAACGCACAAAAGCTGGCGACTTGGCTAGTCGAAAACGCGCCAAAAAGGTGTCGTGCACCATTGCACAACCTTATTTTTTTATTTCTTGTTGCAACGTTTAGTCATTTTGTGGAAAAGTTTTTTCCATGCGTCGTCTGCAGTTTTATAGGTAGGTTTTAAAAACAAGCGTTTTTAATATACAAAGCAGACAAATAGGCAGCATCACTGTCAATTACTCCGCGTCCTGCTGAGACCTTTCTAAGGAACCATCATTAAGGCCAGATAAAAATGCATGAGCAAATCAGCGAGACTTGTTGCCACTCGACAAAGATACTGTTCTGTATTTATCCCAGGCAGGGACGCGTTACATATTAATTATGTTGTTTCGCACACCCAGTGTTTTTAGTGTGTCTTGAGAAACCGAAAAGGTCTCTCAAATTTTTCCAACAGTCTCTCAAAATACAGTAGAAACTCACTTTACTACCACAATCACAATACATTAAACCTTGTTTCACGATCTTCTCGGTTTTCAGATAAAATGTTTACGGTCTCTCAAAATATCTTTGCAGACAGCAAGGTCAAACCAAACCCTATGCACACCAGGTCCGAGTTTTCAACCTGTGCGCTTCCTTCATGCTCTCTCACCTTGACTTTTCTGAAGAAGGAACAGACTTTTTGAACCAGTGCTGTAGTTGCTGGGCAATGTTCGACGAGGTCCGCTGCGTCTCTGTCCGATAAATCCGAGAGTAGTTCAAAAAACAATCGCTGCTTGTCGCTGTGCTTGGAGCACCTTCGAACCATCCATCCGGATCGGACGCTTATGACACAGTGAGTAATTAATTCGCTCGTAAGCGAATCAAAATCTATTTTTGCGACACCTAGCGGGGACGTGTTTTCAGCTGAAATCGGCGAAGTAACCCGGATGAAGTTATTGAAACGGCTGGAAATCTTTCTTAAAGCGACGTCCAGCTGTCCATCGCTTGTAACATTATCAGAGGTAGTGATGACGACGTTGTTTTGCTTTTTTCCAGGTGCAGGTGGTCTGGCAAGGACGATTGAGAAGCTGCTTGCTCGCTGGCGATTTATGGGGTCGCTTTCTTCTGGAAGTGTAGCGGATGCGGGTCTGCACGTGATCTCGGGTGTTGCACTTAACTTTCCCAGAGCTCTGCCAAAGTGTTTTCTCGCGGCGCTGCCTTGGAACGATGACCATCTTCTCACAAAAGCGCCAGGCACTAGGTGTTGCTCGTCGCGCTCTGTTGAGCCAGATACATCCCGACCTGAAACGCAAACATTTTTTGTGTAAGTTTGTGTCAAATACATACAAACTTCATCATTTCTTCTCCAAACTGGATGTGCGAATTATGATACGTTGCGAAATGAGTAAACTTTACTTGATTTTTTGCTGGACTAAAAATCGTTTGATGAAAAAGATGATTGAGGTGATCCTTAAAATTTCTAATAAAGTTTAACTTTCTAAGTCACCATAGTGATATTTTGCATGAAAAGCAATAATGGTTTTGCTTTGCTGTTTTCCTTTTAATGTGCTGCTTCTGTTAGCAAGGTTTCCGTATATTTTCAATAAGTTCAAAGCAAAAAATCATAATCTGTACATTTTATACAATAAATACAACAACAAGGAATGTGCTCTATTGAGAATGAATTGCAAACCATATTTAAATCAAGTCCTGAACATTGAGACAAATCATCGAAATGCGAAATCTAAATGGACCTTACATTTATACGAAGTAGAGACATTTAAGTCAGCTGCGAAAGTAACAAAACCCAGAGTATTTTCAGCTTAAACAATGCTATTTGAAAGGAACTACTGCACACAGAAAGGCACTGCGTACAAGCTATCGATTGGACACATTATGGAGAACTATTATTTGCGCACATTTCAAACATCACTTTAGATGAACTACGTATTTTTCAAGGCTTTCTCAGATTTGCCATTTACCAGCGAAATCTGTAAGATGAACAGAATAACGATTGGAAAAGCGTCCCTAAGCGTTTGAAAGCAAGTTTTGATTTTCTGTGCTAACGTGCTGAATAGGTTTAGGCATTTTGATATTTTCTTCGTTGTGCGGCAAATTCTTCTTATTGCAAATGGATCATTTCGATGTTAATCCAACTCATTTGTGAATACTTATTTTATTGGATTAGTGGGAACCCGTTTATATGCACATTTTATGTACTTCACCCTATAAAGAATACATTTTCAAAAAGCAAAAAATATCTTCTTTTAATAACACTTCTTGATTAGCTGCTGCAAAAAATATTTTATGATACAAAAATTTAATAGCGCCGTTATTAATATCTAAATATTATCTAAAAGCTGTTGCAAAGAAACAAAACGGCACGTTCGCATCACTAATAGTCTGAAACAAATGCTGTAAATATCCTTAAAACACTAATTGCAGGGCAGGCACACACAAATGCGTTCAGACTGAAGACTGATTTAAATTGAGCCAACGTAAGGATTCTTGCTTGTCTTTCAGACCGGCCTGTCACAGTATAATAAGTCTATAGCGAGCTTCGTTGTGGCGTCGCAGAAATCTGGGCCCTGTCGCTTTCAAACATTTTTTACAAACGATGGAATTCACATACGTTTCAGATTTTTTTTCACATTGCGGTTCTGAGATAATCGACAAACTCGGACTTGAAATGTTATGTCTAAGTTCTTTTACATTTCCTTCCACTCCGAACACGGTTTCTATCGCTGAGTGAATCTTGATGTGTGTCTGCCGAAGTATACGTATCCTAAACCGGGTTTTTCTGTCTAAGCAAATGAGAACGCGGTTTTCAGAACCGTTATAGAAGTGATGTTACACTTCTCATCTTAACCATAGTATTCCTCACTTAGTGAATGGGTGTGTTGCTGTTGCTATTGCGTTGATGGACAGAGAAGCTTAACAGACAGCAGCAGGTTTTATCGGTTCAACAGCACTCTTCGTGTCCATCTGAAGCTACTTGATGTTCCAAGATAACTAACCCCAACAGGAGGTGTAAAGCACTATACACGATAGTGTGATTGTAATATGACTGTGGAGTGGGCTGCGGAGAAACTTAATTACTATCTTCCGCTTGGAAATTATGTAACCTGGCCAAATCGCACCTCAAGACCTGTTTCTGGAGCTTGCGTATAGAAAAGGAAATCAAACGAAATCATTCCAGGATGACACATTTCAGGGAGAGTACCTTTCAACACTGCAACCTGTCAGTAAATGCAAGTCGTTGACCTAGCATGCATACAAGTCTATCACAATGTTACGAAATCGTCGCTCTTATCGTTATCGATTTTTGTCTGTGTTTTTGCGCAACTTAATTCTGTAGATTTAGTTTTATCATTTTATTTACAGCTTCCGTTTGAATAAGGTGACTGAAAATGTAAATTATCTTGCACCTTTTTTGCAATTTAAAAACTGCCAAATGTTAGGAAGTGACACCGAATCAAACCATTCCATTCCCCATCATCAGCATGTAAGCAACACATGAGTCAAATAAGCCAAACGATTTGCTTGCACATTGTTCATTGCATTGCTTTTTAAACAGTATCTGTTTTAGGGGCGGCAAATTCAAGATCATCTCAGCAACCAGTAAAAATAAATTTGGCAACATTTGTCTGTTTTCGACATCTGCTGCTGCATTAAACCGCATGTTTCGTTTGGGGTTAAACAACCTGATGCGGAAGACTCTTTCAATTTCCGGTTCCCGATGTTTGATGAAAGAATAGTTGCAAAGGGATTCACTGTAAATACAATAGTTTCGGTCGATCGCTTAAAGCTGTTTTCTAATTTTCTGGTGTAAGAGACAAATTATCCCAATTTTGGCTAAATGTTCTTACCGCCAACTTGTAGTGATAAACCTAACGGACGTTGCTGTGTGGTGAAACTGCCAAGGTGTTCAGAGAGAACAACATCTGCCTCAAGTTACCAGTTAGAGTTTCTCAATATCTAAAATGTTCTCACAAGCAGGAACCTCATTATGAAATAATCCAAACAGCTATTTAACATAGAAAGGTTTCAAACCGACGAGATAGTTTTTCGATTAGTTTTTATCTCTGTTTGTATCACTCTGCATGAAAAATACTTTATCAATTTTCCACAAATGCTATCCACCTGCGAACAGACTTTGAAAATGGTTGCGGAAAGGAAGGTTGGATTTTTATCACATCAGAGCATCAGGATGAACTTATGCTTCACGACGGCCGCGGGCAGTATACTGCCGCCCGATATCCAGATAATGAGATGCGGTATCTCACATCCGTGGCGACACGTCGGTAAGAACGTTTTATGGTCCTGCACTGTTTTCTATGCTGGCAATATAACTCCACACTAACGGTTGGATGTCGTCATGCATTTCGTGGACAAGACCCATCGAGGGAAGCGTTGGACGCATTCAAATATTTTTAAACGTTTTTTTCCACTTAGATTCACTGAACAAAATCAATAGAGTCCTTGTTTTTTCATGGTTTAGTTTAATATATATACCAAATAATTTGAAATTTTTAAATTAAACTGGATTAACACAGTTTGTTTCAAATCGAAAAGCTTAAGATACAAGATATAATTCAATTTGCAATCCGCGTTCAAATTAACAATGATTAAATAAGCAGAATTGTTTTCTGGCTTCAAAATTCAGGCTCAGTTTGTCTGTACAAGCAAACCAAACACTGGGTGCGACGCTTATGCAACACTGCAGCAGTATATCGCACGTGCACCTGTCTTGCGATTTGATCTACGTAAACATATTCGCCAGTTTGAGTATTTTATCTCGTCGAGGAATCATTGTTATCTTGCCCCGTTTCCATCTTGTTGGGATCCCTATCTCAAAACTTAATTTCACGACCTTCACTTTTAGCGCAGTAACAGCGCAAAAGTTTGAAGAAAGTCATCACAGCTAGGGTGTCCACCTAATTTGGAAAAGGGTCTTCGTTTTGATACTATTTTATAGGGAAGGTTTTTTGAACGTTAGTCTGCTTCTACAAAACAAATACAAATCAGAGAGGTAGCAGTAAAATTTGTCTTTTTATACCAACTATTATTTTATCACTTAAACCGTCAAATTGCATCTAGGTTGTCACTGGATGAAGCAGATAGTTCTGCAAACCTATTCTTTCACTCAGTTCTGCACTTACAGCAAGCAACACATACTCCACATCAATACACAGCATCAAGTTTTGTTATTCCGCGTAGGTTCTACCCACTCCAGTCCTGTGTCACACTTTTCAACGCACCCGTGGTTTTTCACCGCTAAAAAAGTAGCGTTCTAAAAGACCATCTGGAATTCTTTTGCTTTGGCCGTAATTTTCATCATTAAGTTGTTCTGTTTTTCACGTACCAAACTCGGATTATCTTACTAGCTCCGCTCAGCCACTTCTGCCAGTGAATGATGGGTCGTTGCCTACAACTATAAGCGAAAATGCCAAGCAGAGCTCTGGAAGTTATAACATTGCCATTACACCCTGCTTACTGTGGGTGTTATGCAGTAGGTTAAAAGATCTTTTCAGGATTAAACCAGGTTACCCTTGTGATAAGGCAAAAAGTGTTGTTTGTTCAATCATCCTGAAGGCGCCAGACAGGTGGCAGTGGAGCAACGTTAACGCGAGTATTCCACACAAAAAATGTCTACACTCCAATAAAAAAACATTTCCCAATAAAAATAATATCTCTTTTTCACAGCTGAAATCTTACCAAAGCAAGTCGCACCTTGAGAAACATTGGTTTGTCACTCATATAATGTAACTCTCCAACAAGGCTTCTTTATTTTGGCTTCTACGCTGAAATCCAAATACTGCACCATGGCTGATTCACAAAAATTTTGTGGTTGCCTACATTTTGTTCCTTTGTTTTCTTACAATAATAGATTTACTACAATCTTGATGGCTGCGAAAGCTTCTTCAAACAAATGATAAAATCTACACGGAATTACAAAAATTATTCTTTAAGAATTCTTTAATATTTAAAAATATTCTATACAGACCACTCTGGAAAAAATGAGTTTCCAAAGCAATATGTTCCGATTTTTGCCATCCAACCTTTTTTCTACATCTCTTAAATCATCAGAATGACAATACCGAGAGACCATCCATCAGGGATGTCTAGAAACTCCTGGATATCTAAATGTCAAGCAAAATACAGATGACAGACAGTAGAGATTTTCTTAAGCTCAATGTGGGTTCATTTTCCCTCAGTAGAATTCTAATATTGGCGTTTTCCTTTACCGTCACAGAATTGACTTCTCTTTTGTGCAATCCACGGCGAACAAATCACTGCGCTATGACGAGTCACTTGATAGCGTTTTCTAAAAACACGGAACTGGCTGGAAGTTATTGGGTAACTGTGAAGAACACGAAGTGCCACACAACTGAGCAGGCCCTGTGATAGGACGGCCATGCTGATACTCGTTCCAGAATCCGAGAACTGAAAAGGGCCCGGTGAAAACTCAGCGTACGGCTGTTTGCTGTGTATGTAGAAAATAAAGAGAACCATGAGTTGATTTATGACAAGATTGTCATCTGCGGCATTACACACGTGCACGCTAAAGGCCCCCAAATTTTCCCAGTGGTTCACGACAAGTAATAAATATTAAGTTTCCTAAAAAATTTTGAAACCTAGTCTATATTGCATCACAAAATTCACGATACACTGAGCTTGCTGCGCCCATGCTGTCACAAACGCCACTGATTTCCATCTGAGACACAATGATGCCCTTAGACTCAATCACTCGATAATTGTAATTTGCAGTGCGGTGTTCGCAGTCGAACTGAAAATCAATCGACTGCCAGAAGCAAAAAATCAAGGTCAGGCCGTAACTTAAAATTATTTCCGAAAACATATGAATCCTTAGCCGAAACGCTGTGATTGAGTATGTGCAAAGTTGCGAGGCTCTGTAGCGATGCAAGCTGAGCTTAACTAGTTCGTCAACTTCTTACAGTGTATAGGTTTCACTCCAAAAAGGCCCAGATCGAGGGGGATAGCCAAGAGGATGATATAATTGGAAGACGGCAATTATTGAGCCATTGCGCGAAAATTTTCATCAAAGGCAAGTATTTATTTGAGTAAACAATTCTCGCCTCACAGAAATTTTTTTCTAGCTACGCACCTGCCCATGATCGCAAGTATGAGCCCTGCATGAGAAGTAGGTAACCCTACATTTCAGGCTGTTAGATTCTAAATCTAGAGACTAGAGCAGGGTTCCCAACCTGGGGTATGTGCCTATCTGAAAGGTACGTTTAAGGTTATCAATGAAAAAGAAAAATACATTTCCACATGGTTTCTGTCCAAATATTTATACATATATGTATCTGTGAATATTATTTCCAAGTCATTATATGCTTGTAGGTTTAATTTATCCATATATTTAGTCATGACAAAGTACTTGGGCAAAGTCGGTCAAACGAGTATCAAACATGTTCCAGTTTGTTACGGATTTGCATTCACCTCATCTTCTTACTTGTAGGGGTACGTGTTCATCTGTCAAAATGCTGAAGTGGTACATGATCAGAGAAGGTTTCGGAACGCGTGATCTAAAGGCTCATGCTCTACGGGGCCAGCTATAAACTTGACTTAACTACTGCCGGCAAGATGCAGCTCGGACGAAAAGTAGCCAAGAGAAATGCTTGACCAAAGGCGACGTAAGTCGTAAAATAATTCTGTCTCGTGTAAAACATTTCAATACACGATTAAGTTTGGGGGTAAGCAACCATTTTAGGGGAGTAGGTTTTGACCGTTTGAATTTGAGCTTCAAGAAATTTATTTAATCATTAACAGACGCATCCATGATAAAATTTGTTAAACTTGTCCACAAGAATCCTGTAGCTGCTTCGTACAGAAACATTACTCGCCTGAACATATAGACTAGCTGTGTGTAAAGGTAAACGATAATTCTACGTGTTGCGTTCCGATCGTTGTGACGTTTCGTTTTAGATAAAAGATTTCCGTTTGAACATAAGACCCGCGGGATTCTCGTAGACCTGTTGGGCATTTTACGTGAGTTAAATGTAGATTTGGTGGAAATCGAACTCTAATTGTTAAGTAAATTCTATACCAACCTCTGGGCCCGGGCACACAAAAAGACAATTGCGCCACCTTGCAAATTTCTCTCGGAGGTCCTGCTGATGAGTTATGACAAGTTCCAAAGAGCAACTGAAGAGAATTTTCGGACCGATTTACAAACAGTTTTCGCCTTTCTATACTCCATCACGGGGTATGTTTAAGCGTGCATGCCAACAAGCCCGTGAAGCATGCACACCGGCTTGACTTCGGACTGTGGTTTCGAGTTCTATGTTCATTAATAAGATGTACAGAGCGATATTGGACCAATGGGCATTCATGGCACAAGCAATTGATTATAACTATAATTTCTGTATAATGCCGTTATCGCATACTACAAATAGAGACACTGCTTGATACGAATTTATAAAAATAAACGCCGTTTTTTTCTCTGACTTCTTCCACATTAACAAAGTTTATTGAAACTAAGCTACAACTTATTTCACATCAAATAAAACTGTAAGTCCGTCTGAAAGGCTCTACAGCAAGAAAACTCTTGTCTTTCTCGCACAAAACTGTTTGGGCTTACCTGAATTATTTGCAGAAGCAACGATAGGATGGGAGAATTGAGGATCCTTCACAAAAGCTGCGCTAGTCTGCTTTTCACCAAAATTGAAATCCGTCTGACCGACCAAAGTTTTTGTCTGGTTAGCTTTTTCTTTGCTGTTTCGAGTGGGTGAATCTTTTTTCAGATTAGTTTCTTCCTTCAAAAAACGGCATGTTTCTTTGACCTCATTCATCTCGTGATCTGAGGCAACCTCAGTGGAATCTGTTGCGGTTGATGAAGCGTGACGCCTGGGCAAAGTCCCCTCGATAGTCAGTTGTTTTCCGATGATTGATCTAGACGATGAAGGAGCTAAAAAATGTACAAATGTTGATATTTATAAAATTTTGCTACCTTCAGGATAAAACAATGGAATTACTTCCAACATCTGTTGTCAAAAATTGCTACTAAATGACGACTCGAAGCAAGGTGAACTCAGTAAATCTCTTCGGCTTGCGTTGCCAATCTGTTATTTAGTTACAAAAGCGAAACTGACTATTACTTCGAAATTCATTAGCAGCCGCTCATCATCGCAAAATCTAGAACAAGGAAGGCTAGCGTTCAAGTAAATTAGGAATGATTACCTTTAGAAACGTAAGGCCCGCTGCTATCGGTAGGTTTCATGTAGTACCTTCTTATGTACCGCATATGTTCTGGGTCATTGGCAGATTTGATAGTAAACGGTCGACAGGAATAGGGAGAAGGGTCAGAGCAGTTTTCGTCGCAATGACTTGTACGTGTTTCTTTCAACGTCATGTTCTCACTGAGTTTGAACAAAAGGAATGTTGTAGTTATATGAACTTGTTTTTGTGTCAGATATTATTGAAGCATTTGTTGAAAACTTTTTTTAATTCGCTTTAAAAATTTTTTCTACGTTTCGATCAGCGACTGAAATGTGCACTGCATAGCGCCTAATGAGACGTACGTAACAATGTCTTGCATTATTCAGTTATCACCAAAATTAGAAATACTGTTGTTGTTTTTTCAACAAAAACACAAATAAACTATTTTCAGCTTAATTTCAGCTTAATTTTCAGCTTAAGTAAGCTTAATTTGAACTTCTTAAAAAAAGGCGTTTCACAGTAGCTGGCAAATCAGCAAACTTACTGATTGGTCATTTTTTCTTTTTCAGCTGTTTTCATTCCTTCCGTATCTGAATGAATTGCTTTTCCTGTGCTAGAAGAGAAATTTTTAGCTCTATGGCCTTTTTCAAGATTGTGGGTGGCAATGAAAGAGAATAACTTTTGCTGAATTTTGTCAGCAAGAATGGGGTAACATTTCGCCAGGGCCTTTAGAAAATGATCCACGTTCGTCTCTCCCAAGTCGATGCGCTCTGCGACAGCAAGAAGAATTGTTTGCTTGCTTGTGCCTGCAAAATTTTGAAACTCTGCAAGCTGCTTCGCTGTGAGAACGTTCAGATTGTGCAACTCGTGCGAAACGTCGGTGAGATCAACCGCTTTTTCAGCCTCCAGGTCACTCCTAATTTTTTCAAACAAAACCTTTTGTTGCTTTTTGGAAAAATCGCTTTTTGGTGAAATCCTGATTGAAATTGATACCTTTTTTGTTTCAACGGGATGAACAGATGTCAGAAAGCCTTTCGAATCTCCACCTCTAAGATTTGAGGACTTCCTCGTGTTCTGTGAGGCTTTCTCTTCGAAAGGAAGCTGAGCAAACGTTCTGTCCATCTCAGTACTTAACTGTTGCATATCGGTTGATTCTATACAACTGGTGTTCACAATTTTGGCAGCAGCCTTTCCTTCAACAGTTCCACTGACCCAGTCCGAACGCTTTGAACCAGCTGCCTTAGCTCTCAAGCAGCCACTTGACGTCTTGTGCGCAGAAATGGTTTGCATCAGTTTATCTGTCTCAGCAGATTCTTGTTCTTTGTGATTCATTATCACAGATTGGGCTAATTGCTTTGAAGTTTTGCCTTGGCCCTCTCGCTTGCTGAAAAGGGGAATATATAGCTCTTTCTTTGTGTAGTCCTCGTCGTCTTCATTGCCATTATGCAAGCAAGCATTTCGGCACTCTGACGAAACAGACGAAATTGTCGTTAAAGGCGAACAAACCTCGTTATCGCACGACGCTAAGTCTAAATCTCTATCTGAATTATAACACAGATCGGCGTCAGCAGCTTGATCTTCATTTTCAGCACAGCAGCTCAACGCAAAGTTGCGTAATTTGTCAAGAGAAGTAAAAGACTCGGCATCGTTATGCTGACGAGCGAATATTTCATGTATCTCACCGTTCGTCACTGTCAATTGCTTCGCCGTTGCACACGAATTACAGCCCATCTTTCTACAACTTAATGCGTAAGCTCCCTTGTGTAAGCAGCCCTTGGCGCTTACCCGACCAAGGCGGTATTTCATACACTCTTCACTACAGATACTCATAATCCCCGAAACACGCCTTTCCAGGATCCGACGCAAAACTTTTAGAATGTCCGTCAACGAGTTTGCG
>JGI24022J15233_10002239_pt1 | contig 17784 bp, 10 predicted proteins | sample Ectturendosymbi2_FD_15233 | JGI IMG/M metagenome (IMG submission 15233) | reverse complement strand
TTCTTTCGTGTGACCTTGCCGTGCGTGTCCGGTCGTGATCATCGTCGCTTTTTGTGTCGTGTCAGGTACTCTTAACCTATCCACGTACGTTTTCACCAGTGGGAAACGCACGTCACATATAGCGGCTGTACGCTGTCTAACGTCGCCTTTCATGCTGTAGATAGAGCGCAAACTGTCATTACAATACCCTTTGTGTATATCGTAAGCGGGTCTCGCAACCTGTTTAACTTGTGTGTGCGTGCGCATGACCACGTGACTGTTTCGATCCAACACCTAGTGTGCCTTCTTTTCCGGAACACTTTCCATTTGTTTTCTGCTCTCTGACCGCAAGCCGTGTGGTCATCATAAGGAAGAGCTTCTTTCTTTGGCGCTTTGCTGTTTAAATAAAGCTGACGTCAGCCAAAACAACAAATGAGGAGTCTGGTTCTTAGAAGTACTCTACACAAATAAGAACTGCACTTGAGCAACTTTGACTGCAGCTGCAAGCGCTAGATCTATTTCTGAATTACGTGATCTCCACGAAAAATGCCAACCACACCCAGGCCCATAGTCACGGGGTTATTGGGGAGCATTTCCCCCAATTTTTTGTGCCTCCCCAAATTTTGCTGTGCCCAGAAAAAATTATTTTAAAGGTATCACTAACAAAAACAAAAATCTTTCCCCCCTACAATGTTTTTGCTTCCCCTAAACCTTAAAACCTGGCTACGGAGCTGACCACACCCTTAACATCCTCCACGCATAAACTTAGTGATTGCATCAAAGGAACCAGAAAACGCAGGTTAAAGTCTGAACAGCAGGTCAAACTTAACCTTGCGCGGCGTGATTTATTTTCTTTATTTTCTTTACCTCTGTATGATCATCTTGCAGGAATAAGAAAGTCGTAGGCATTAATGGCCAACTTTCAACACAAATGTACAGAAGTTGAGGCCATATTGGCAGGCTTGCGAAAAAATGTTAAAGCCGCCATAGTTCTACGCTAGTCAAATAATAGGTTGTGCCAAACCTACCTGTAAAAATAGGAAAACGCGAGGATGTATTGCGTATCTACAGTAAGAACCCGTCTGCCCATACGATTTGCGATCCACACACTCTGTCTATCCTACGCTGGTACTGGGTTCTGTAGGAACAGCGATTGAAAAACAAGTATGGATGAGGCCAGGTCTTCTTGTGAAAAAGATAAACAAACGTTTGGCTGCCTGGTCGGAGATTGCTTACATGAAATGTTCTCTTTCGCATGTATGGTTGAAGCTGTGTGGGAAGGGCCCGGTTTCCTCTACACAACAGCAAAATTTAAGTAGAACATCCAAGTGGAAGTTTTCACGAGCAATTAGGCCTGCTGTTTCATTTGTAGAAGTAGTACTGTCGGAACTTTTGTTGCAGTGCTGATGCCACTGCGCTCGGAAAACATGTAGTGCCAAACGCAAAACATAAGCACTTTCAAAGCCCAGCGTCTACATTTCCACAGGAGCTGAGATGCATCGTGATAGTATACAGCACGAAACCATCCGGCTCATCGATGAGAAGAAAGAATGAATCTCATTTCTCAAAGTATACCAAGCCGAAATCGGTTTTCAATGATGATCGTTGCAGATACGAAAGTTTTATTTTAACCCTGGAATACTTTTGTTCAATTTTTGTCACAACTATTTCGTCGGATTTGATGAGCCTGGTTTTCAAAATAAAAAAAATATGCTTTCCTTCAACTGCAGATTATCACAAAAGCTACACTGAAAACACAAGTCTCGCTGAGCAGTTTGAGCACTAACAAAGTTACTTTGCACTCTAATATCATACGATTTTTGATGAAAATGTAAGTAGACCAATATAGTGAAGGTGTCGCATATGCCTGAACTGAATTACTCATAAACAAAACATTTTCGGCCTGAAGAACTTCTTATGTTGTATACTGCTAACACGACCATAGAAGCATGCGCTGAGTGAGTTACAGCCACCTGGCGCTTATACCCCCTTTAACCATAACGTGGGTCTAGAGTGCCCATGCCACCTCACACTAACCATTTCATCGGGTAAGCTGAACCAGAAATCACTCCCTTTGCAAAATCGACAAAAATCGTGGACGACCGCACGCACACCTACTAACTCGTCGCACAAAAATATGAAGCTACTGAAACGTGGAAAGTGCGCCAACGCGCGCTTACGTAGGTATCACGTGGTGACCTCATTTGACCTGGGTTTGACAAACCCACAAAAGTATTCCAGGAAATACTATTTAATTTATGTTTTAGAAAGGCAAAAAAACTAATGATGATTAAGTAAAATTCAGAATGAAAGCATTAAATCATATTTACGACCCGAGATGCCCTCAACCACAAATCCATACATACGTATTTTAGGCTTTGAAGGAAAAAACGATTTTTTGGTAACCACAAGTGACAGACGGTCTTGTGATAACCGGATGTGACGAGTCTTCCGCCAACTCTTGCTTCGAACCTTAATAAAATACTCTCCTTCCTCCATTGCCTTGAGAGCCATATCTGGTGAAAGCATGCAGTCAAACGTAAGTCGTTGCAATAAAACTGACATCGCAAGCACACGTAAATGACTTTAAACCTAAGGTAATCCTGCCATTTGCGTACATGAACACCAACAGTCGTAAATAATCCCCTCAACCGCAATGAATACTGCCAGATGTTCTTTGTATCAGGGCCGCAAACAGCTGACACGTTTTGTGGGAGGGACAAAATGATTGCCTCTTGCTTTGCCTCACAAACAAAAGAATGTTGACGCTTTCAAGTGTTTTTTTTACATTTGAGGCACCGGTTGCCCCTTGGTTGCGCGGCTGGTTTATTTTTGTTTGTAAAATCCCACCATCAGCCCAAATAAACGTTCTGGTTAAAACAAACAAAAAGCACGACCGAACAGGTTTAATTACATTTCAGAATTACAAGATCTGAATGCAACTGCGAAAGTCGAAAATACATATGAAGGACTCCAACTCTTACTCTGGCTCATCATATGGGACAAACACTGAGTTTTTCATGGTTTGATTTACGTATTAGGGGGAACTGGCAAGTGATGTTATGCAAATGAAAAATTTTTTCAAATGTCCTTCCAACTCTGCATTTATATGCTACCGCGTAGGTTTTAAAATGACAGATGTTTAGTTTGATTTTAATGCACTAATTGGTGTATAAATGTCACTGAAGTGAGGTATACCTTTAAGTAATGTGTTACCCAATGCGGCATTTGAACTTTTTGGGACTGAATCCTAATTAAACAGAAATTATTCCACTCTGAATAAAAGAGGATATATATATATATCGAAACATTTCCAGTGCAAATCAAACTACTTTTACTCGTGCCGACTTTTTCATTCTGACGCTAGAAAAAAGAAAACTAGCAAGATAATGTCAACAAATCAACAGCCAAAAATAGGTAACCGTGAAGAAGTATATAGAAAGTTGTTGAAACTGCGCATTTTACAGATTCGGCAAGAAATCTTGAAGAATACAATGTACAACGTAGCAAACTTGAATAAACAGAGTCAAGGTATCTTAGTTTCAACAGGGAAAGGTAAACGTTTGGATAAAATCAATCAGCAAGAAAGTTCACTCACTTACGAGCAAAGCACGTAGTAGTATGTAAAATAATGGACGTATTTTACTATACGTAGAGAGGTTGCAAAACATAGCAGGGCGCGGTATGTTCCTTTGTCCATCACAGAAATAGCAACATGGGGTAGATGTGAATTCGTAACAAACAAGAGGTATAGTTCCGTGCTCAGTCATTTACTACTCTAAGCCAGTGGTTCTCCACCGGGGGGAGCGTCAATAGATTTTAAGGGGGGCGCGAGCCCTTATGCGCTATGCAACATGGAAGGTTTGATTAAGAAATTAACCAATAAATACAGTTGCTTATAAAACTTGTTCATTGTCAGGGGGCTTCACACAAAGGACAATTACTCAAAGGGAGCTTGGCAGAAAAAAGGTTAGGCAACACTGCTCTAAGCAAATTTATAGCAGATTGTCGCATAGTTCACAAATTCAGAACATATTACGTATTTTTGCTCTAAATGCGGCTAAAACCGCAAGTGTTACCATGATATACGCATTTATGTTTTCAAAATTAGTGACCAAATGTTTTGAGATTGAAAGAGCAACGTAACAATGTGGAATAGCACTAAAAATGACACACTGAACTCAGCTACTTTGTTCATTACAACAAATTCCGGCAGGTTTTTATATCAACAGAGATATCCTTTATTTTAAAAGCAAACATACTTCAGGATGTGTGACCTTTACAAACGAACCGCATATTTCACGTATTTCTTTTGCTTGCTGCGTTGTTGAGATTGCATTTCCCACTACAGATTATTAATGATAACGATGTTCGCATGATTGCGTCTGTCTTTGTTACGAAACTATATTTAACTGCATTAATCGCACATTTCACATTTTCATTTTGAGTAGAAATAACCTTTACTTGTTGCATATCGTTATTCTTTGCTTGCTGCTTCTGGGCAGCACAGCACTTCCTGCTGTGCACTACAAACTGAGTCGATTCACAAAACACAGTCTCCGCAAATATATTTTAAGTAACGTTTTCGATCCAAAACTAGGTCAGGCAGTGTTTTGTGTATGACAAACCTTGCGCCAACAGTAACTTGGCAATAACTCATCTTCAATTCGTCAAATACTAAAAATGTCTAACCCAGGTGGAAAGCCATATCTCAACCATGGACAGCAGTATGACATTAAACAGAGTAAAACTAAGTCTCGGTAACTGCAGTAGCACCAGAAACTACAGAACGTCTATATCCGGAAATCCGAAAACATTGATTGCAAATGTTCGCGAAAGGCAAATCCCATTACAGTCATTGCATTGCAGAAGAAAATTGTGAAGGAACATACCATCAACGTCCTTTCAGACAGGTACAGTTTTTTTTAAACTGTTTTCCAGCAGGCGGTGGAAGAGTAGGTGTCCAAATCTAATGTAATTCTAAGCCGGCATACTTAAAAGTAAAAATCTGCAGCGACGTTCTCATTGCGTTTGTGTCTTTTGACTTCGCATTTTCAAAACAAGAAATTGTACACATGACACCGCCCAGTTGTCAACAATAGAAATGAATGTAATACTGTTGGAGATAGGGGTAGAATATGTTTCTGCCTGACTGCTGGCTGCAATTTCACGATAGAAAGTTGATGGTATCAAAGACTACACAACTGTGTTAGAACAAGAACAACCAAATGCATCACTTCACATAAGCAATATACCTCTTGTGGTTTACTTCACCTCGGATTTTGACAACAGACGTGCAAGATAGTGGATGATAAAACTAACAGATTGGACTGTACAACCGTGGTCTGACGACGGAAAGACGTATATGCTCTTCAGTTGCGACTTCGGATGCATAAATTGCCAATCATATTTTGCAACGTATTGTGATATTTCAATTGGTAACTCAGATGCTATAAATTGCACGTGGTAAACTGCGGTACACGCAACAAACAAGCTGCTCCGAGAAGCAAATTCATTGCGATAACCAGATTTTGCGGTTTGTTAAGACAAACACAAGTTAAACATATTGTTACATTGAAATCTTTGCGCGACCTAAAAAAACTTCACAACCTCAGGTTGAGAAATGCTGCTCTAGTAAAAATAGAAGCTAGTCTCGGTTCAAGTTAGCCTGAACACTAACATTTACTGTGAAAAGCTCGAGGAAATATCAGACTTGATGATTTTTCCTGAATGCTTCCACGGGCCACTGAAAATGCGGTGGCGGGCCACATGTGACCCGCGGGCCGCTAATTGCCCACCCCTACTTTATATGATTGAACTTAAAGTTTATAATATTTTCAGACAACATGTAGCTGCTACATATTACAACCACGTCTCGCCGCAAACCCTGGATATCATTCAGTTTCACAGCGATCTTACTCTGTTAAGTCCTACTTTTGAAATAAAATGCTGCATGCTACAAAACCAAGCAAACCGCTTGCTCTCGTGGGCCAACCTTACAAAGTACAAAGCAACGTATAATATCTTCAGAGGGAGTCGGTTCGTTCCAACAGGGATATTGTTGAGATGTTGCGGAAAACATTATACTTTAAGATAGAGCTTTTCGTTTCTTATGCGCATTGTTTTTGGCAAGAACCGGCTTTTTTGTGTAAAAAGAACGGATGGATTGAGCTAAACCTTGGTTTTCCCACCCTTAACCTTACTCTCGTGTGTCGTTCCACTTTTGAGTCCATACTTTCGTTAGCGATTTTTGTCTTATAGAAATATCTTCAGAATTTTGCTTATTTTTCCCTGAATGGGTCCTTTTTACAAATAGATTTTTTTTGCAATGTGAAAGCAATGTTTTTTACTCAAAATAGTTCTTGACCACCCCATAGCAATCTAAAAAGACTTGAGTGAAGGTATGAACTTTTATAATGCACGTGACAAAAACACAAAGAACGCTTGCTGAGGTGTCTCATATAAATGTTGCTCGTACTTGTGCGAAGTCGACAGTACGGCAGAACTGTAAAACTGACAGTTTTCAGTCTATGGAAGTACCACTCTCAGTAAGAAAACGCTGCACAATTAAAATACTGGACAAAGACACACCTATTTCTGTTGGCTCGTACGTGTTTTCGTCCGGCTTCTTTTGCGACCTTTTACCCTGAAAAATAAATATCAACATTCAAAACATGTGCTGTCACTGAAATCGCAAATAGTACGTTTTTACTTTGTGCTGCATGTGTGATGGATAATGGTCCACGGGCCAGATAATGGTCCATGGGCTAATCAAAACCGATGACCCCTGGATTTCTCAAAACTGCTCCCGTGCCCCATCAAGGGTTAAATGAAATGGTTCTAGAGTATCACCTTGTTTTCAGCCTATATCACATGTCTCGATTTTAAACAAACCTGCATTTTGAAAAGAAACAGAAAATTACTTTTTAGTGAATGACATACGGGATGGTGTAACTTGCACCTCTCATACACTGCGGTTGATGTGCTTTTCCAAATCCATTAAAAATTAGAAGAGTTTTCTACTGGTCCTACCGTTCCGATTTCTGAGTCCAGTTGTAGTCTTGCTTTCTTGGGGAATTTAGAAGTCAATCGGGATTACCCTGGGATTGCTTTTTATTGCCCTGAAAATTGTTTTATTTGCTTGATTTTCATATCTCTCATGCCACTAATGGGGTGACTTCTTCCCGATTCTCTGAACCGTACGGCTATGCTGTTACGAATTGCTGCAAAAGCACCTACAGCCAGAGCTGTGGAACCAGAAACGGAGCCCAAACAATTTTGGCTGGATGAATCCGGAGCCAAAAACTCTCAGATGGTGGAGCCGTAGCCTGAAATTTGAGTTCCCGTTCGACAGACATTGTTTGTGAGACAAGCGGGTTATACAAATAATACAATGTGTTTTTCTGATCTTTTGGACCAAATTGTTCTGGAGCGGGTAGCCGGAGCCAAAAACTTCCAGACGTTGGAGTCGGAAGCAGAAGTTTTGGATGCCCGGACCTGGAACCGGATCCTGAAATTTGAGTACCGGCTCCACAGCCCTGCCTACGGCATCGTTCGTCGTTACTGATGTGAAAGTTAAAATTCTTTCGAAGTTTTGAAACAGTAATTGCTACAGGGCCAAAACCAAAGGGGTCTAAGGAGTATGTTTCCTCCTAGAACAATACGTGAAATATGTATGCCGCGCAGAATTTTACCAGCCGTAAATTAGTTAAACATTTTTGAGGCTCTTTTCATAGCACTAGTCAGGCGCTCAAAATAAATAATATGTTACATACGGCGTATCACATTTGGGTTAAGTTGATCATTGTACAAACGTGTCATGGTTACTAACGCATGAGAACTAAATTGCCTGATTCACCATCGGAAGTCAAACAGAGTTTGTATTGTTTAAAAGTTTTTTAAAGAGACACAACTCAATACTTGCAAAACGGCGATAGTGAGTGATTCTCCGCTTTTGTAGGCAACAGACTAATTTCCGATCAGAAACGTTTCTTCTTTCAATCTCTCTCACGGGAGAGAAATCCGCAGACTCACAAACATCGCACTCAATTGAGCCCGCAGGATCGGGGCTGAGTATGACTGATCTAAAATTTGCCGAGGTCAGCATATTACGCTTCAGGCCCGTAGCCACGGGGGTCTTTCGGGGGTAGTGCCCCCTAAATTTTTTTGTGCCCAGAGGAATTTGTTTTGAACATAAAATAAAAAAAAAAATCTTTCCCCGTTAAAAATGTATTTCTCCCCAAAAAAAACTTAAAACCTGGCTACGGGCCTGTTACACCACTTTGGCTGGAGAGTTTTCTAAGCAACAGCGAAATTATGCTCAAAACAACGTAATCATTTCCATGTCTACACCAGCCCACCTTGTTTGCATAGTTTGTATTATGCGTACTTTTTTCACAGATGTTTTCACTTCTGAAAGATGCAGAAAGAAATTTTAAAGCCTCAAAGCCATTACATAATCCGTAAAATGAAACGAAGAAACGTCGCTGAATCAAAAAATTACACGTTCGTCCGAAATGTTTTGTGCTTAACTCAAAACGAAAGTGTTCTCTTTTGGTAGCATTTCTTTNTAGCAATTTTTGAGAAGTCGTTTGGAAAACGCTTGTTTCGCAGAACCAGTGAAAAGTGTTTTGCTGACCGATTGCGTCTTTAGTACCAAGTCATAAAAATGTACCTGTTATCCAACCTTCTAAAGGTAGATGTACTACACGCTTTTCGTAAATTTTGTGAATGTTGCTGGGACAATCTTTGCTTCGGCCTACAGAACGTTTTGCATTTCACGATATATTGGTGATAATGTTCATCAACACAAAAGTTGTAAGCAGTGTAAAACGTTAAGTTTTTTTAAACGTAAACGCCGATTTGCTAGGACTTTACGAAAGAATGGATGATGCTGTAGTGTAGATACAGTGGTTCCCAACCAGGCGTGTGGGACATCATTCCAGGGGTGCAAGAATCTTCTGTTGGAAATGATAGGAAATTGATATATTTGTTACTCTCCTGCGGCCTTTTTGTTTTTATTTTGCAATGTGTTATAGATAAAAACGCAAACTTCGTTAAAACGTACGTGTTGCGATTATTCGCATAAATATTAACTGCAATCATTCTTCTTATCTATACGAGCTTTTAGTGGTTTTGCTCGCTATAAAGCAACATTCCATGACGAGCTAACGTTTGTTATGATAGAATTGGCAACATTACCGATGGTGCTCGCGACATTTTCCCGTGTTTCCAGAGTAAGTAGTCCTTTTTCGTGAAAAGTTTGCAAAGTATCAGGAAAGTTCGGTAGGAACAGAAACACTCCAATGATTGTACCACTGAGAGCCCAAGGAAACTTTGAAAAGCTACTGTGCTTGTGCCATTCGTTGACGAGCAAGTTTCAGATAAAATTTTTTAATTCTCTACAGTTGGTTTTGATGACGACCATTTGCGGCGGCAAGAATCTAAGAAAAGAGAATTGAAAAACATAAAAGAGATGCTCAGTTTGTAAAAGTTGCAAAACGCTTATAGTTGTATACGTTGTCGGCTGTTTAAATCGTTTTCAGGCAAACTATACTCACTGAAGTTGTAAGCATAACCTAAATGCGTTGCTTTTTTAGATAGTTCAACTGTCCATATCGAATATAGCGATCTCAATAGAATCGTACAAATCGACAAGAGTCCGATCTTTCATGACTAGACGAAACGATTTGCCTTAATTGAAAATCAAGAAATTAACCCGATATTAAACAGATACACTTTCGTACAACGGTAAACTTTGCTAAACGTTTTAAGTGAAATATCTGAATTGAGATCATGTATTCAATCAATCGACGTCTTGTTGAGGATTCATCGATTGGGTAAGTACAAGCGCAAATGCTTGCTAACTGTGCGCTGAAAACTATTTCAAACGTTTTTATGTAAAGGAATTGCAATTCTTATCCTCTTACAACACCAGACTTACAATTGGAAGGTGGCAATTTTTTATAAATTGCGTTTACAAATTCTAGGTTGTTTCGGCTGTACGCAGAAAAACTTTGCAAATTTTACATTAATCGATGCATTGCGTGCTAGTCGAAATATTTCCTTTTCAATTTCCAAATGATCCACATGCAGTTGCTCATTTTCGATGTTGTGTAGTTTTTATGTCAGACACGAGGAACGTTGAATATTTTTGGACAGTAATATATGATATTGCCTTCCCTTGTGCAGCTGTTGAACTTTGCGTCTGTCAACGCCACTGCAATACTTCTGGTTCTAGGCACACAACAAAAGCACGTCTTCAGGCACACAAAAAAGATACAATATTTTTTTGGAGGTTGCGTATGCGTTTAACCAACATCTTGAAATACCACTAATGTTTCTACGCCGCTATACGTGCAGCATGTATATCAGTCTTCCGAAAATTGATCTCGCAGTGGTCAAAGCGCTGTGATGCTTTCAAGTCGCGTGGGCAAGACTGCACATTTTACATGCCATTCGCGGTATTTCAGACAACTTACGGAAAAATGCCTGAAACGCAAAGTGAACCAAAGCCAGTACACGGTTGGACTGCATCAACGTGACAGAACCTCAAACTGCTGCAACCTTAAGTAAACACGTCTCACTTTCACATTTTCAGAGCTCCTGCTGCTGAGCACTTTCTTTTGCAGGATTAATTTTTTCTGAATTTCATTGCCTAACACTTGCCGTCTGTTACAAGACATTTTTTCCATAATAACCTACGATTTGTATCATCCGATCAACTTAAATTGAATAGAACAAGGACGCAGTAAAAGGCTTCCGGCAAAACGAAGGCTTCAACGGAGCGCAACGAGAATTTTAGCGAACTGACAAATGTGATTAGCTGCCGCACATCTCGGTAAAACAAGATGGCGAAGATGATAATTTTCACTTTGTAATGTGAAAATTAGTTCTGTGCGATACGTACCTGCGACCATATCAACGAAAAACATTTTAGGTGTGCCGCAGCAACTGAAGACACTAATCATAAACAGAAGGTTTCAGACTGGGTAAGCCCTAAAATGTAGTTTATTTCTACTTCATTAGTAGGAAGTCATGGCAAAACGGAATTTTAAGGTATATCACGAAAAAGGCAATCCTCTCACAGTACGCCAATTGCAACCAGTAACATAAGATGTCTGGTGGACCAACACGGTCTTTGACTTTTGAGTTTTTTTACTGGCTTAGATGATTTAGGATGCAAGGCATCGGTAATATTGATTTTGCCACAACACCGGCTTACCTTCTTTAACTGTTTTAGTATTTTAGTTTGTGAAAAGCTGGTGTTTCATAGTGTTCAACGTTTATCAGCTGAATATCTTTCAGTGGTTAAGGAACTATGTACAATGCATGTACAGAGTGTCCATGAAGTCTCTTTCCAATTAAAAAAATTTATTACAGGGTCACTACTCCTCAAGAGAAGGCACAATGTGTATCACAGTTATTGAGACAAAATTTGATGTACAGACTCAACGAAACTACAGAACTACGTCTGGAAAAGATCTGCCATAGCGTCGTTCAATTTGTGTATGGTACAGGAAGTTTATGGAGAGAGGGACAGTGTTGGATAAATGGAAGAGTGGGCGACCAACAACATCTTAAGAAAACATCGATTGTGTAAAACAGTCCTTTGCCCTGTTCTCCCAGGAAGTCCATTCGTACTGTTACCACTTACGAGACAGAACTTCTGCGTTCAAGAGTGCACCAGGTCGTGCACATGAACTTGCGACTATTGGCTTACAAAGTGCAACTGTCACAGGCACTCGAGCCAAATGAGAAGCCAAAATGAAGAGAGTTTGCAGTTAACATGCTGGAACGAATTTCCGAGAATGAAGCAGTCCTCAGGCGAGCTTGTTTTAGTGATGAAGCAACTAATAATGCCCGTTTAGTGGAAAAAAATTGACAACCACTCTTTGCATTAGAACAAACCTAGTTGACAAATCTTGTCAACTGCCTTTGCAATAAATTTTGTATATTGTGAAGTGACTTTCTGGACTTGTATGGATTGAACAATATTTGTTTTCGGCTGCAGTCAAAATTTAGAAAAAATATTAACAGGGTTAACTGGAGGCTACGCAGGTCAATGGACATGATGAATATTTGCGACAAAAGGTACATTTGCGACGAATGATAAACATTTGCGACAAAAGGCAGAAATGCGAGTGATGGGCTAAAGATTGAAATGCAAGCGACGAAAGGCGAAGCAAACAACAAGAAGCGTGTGCGAACCCAGTGAGCCAGGATAGCTCGCAAGCCAGATATCTGGTTCCATTGCCTCTAACCATTACCAAACCATTACCAAACACGCTAACCCAGAGGTAACCAACATTGTAATTGTGCGGCTGGTTCCGCGGGCGCCAGCTCGCCCGCAAAAAACACGTGGGTCGCCATTGCGCCTGTTATATAAATAACATCAACACGATCAATGTTTTCAAATAAATGAATATCATCAATTATTAATAATAACATAATAATTAAAGGTAAATTGAGCGAATTTCTTATTTCATAAGTGTGTATGAACCTGGTAGCCCTGCGCATTAATCGATACCCAAGATATAGCTCTCCGTTTCAAAAACGTTGATGACCTCTGCGCTAACCTAATTCAATCCATGCAAATCTGGGAAGTAGCCAGTGTGATTTGCAGGTCACTGACGATCTTACTAAAAAAATTGTCACGTTCTTCCTAGCATGGTCTATTTCGTTTGTTAGTTCAACAACTGCCAATGTAATGACCAAAACTGATGATTTTGACCGTTTTCAACTTCTCAACACCTTGAAAAAAAACTGCTTCCATTGATGTCTACTTCCTGCATCGCGTATCAACTCCGTAGCTATTGTTCTGCCTACCAAAGTTCAACCTGAAGTCTGTCATGCATGGGTTGACATTAGGCTAACTCAAGACGAGTAACGTTGGCATGAGTTTGCTGTACATACTTAACCATAACGACTAGAGATTGCTGCCCACAAGAATATACGTAGAGTACATCATGACCATTTGAACAAATAGTTACAAACCTTAAAACATAGTTTTCAGCCGTGCTGTAACTGACACTTGATATGCTACAGCTACTTGCCACTCCCGCGGGTCACATTGTTGTTGAGTGATCAACCATAAACTTTTCACTGACGCGTCTTTACAATTCAGCGGGCCTTACATGGAGACCGTACGGACAAAGCAAATTTTCGAAACATGATGTAAACACGCTGTTCTATTTCGCACATCCTTTGCTGACAATCTCGTTACCACTGAAAAGCTTTCATGGTAGTGCATTATTGATACAACGCTCCTCGCTAACATTCACAACAAACGATTGAATTTCGCCAAATAAAGAAAACCCTAGTTTCACGAGGAAACAGTCATACAAGCGCGATTTTAACACTAGCGTAAACGAAAAAAACATCCCGAAAACCACACACCACTGCGAATATTTCTTCCGGAAACTGTAGTTGCATTCTCAACGTTGAGTGACTGGAAAGCATGTCAAAATTGGCACACTTTCTCGTCGCCGCAGTTTGAAAAGCGCTCCAACTAGTAGCTGCCTTAGCTGTCTACAGGCATTAAAGTAAACTGCAGAGTACTACACTTAAAAGCACTAATGTTTCTGTATGCTTTCGAGGAATCAGCCGACTGCCATCTGCTTTCGTCTTTTTGCGATGATTTATTCAGTTATCACTATTTGACTTAAGCTTACGCAATGATTTTTTTGTCGCTCAATTAACGCCTTGGAATGCAGCGCAGGATATCAGTACCACTGCATTTTAGTGGTTATCATTACGCGTATTTTCTCATGCGCTGAAGTTGTTCATTTTTGCACAATATAAATTATGTTGCCTAGTTCAATAAAGGTTTAAATTTTGAAGGCCATAAATAAAAACCATAAAATTCGTTTTTGCCGTTGTCTTCGCTACTTGGAGTCGTTTTTCGTTGGAAATGTACATTTTTAAGCGCATGAAGAATGAAGTTGATTGGCAACTTTTGTTTAAATTTCAAAACTGTACGGCTGAATATCAATAAGCGATGGAAGAACTATCGCAGCTTCTCCGGCCTTATTTGCCTGTTTTTTAGCGGATTTTACAACTAAAAGTTCCACATGCATGGGATGACCGCCCCTTCACAGTATGGCTGTTTGCTGGAACGGACGAAACCGTTACAGATCGTTCGAGCCATAGGAACTGAAAGCTCAAGCACTTGCACGCGACCAGTTGACATTTTATTTCTGGGAACAAATCGTTTCGTGTGGATCTTAGTAAAAATTCGCAAAACATCCGGAAGCCCTAAATTACAAGTATTTTTAGCATTTCAAATGACTTACTTGGCATATATGAACGGTTGCCAGCAGAAAGTCAATAACGGGAGTGATTTTGCCCTGCTGGTGGCCAGCAGCGTGGGAATGTGTCTTGTTGCCTGCGGGCAAGTCTTCAAATTTATGTTCCCCCAATGTTTGAAAAATTACAAGATGCAAATTTATTCACTTAATTCTTTATACTTAAGTATAAATTAGCCATATTGTTCACACGTAATTTTAACTAATTTCAGTGTGTCAAATGAGTTCTCTCAGAAAGGTCATAGCGATTATGTTTAATTTTCCAGATTAGCTCTCCTGTTCGGAAACAAGTTGAACCGCTTTCTGTTTGACATATGTCAAACGGAAGAGATTGTTTTTCGTTGCTTGTTAAGGCCAACATTGTCTCTTGTGATTAATTCACCAGTGATGGATAAAGCAGAGAAATACATTCCACGAAATTCTCGAACACAAAATCCTCCAATTTGGCTGCAATTTCTGCGATAGTTACTTTGTTGAAAGTTTTGCATGGTTCCGGCGGTAGTGTCAACGAAATGACGTGGTTCACGTGGTGAAACTTTCAGAGTTACAATTGCTTGTTGCTAACTTTGAAATCCGAATGGTCCGTGAGAGAAATATGTTACTTGTTCTCCCAGTCTGATTCTTATTGACGTGATAACATGCACACGTCTCCCCTTATTTCCAGTACCCACAAAAGCACCGTTTGCTGAACCATCACTGAGAGATTGCAATAGGGTTGGGGAGGTCAATGACTTTGAATAGTTTGACACCAGTGTAGCCCAGATGAAGTTAACCATTTTCAAAAGATTTCCCAACTTTTTGATTGATAGAATCGTCACTGACAATTACGTTTTGAGAGCAATCTTTTAAACTAAAAAAATGCGATATACCGTATCTGCTCGTTTCAAACGCCATGTGTCTTTTGCAGGTCTTCAGGTTTTATCAATTAAATCAAGATTCGGCATAATGATGAGAACTGGACGTAATCGCTGAAGCAGTATTTTAGTTACCGATTCTCTCACACAATTCCTTGCGTGTACTTGGAGTTTTTTTGAGTGTGCATGTTTATCGTCACCTTTGTGTGTTTTTGCTAACCCAAGTGATAAGAACATTTAGTCTGAAAAAAGCAAATCAATAAAATTGAAAAAACGATACAGCACAGATAGAACTGATGGTGATCACATTGCAATCCGGTGTTGCGTGCCGAGACAAATCTCGAGATGCGCACAGAAAACAAAGCAACTAGACGTTCTCTCCCATATCGCTGCAATTTGCACAGTAAGTCAGATGAATGTTTCGATACTTCATTGGATAACTACCAGCACAATCCCCCCAGTTTTTGACAAAAGGCACACAATATATTTTGTTACGCCTAGTATTTTTGATAAAAAATAATGTAATTTTTCAAATTTTGTGTTTATATTACTGTTGGAAACCCCAGCATAAAGCAAATGGATAAATAAGAAAACTGGACATTATCATTGGATTACCTGTAGACACTGTGTACAGATTCACTATGTAAACTGAATTATCATAATGGTTGATAATTGTGTTCGCTAATTTGAATTAACCAAATCGGTTTGCGCATGTGTGCATAAATGTCGATGAAATGATTTCACTGATTTGTGTCTTCTTCTTGTGAGTCGAATTCCCGCGCTGGTCTCTAGCCTGCAATACACAGAACACGGTTGCCACTGCTAGTCGTTATCCAAAAGATCTTGTGGTTTTTGATTTGACCTATCTATTGTAGTGATTTTAGTGAGAATCCTGTGGCTTTTAGTAGCAGTATATATTTTATTTCAGACTTAACCAAATTGTAAGTGGTTTATCACAGTTTTTAGCATTTCCATAATTTGCCTCCCATTTTGCCAATTTTACAAAAATGTTATACTACGGTTGAATGAAATTGGTGACGATATTATATTTTCGTGTGATATGCACAATAACATAAGCATATTACAGGAAGTTTGTCCCCTCACAATTTTCTAGCAAACTCGGTCCATGACAACTTCTGTTAGGTCATAAACGAAAAACCTGAAGAGGAATTGCAGCATTCACCCCATGCTTCGCATAATTTCAATGTCTTGTCTAGACACAGACGCATTCACAGCGACAAACTGCTTAAAACAAATGTTGGTGTGTGGCCCTTAAGGTTTTGTTGAGCCTAGCGTATGTGCAAAACTAGAGAGCAGTGTGCGAGGAAGTGCTAGCCTGCCATAGCAAGGGAAACGACGAGATCGACTTTAACAACAGAAACTGAAAAGCTCAAGGTGGCTGCGGAGAATGACCAGAAAGATCCAATTGTCTGAGCTAAAACGCCCCGACTGAAGTTTTTTCTTAGCAATACTGTCTTCACTTGAGAACTTTCTCAACTCCTTCGTGACGAGTTTGGCACTTTTTAAAGGAAAGTTCGTGGCATATACGGCAAGCCGCACGCGAGTGCAGGAATACTGTAATAGTAGGAAACAAAATTAAGATTTATTAAAAAACACTTTTTCTTCTTTCCTTGTGTTGCTTGGTTTATGCTGATTTTCAAAAATACGTGGATGGTAACGCGGTTTTCGTCGTAACCCGGATTTTTTATGGTGTACTGAACCTTACTGTAGCAAAAACAACGCGGGAGTGCGTCGCATTGTAAACACTGCACATGAAGTACATCTAAAGATACACTATTTAAACGAAATTTTTCGCACCCAACATCCTAAACTTAAACTCGTTTTTTACGTACCTTTATAGGAGCGCGTTCGTGAACTTGAAAAGTCATAAACTGAGTGCGTCGTGAAACAAGGATCGCCTGAAGTAGCTATGACAAAGTCACGCGGGGCTCGTTAATGCGGCGCATTCGTGTGAAGCTGTGCCAAAAATATCCAATGTTGTTTTTACGGAAATAATATCACTGTCACATCTCTGAATATTTGAGTTCCAGCGTCGTACCCAATGTTTGTGTCGTCCAAGTTGGAGGTATAACTGGCCACACCCTCAGGAAATTGCTAAGTAATGATATGTTACGTTACAAAAAGCTATCATCTACAATAATCCTTGATTTTAGCGTCGTTACCGTAAATGTAAAGAGTTGTATCGACAGGAGTTTCTCCCCAGACTGGCATAAACCTGCAGTTCGTGTTTTGCTGAAGAAATCCATCGTTAACTACACATGCTACTGTTCCGTGAGTGTTCAATTCCATAAATGTAAACAGTCTTCTTAGAGCTAAAATCCCAAGTTGTTATGAACGCAATCCCTGATATATAGATTTGTTACGAAATAGTTTGTTTTATAGTTGTGTGTTAGGAACCCGGTCTTTCAAATCTAAAGGACGTGTTCTGTTATGACAGGGGTGGGAATCCTGCGGCCCTCAGGCCAGATGCGGCCCGCGTGAACATTTAATATTGCCCCCCAACAAAACTTTCGTTACCCAAGTCAGAACGCAACATTGCGTGAAAATGAAACTCAATGACAAGCAAACGTGTAGACAGTAATTCAAGGGAAGTATCCTTCGCTCTTTGACATAGCTTTCTCTGC
>JGI24022J15233_10002238_pt1 | contig 17784 bp, 15 predicted proteins | sample Ectturendosymbi2_FD_15233 | JGI IMG/M metagenome (IMG submission 15233) | reverse complement strand
CCCCATGTATACGTATTTTGTCGAAGCTTTTGACTGAGACGTGTTCACGTAAACACAGTAAGGACATTTGTTAATTTTGCATAGAAAAAGCTTTAACCCCGCCATTGTTCCCCCACACCGGCCTGGCCTGGGCTGGTTTTGTTGTACCAGCCCGAGCATTTATTGGACAATAATCAACTTGGAATCAACTTATTTTAAAACGAATCAACTTTTTTTGTTGGATCGCATACAATGCGACATATTTATTAATTGGCGGAAGGGAGAAGCCTGAATAATGCTTTTTGTGGGGCGTTTGAGATGAACGCTCTCGCCCAAGGAGCGTTACGGCGCGTCACTCAGTGACCGCGGACACTCTACCACTGAGCTAATCGCCGCCACCATCAACTTGTTTAATGTTGAATATCATTCTTTAATGTTAAATATTAAAGAATCAAAATATTTAATGTAGAAAATTGTCCTATTATGACTGCATAAAAATCACAAAATGTTTTTTGCCGTTGACAGGTTAATGGATATTAATATTTTCAACTCAAGTGAAACTTTGTACGACTGGATGACAAATACGTCGAACAATATAAGTTATTTCACAACTAATGGTTTGTTGAACCCAGTCATGGACCTTTCCACTGGTCAAACCAAGCGTTTTAGGTATGTATCCGTATTCTATCTGTTACTAGATGTTGATGAGTGTCCCACTTTCAAAAACAAGAAAACCGTGTGCGCTTTGAAAAAGTTCACAGCTGGTTTCGTGTTTGTTTTCAACCGAATTTCTTAAAAAGATTTGTTTGAAAGACAAGCGAACAATCATGCCCTTGCCTACCAGTACCCATGAAACAATGGCAATTAAGAGTGTTAAAGATACCCGAGTATGGAACTGAGCATACAGTACAAGCTGGTATAAAATGTCAAAGAGGAAAAGCTTTCGTTTTCTAAAATTGTAATAAAAGAAAAGCTTGATGATTACGCAAACAAAGGTGATTTCTGTCTTCTGTGCACCTCTCAGTCACAATTAGATCGCACGCCGTGTCACCAGGTTGCATCCAAGTTATGCGAAATGCCAAGTTTGGACTGGATAAAGTTGCTTAGATAATGTGCTGAAAGCCTCTTTGACAATTACTTCATCAAATCTACGCATATTTCTCAGACCTTGCTTTAGTCTTATTCATCATTTCATCTGTAAGCTTTTTGCTGTAAAGTTTGCTGGACTAAAATGCGTCGCTGTCGCGAAATTGATTTCCTAGCAAAACAATTTGCGATCAGATTCATCTTTGTCAACCTTGCGGTGTCTTGGTGCTCAATTGCACTGATCAAGAATTTTTTCTCATTTTCTACTACAAAAGATTTTTGTTCAGCCCAACAAATGTTTGCTTGTCCTTTTTCAAAACTGCAATGCATTTCTATTGCTACGCTCTGGTTTTTGCGCAAATTATGATCGTAGTTGGATACTGAAGTATGCTTTAACTCGCTCAACGTTCAGGTTCGAAATTAAGACAATCATGATATGTAGTCTGACAGAGCCTCTACGACATAGGATGATCGTTTGGGAAGAACAATGAGTGTTCATTTCCAAATAACCTTAGCGACAGATTACACACCAGACGGTATCGGCATGTATATCATCGTCAAAAGAGGTTTTGAACTACCACAGATGGATCTCTATGTACGACATTTTGAAACAAAGGAGAGGTTCGCCAATATTTCTAGGACTTGAGCTCAATTCATTACAGAGAATGTTTTGGTTGAATGACACTCAGAAAGGCAGCAAGAGTGGCTTAGATAGCGCAAAAGGTATATTTTGAGATAACTAAACAGAGAGATACAGCCAGTGAATTGCAAGAGGGCCTTATTCCTGATCGTGATCTCCCACGTCGCGTCGCAAATATTGGGGAGGCATGGGATATGAAAACTGTTCAGTTTTCTTTCCTGGCACGAGTATATTGTTCAAGGTTGGGGGATGTAAAAAGAATACATGGAAGGCAAGCTTTGAAGATGTTGGCTTTTGCGCGCAATGCATGGCGTGGATTGCCTCCTGCTCAGGAACTTAGTCAACTGTAGGTGTTAGCTGTTCTCCCAGTTCTGGACGGTATTTCGTTCNCCCGAGAGCAGTTGAAGAAGTTGTAGAATTTTCGAGCTTAGTTCCATTCCTGNTCATATCCGTCTGACACATATCAGCTTACGTCACGACCGGAGANAAAGCTTTGCAAGCGGGAGCAAAACCATGCCTAAGTGATTAAAGACCAGCTTCATTTTGTGAAGCAAAAGCGTCATCATCTGAAAACTGGGGCTAGGATACAATAATTAGCCGAGCTTTTGTTTTGACACGTAATATTGCAAGGCTGAACAATCTTAATCTGGCATACGTGTGATTGCGCAGAACGACTCCATCAGTGATGTACTTTTTGCCACCATTAAGGACTGCATGGTGGTGAACAGCAGAACAGAAAATTCACAAGAGGATTATAGCCAGACCCATAACGTTGCTTTTTCGCTTTTCCCAGCGCATTGGGAGCTACCAGAGCACCTTCAAATGAAATGCTGACTTCTATGTCGTCATGCAATTACCTGACAAGGTTGAGAAGTGCAAGCGAGGACTCCAGTTTCTGTAAAATGTATAACGCTTCTCTGCTGACCACATCAAAAACTTTTGTCAAGTCAAGAAAAGCGATGTGCAGCGTGCGAGACGTTGCTCTCATCATATATCTTGGATTTGGTGCAGTGAGAAGATCACGTCCGCAGTAAATTGGTTAGGACGAAAAAGTATCTGCGATTCAAGGTAAATTCTCCCCTTAAGCGCTTGAATGCATGACAGTACGGCAAAGAGCTTCCCAGGACTTCCAAAAGCAAGATTCCTTTTTGTATGTTGCAATTTATTTTTTGACATCTTTTATTGCACCTAGTGGCAATCTTGGCGTCCCTCGTTTCTCTTGGCGGCCCGCGTAAGTAGCCTTCATTCCAATACTTGTACAGAAGGTTGTACACTAGCAATAGAAGGGAATTACCACACTTGAACAATTGATTTGGAATAACATCTGTGCGTGGTGAATTACCGGAACGTAAAGCTTTCAGTTACAGCGCGAAGTATTGCGATTGTTGTAAGCTTACCCAGGTCGCAATAATGATACAGCAGCATGATTAATTCGCACGCATTAAATAATACCCAGTGGAATGTTTTCCAAAATTTCGTTGAAAAGAGTCACAAACGCACAGCTATACACAAACATTTTCCTTGGTGCAATTGCTCGGGTTGTGTGACGAATGCGAGTTGACCATGCTGATGTATCGCAGTGGTTACCAACCAACGTGTCCCGTCAAAAGGTGTCACAGAGATTCATCAGGGAGTGCCTTGAGAGCCATGTACAATAGGGCTGCCGCATTTTCCGATCTCTCCGAGGTAGTCCCGTTTTATGAAATCGTGCTAGCAACTTATTTCTCGCAGAAAACCAGACTAGTTACAGGCAGCAGGAGATGGGCAGGGCTGCCACAAGTAAACAGTGCAGATGAGCCGCAAATCATTGTTTGAATTACCACAGTTTTAGCGAACTCTGTTTATTTCAGGACGGAACTACTATCTATCTTGTTCTATATGTTGCTTTCCGCTGATTTACACGTGGTATCTGTTTACCTCTTACAGTTGCGTTTGCAGCTGAACATTCTTTGTTGTGAAACACAGATAGTACATTAGCCTAGTACTTTAGGAACATCTCAATGTATAGACACTGACGTTATAACCCACTGGCCTGTTACTGAAATTATTACCCATTTCTCTATTTCTTTTCTTCCAAAACTTCGAAAGCGCTTTTTCCATTACAATAATTGCAACTCTTGCAGCTGCAAGCATCAGCCATAGAAATCGGAAAATATGTTAGGCTACAAATAATGGCTGTGCTTGGGGTTTTCGCTATTTCGTGCTTAAATGATTTGAAACAAAATTGGATGCACAAATTTGCCAAAACTTGAAATGTGAAAAAAGCGTTTCAGTTTTTAGTGCACGCTTGGTGAATTCTTGAAGTTGCAGTACGTAAGCTAGAAAACTGTTTTGGCACTCAGGGGTGTCGGCTATTTCCGTATTTGATCTTGCCTAGTCAAGTCAAAATTTATGTCCATGTTTTTATCGAACAGAATGTTAAACGCGGGAACATTCGACAACTTGGCCTTAAACGTAGTGGATAGTAGTGGAAATTCTGCTTGTGATATACTTGAAATTGCTGTGGATGGCATCTATCTCGACTACTGTAGACCACCGAGGTTAGGAAGAAGCTTTCTGGCTGCAGGTTCCCGAATGGATTGGTTGATTGTGTGCAACAATCCCGGCGAATACAATGTGAGTTTGAAAAATGGCACACTTCTGCCCGTTTTTCGGAAGCATTTGACTTTTGCAGCATAGCTTTAATGGGAACATTTTCAGGATTTTCTGTTGTTGAATTATTCCTGGAAATGTGCTTTTACGAGTTTTACTACTTTTCCATCAAGTTCTTGGTGGGCGAGTACTAATCTAAACTGTAAGCAATTNATTTCAACTCAATCTCATATTTGGCCATGGATGAAAACCGCTGTTGTCCGTCAATGTATTTGAGTCACAAGTTAACTTTAAAAAANAAACTCGCTGCACAATATGAGAGTAATCAAAACTGTACTTCAGTCTGTTACCGATTTTGTCAGTGATAAGAACTTTCTGGTATAGAACTGAAAATTCATCTTGTCACGTTCAGTTTAAAAAAAGTTAGATGTGTTCCACCTATCGGGTAAAGATTGCGCTATTGCTATGTCGCACAGAGGATAGTGTATAACTTCAGCGCTGCTGGCAAAGATCTTACAATGTTTAAATTTGATCAAACACTTGATGTACAAAAGAACAACACAACCGCATTATTTCAAACGCAACCCCAAAACTTAGATAATTCGTAGTCTTTACGACTAATTCGGAGTTTCCGTGTTGTTGTTCTTTTGTTCTGAGCTTTTTCTCTTCTTTTATAGCTTCGAGTATGATTTGGTTCACTTTAGATTTTGCTGATTTCGCAGTTAATTTTATGAAATTTTTCAGGTAAGCTTTTTCAAAACACAATCACAGCCACATCAAACTCGCCGTAATCAAATGATTTCATTGTTTTCCCATTTTTTTAAGTTTAAGTAAATTTCGCTAGGGTTCCATTTTGGGTAAAACAATCGCGAATTCTGGTCTTTGGCTCACACGCAAACCACGAAGCATGAAATTTACGAAATTCACCTAAAATTCTCGCCATCGACCCAAGATTGGTTTCGGATTTGATTTGAGACAAACAAAATGTGATTTGTTCGTGCGCCTTCTTATCACTTTACCTCAAATTGATTTGAAACCCATTTATCTTCCGTCCTTGCTAGAACACTCTAGTTTTTCTGAGTTCAGACCCACCTCACATTGCGTAGGCATCTGCCTTTGCACTGCGAGCGAATATATCATGTTTATTCTTGTGTTTAATACGATGCATTATTTGCCAAGACAACCAAAGTAAGACGTAAGTCGATAGTCCCAAGCGACATTGCGGTGAATGTGCAGTTTTGAGGAGAAGCCCAAAACTTGTTTAATGCTCGAACGTTGGTTGCTGGCACGTGTGTGTTTACAGGAAATGCGCGATTTTTGCTTTACATCGGGACTTTGCAATTCTACTGGAATTAATGCAACTTACAGCGCTTTTGTTGGACATCCCGAACAGATTTCAAAATCAATCATGGGACGCGCACGACGTGGCCACACTGCGGTGCAAAAGTTGAACAATGCGTTTCCATCTGTGCGCCATTCGATTTTCCCTGTTTGCGTATGAAAACTTTTTATTGGTCAACGCTACAGAATGCAAGGAAACAAAATCACGTAAAAGCATGCGACGAAATGCGCACAACTACCGTTACAAATCACCAACACATATGGCGTCACCAGCGGCTTCACCGTCTGTTTACAGTTCTTGCTGAATGCATAGTTCGACCTGTTGCGACATGAATTTTCGTGCCACGCTCCAAGAAGTGAGCGTGAACAAATTGTTAGCTGAAATTGCGAAAAAGCGTGTATTAAAAGCGTACTGTTTTACCCAAGTCTTGCTGCATGCCTTTCAAGCATAAATAGAACGGACGTGTTTCGGCAAACTTTAAAATCTGCTCGCCAGACGTCTTTGGCCTACAACCCTGATAAGTTGGCTATTGACCCTGAACTACATACAATCTATTTTTGTGTTATGAGGTTCATTTGTGTTGTCTAGATTGTGCAGGTACCAGTGATGTCAAGAAGTCAGCTGCACGATTTGACCACTCAGTGGAAAAATTCTGTTCCGTGTTGATATTACTGTCTCGATGCAAATTACTGCATGGGCTAATTATCCCGCTAGTATTTTCCGAATCAGAAATTTATCTTGTCAGTGAATCATTCTAGCACAGATTCGTAACGTCGTCGAAATAGCTGTCGACGAATCGACCGAACCACCTTTTTCACTGAGAGGTTGGTCACATTAGCTTTCCTAGTTTCCTCGTAGAGGACTTTGCAATGTCACTTGAGTTGAGAAGCGTTAATGCGAGTGAAAGAACGAAATATATACTTTGTTCTAGAGTAGTCTTGGTTCTAACAAGTTTCTTTTATTCCTAGTGTAAGATCATGGGCAGGAACACTCCAAAAGTAGAACGTATTTTGTTGCTCAAACCAGGGCCGTCGCCAGAGGGGGGGCCAGTGGTGCCCGCCCCCCATTAAAAATCTGTGCTCACACATTTCATGTTTGCCACATCCAATATGGTATTTTTAAAATGTGGCACCCTTGTGGTTTTTGGGACCCCTGCTGAGAAATCCTGGCGACGGGCTTGGCTCAAACGTAGACTGCAAAGTACATCTGCAAATATTTACGTGAAAAATCCACTGTGTTGTGTGAGTTCTCTGTCCAATAACTGCACATCATCGTTTTTGGTATTGCTGTATAAATTATTTCCGAGTCAGTGCCGGTAAACAGTGGAAAAAGGTTTTGTGTTTGTCATAATGATATAAGCAAGCATCATTGTTTTTTCATTTATCGCTATAGGCTAAATTAAAAGCTCAGTGATTATCTGTGTACCACCGCTTTGTGTTCGATGAATGGAGGCTCAAGGCAAGTGATCTTACAAGTAAAAAGTACTCATATAGCACGAGTTTATACCACCTGCGCTAAAACCATTTATTTTCGACTTCTGCATTGTTCTTTACGCGTCTCGGTATCGTACGCAGCTGCAATCTTCCAGAAAAGACATGGACGTGTGGTCTACAGCAGACACGGCACCTCACAATCAAGTCTTAGTGACGCTGAAAGTGACTGGTCCACCACAACAAACCAAGCTTCGAACTGAGCTCCCGGCCAGGCCTGCATTTGTCGGGAACTTTCTTAATAAAACAGAGCAAGATGTACAAAGAAGATTTGTGCTTGAAGCGAATCCCTATTATGGCGTCAACAGGGAAAAGTTTAGGGATGGAACATATTACAGGTACTACTAGAGAAACAAAATTCGCATCACTGAAGCAAGCGCAGTCCCGTTTTTAAAAGTAATTAAAAGAGTTTATAACTTCAAACTTGGGAAACATTACACAAAAACGCATATCAAAAACTACTCAAAGTTCATGCTTTTAACTTTTTTCCGGTCGCAAGCAACATGTTTACTCTGGGTATTCCCCTAAACTCTAGAATACAAAAATTGTCCTTGGACATTGCATCCTTGGCTAGGTTTAGACTTTGTTTATAAAAGTTTTGTTTTCAACTGTATGGAAGTTTGACTCCACAGCAATTCTTATGCCAGTAAATATATGTTTATAACAAATAGATATTCCTTTTTTTGATAGTTTTTTGTCATTACCATGAGGTAGGATCGTGACGGTTTTAGAGTCCCTTTCGGATGGGTATCCAAAACACTAAAATTTGGGGTTTAAAATTCGTCAGTTGTTCTTACTGTAATGGGTTTCTTATGTAATATTGCGTAGCTCTATTTCATTGGCAGTCATTGCGTCAGGCACTCTTTTGCACAAATGTCACTCTTCGGTAACTCTAAATCCGAGCTCGTATTTATTTGGACCTTATTTACTGACGTTACACTTACGAACAGATTTCGCTACGAAGGCTTAGACACTAGCATCCCCAAAATTTCAAACTCCCAATTCTACACGATGGTATAGTTAAAAGTTAACAACTGTTAACAAAAACTTATGGGTTTTGACTAGCTTTTATCTCGTTCCCAATCCCGTCAGCAGCGTCCACCACGAAGCCCCTCTGAAAAATCTGGGCTGAGGTGGGACGGGAAATGCGGTTTGAGTCTATTGAACCCTCTGCCGTGACGCAAAGCTTCAGGAACTTTACTTTCTATATCTTGTTTGTAGTAGACGTTTGATAATACCCTTATTTTTCAAAAAAGGTTTGATCCATTTTGGTGCTTTCTCCATAACTAGAACTCCAATAACTATTTTCCGCTGTGACAAACAGCTGAACAAACTTAAATAACTGATTTGGGCTTGATTGAGATAATTTTAAAATGGTACTGAGTACAAAAGAAGTAAAACCAGCCTTTTATTCATGAAAGTATTCTTCAAACGTAAACCTGATTTTTCATCCATAATTGTTCATTATGCATTGTGTCAATGTTTTGTTTTCTTACTTAAACAAAATCTGTTTGTTTTAATTTTATTGCCAAAAGAAAAAGTAGATTTCGTCTAAAAAAATTAATTGTTATTTTGGGATTTCGAGGTACGCCAAGAAGTACAGGTAATTGTGACTAATCTCCACCTTGAAATTCAAGGTATAAAGTTGAAGTGAATACTCTTCAGGAATGGTATCTGATAAACACAAGCCCACTATACTCCCACCCGATGCATATCCATGTCTACAGTTATCAGGTTTGTAAACAACTTATGTGCTTAAGAGGAATGGTGCATTATCACAAACCGTGTAAAAACTGCAAGCAAAACGTGGTGTATCCGTTGGCAGGAATTTGATTATGCTCGACTGGTTAAAAGCTATTGGTCAAATGTTTTCACTAGATAAGAATAAATGCTACTAACTTGATCTACCTATGCCACGTAATTTCAGAATCAGTGCGAGAAATTGAAAATCTCTGGTTTTTGAAATGTAGGTTAATGACGAAATGTGATGATGTGCCAACCTGATAATCCGATAATAGTTTTTGGCAAAAAATTAACCAATGCTGCTACGCGTGACTATTAACCTGGTTTGGTTTTTGATGAATATTGTTGAATAAAGCACTGATTTCTTCAATGACGTAATATCGCGCAATATAGTTTTGAAAAAGCGCTTGGTTCAAATGTTGTGGCAATGGTCATAACATTAAGTTTTGCTTTTAAGTTAGATTCACAATATAAAAGCCTAAAAATTGAATACATCCACGCGCACTCCAAATTGATGAGCCATTGACATGTTTGGCGAAAAATGTTTTTGCGTAACAGCAAAACTCATTTAAAATAGCCTCACTATTATGTTTCATGTAAAACATGTTTTCATTAATTTGAAAAATCTTTACATTCAAATCTTACGTTAAGCTATTTGCATTTTTCTGCTTTGCACGGTGAAGGTAATCAGCTACAATAAATATGTTGGACCTTACGCGGCTGTGGCAGGTGGTATTGAGTACATGAAGCTGTGGAATCAGAAAAATGAGACGTGCAGGTTTCAATACAATCACTACGGTGAGCTATGATCACGCAGATGACTTTTGAATGCATTTGTAGTCCGGCTTCCGTTTCCGGACGTAGGTCAATTTATCGTTTTGACGCATTTCAAAAATGTAATCATGATTAGTTTTACAAAGGCCAGCAATTATTATTACAACAACTTACACCTGCATTTGAAGCGTCGCAAGCTGTTTTGTTTCACAGATCCCGAATTCTACATTCCTCGACCAACTAACTGGGATCGGTTTCTCGGACACGACATCCGCTGGAAGAAAGGAGGTCCGGAAACCATTGGCTATTCGGATGTTGGAGTCTTTCGTGACGTTCTTTTAGTTCCTCCCTTGGCAAACATAACGGTGAGGGGGTTCTGTTCCGATACGGACACTCGACGTTTATAGGTACAGGTAGACAGACGGCCTTGCAAGTAAAATAGTTTGAGAGCCTGTACCAAATTTGACGAATATTTCGTCTGCCCAAGACCAATGAATCGTCGTGACGTTGACAACTGAAACCCTTGACTTGGTGCCAACAATGTTAAGCTTAATATCTTTCCCAAATCGAGGAATAAAATAGTTTTCGCAAATGACTTAGTCTCGCGCTGGTGGCTTTCAACTATTAGCTGACGCAAATTAACCCGGTTAGCTTTTCATTCCATGCTTGTACAGGTTTGAAATCCTGTGTTCTCCGTTGTTGTCACAATCGTGATTATGAAAGGATCACTGTAAATTTCCACCTTCCTTCTGAACGCGTATGAACCTAACGCTAAAGTTTTCCGTAGATGTATGGTATTCTTTGATATCGGAGGAAAATACTGAAAGTACCAGTGTCTAAGTAAATTCTTTGTATAATACAAGATTAGCTGTACCGCAACGACGCAAAAATAAGTGTCCACTAATAAAATTCAGAAAACTTATATCAATCACATACGGGTTGCTCCGTTGTATTTTTAGCGAAACGGCTTTAAATCTTAACCCACTTTCATATTATATTTTAGATTTGAACCTTTGCTGCTTTCACGGCATTCTTAACTGCATTTCGAAGTTGTTACTCGTGTCGCAGTATTCTTAACTGAATTTTTTGAATTTTTAAGTTGTTAATTGACAGTTACGCTTGTTGGATCATACGATTTTTCCATCGTTAGGATTTCCCTTCATACAGAAATTGAGATCAGGCCATAGGGCTCTTCAAACAGAAAAATAAAGATAATAGCATTGAGCCCTTGTAATATTTTATTCAAAGCCAAGTGTACAATACTAAATACTGTGAAAGGGAAAGATGCACAAAAGCGTTCAATTGTTTGTCAAAAAATGGAAGGAATTGTGTAAAACCGTATTGCTTCTATTGGCTAAAACTTTATCGAAAAACGCTATCATTAAAGTTCGTAACATACAAAAACGACTTGGGGATATGCCATAAAGACAGCATGGATGCCTTTGCAAAACAAACGGAACAGGCAGAGTAAACATTTTGCAATGCAACATCCAGGGGTTTTAGTTTTTTCAACATTATCAGTAAATTTAATACGTTGTAGCATAAGTGTACTCTATCCTTATATGCGATAATAATTATTATGCATGCTGATATACAGGTAACTAATTCTTGTCTGATCTCTGGCATTTATGGTTTCTCAAGGTTTCCGAAAAGATATACTAACTCAGTAAATCATCATTGCAGATTCGTTTCTTAACAGACACGTTCATCGGACCGATGACAATTCACTGCCACATATTAAACCACGAAGATTTGGGAATGATGATGGTTGCTGATGTCGTCGCAAAAGGTGTGTAATTGCCTGCACTTGATACAATTTGGGTGTAGACAGGGCTAAATTAAGTTGTTTCTTCCACTCGGCATCCACTAAAATAGGAGTCTTACTATTAACAGTTCACGCGCAGAGGTGTATATTTTGTGAAAATGTTTTAAACTAACATTGCTGCTGATTCAAGAACAAGGTGCTTTTCAAAACCTGCCATTATCGATATTATCGCCTCAATTTAACCTCCGCGCTAGTGGTGGTGGTACAGGTGATATTGTGCCAACGTTGATAAAATATAGGCAAAAGACAGTTCTTTGGTACACATCTCGCACTTATCGCCAGCAAAGGTAAAGCGGTGATTGAAAAAATTCTTATTTGGAACTCCTGCTCAGGCCCAGAGGAAGCACATCCGTTTTTGGTAATCCTGGCCAAAAATTTTTCCCAATTTAATCGAAAATGTTTTTCCAATTTAACCGAGGCTTACTGAAACATTTTAGGCGCACAGGCAGGTTTCTTGACAAGTCAGCATTAATATTATTCTCAAGCTAATCTGACCCGAAAAACGTCAACTTACTGTATTTCGCAAATTTTTTATTTTGTCAGAAACAAACACAATTTCCCAAAAGAAAAAAATGAGGGCGTTGCCCCTAGTAAAGACACCAACACGCAGGACAAATGCATATAGTTCCGCAAGTAGCCCTTACTGGCGGTCGGTTGAAGATCAAACTCGTATTCTGCTCGAAGCTTGCATTTCTACATGTAACGTAAGTTAATAAGGTTGAGACATAAAAACATGTTATTTTCAAAGGCATTTTTGCAAATTTCAGACAAAAAATGTCCCACTGGCCTAAACTGCTGAATGTTTAGGACGATTCCGATCAGAAAAAGTTAAACGTTGTGCAAGTGCTAGTGCAAGTTTATGTGCGTATTCGTTTTGACCAAAATAGCTTTTCTTGTGACACTACATGCAAACATGGCCAAATTGGTCATATCCTTTTGTTACACGATAGGTAACCTTGGCGATAATGGTTATATCTTTTTCTTAGAGGATAAGTTAAATATAGGCCAAATTGACCATATCATCTCCTTCTCGAAAAATGCAAAACGTATAGAGATTTCGAGAGGGCTACTCAACAGAGCACAACAAATCAACTATTGAAAGAACCAGCTATAAACGTTATATGTAAGTGTCTCAAACGTTATGGTGAAAATTGCTTTAGGCCTAATTACGGCGGTTCACCAGACCTGAGTGGGTTGGGTCTCGAAAAATATTCAAACGGTTTTCAATGTCCAAAAACGCTTCGATAGTAACAAGCATAAATGTTTATCATTAGCAATGGTACAACCAGAGCGGGATTCACGTAAGTAATTACTTAATTACTTACTTGAAAACCTCAGCTTAGTACTTGATCGCGTGATGTTGCCGTTCCTTAATATTGCAAGTGATTTGCCTTTAGAAAAGTTAAAAAGATTTTAGAAGCCACGTCTGTTACTGTAAACGCAATATTATACAAAACATACATCATCACACATAACAAAGCCGTTGAGGGGCATAGATTCCTTGCCTGCTTAGAGCGCTTTGTGAGTCACAATTGTTGATTGTCAGCGCGATGACGATTTGGAGCTAGACGCTCATTGCATAAAATTGAATCGCGCCCGACAGGTGTGAATTTTGTCTGAACCGCCCCCTTTACGTGATTTGAAAATTGCGATGATTTTGATGTGATTGAATGTTTTTACGTCTAAATGTCGATTTTTCCCATTTGTTTGCATTACTTAAGTTACTTAAATAATCTGTTAAAAATTACTTATTACTTAAATAATACATTGTTGTTTACTTGAACCCAGCCCTGTATAACAAAAAATCGAGGTGAAGCGTTTTATGTAAATTCCTTTTTCTTTTTCTAAGACAATTGCTCCTAAAAGTTTGCAGAATGCTATTTTAGGCGATAACAGCCTTTGGTAGATTTTGCTTCATATTCATTTGTTTAGTTTAAATTGAAACTGCATCAACTGATGCGTGTTTTGCTGGCAAAATGGGAACAAAATATAATTTAAATATTACACAGCAAGACTCCATAGAGAGATTGACCAAACGTGGGAGTTTTTATCCCAGTTTGATCCAAAATCTTGTAAAAGTCTTGATTGTATTTTCTCTGCAGGCGAAAGTTTGACAAGCGGTGTTACAGTAGCATCAGGTGATGCATATCCTGGAGCGTGCGACTGTTACAAACCATTTCCGTTCAACAGTGGCTCAAAGCTTCATGAGATTACAAGGTATTGCAGTGTGATTTTTACGTGCATTATTGTGAGGCTGTCAGCTATACAGAACATACATTTCAATACAGGTATCTGATATGTCGCTTTCAAACGTGTGTCCTTGTTCCCATTATCACATGCTTTGAACATCTTGTAATGTTAAATCTAGTTTTTATTTTTAAAACTACACATTGCCAATGTAAATTGCGTCACACTATTTTCAAGAGTGGGGTCGGCGATACCTCAGTCACAGCTCAGTGACAGAGTGTCCGCCTCTCAATTGGCAGGTTGTGCGTTCGATCCACTGAGTGAATCGCTGTAACGCTCCTTGGACAAGAGCGTTCACCTCACTCTCCCAGCAAGAATCAATTTGCAGAACGCGGCCTGCTGTCATCAAAATAAAAAAATTAAATAAAATGAAAAGAACCCATTCACAACATGTTAAATGTTCACAATTTAACTGCGTAATGATAACAACTTTAGCGATTGTCCTTCTCGGTAAAAATAAGTTATCATTAAGTTGTTTTTCTTCACGTCAACCTTTAAAAGAGATGAAATATTAATTAATATTCCTTTCTTTGACATTTCAGATTACATTCTATTTTGATTCCGATTGTTTTCGCAATCTTCACCCTGAATCAAATATAAGAGAATGGACGAAAATAAACAAACAAACACCGTGTCATTGGTTCTCCTCTTAATTTTCGAGATATGAAGCAAAGCTTCCATGGATGAACGATTCTATTCGCTTTGTAAGCTTGCCTGAATGTTCCTTGGTTTCACTCCAGCAACAGCATACATCGCGACAAGTTCTGTGAAACAATTGATCGCCGTTGTGCATTGATAGTGTAGAAACAAACAGATAATATCATATCATAACTACTTGTGCGTAATCGTGCTCAACAGGTAAGGTTGTTTAAAACTGACCAAGAAAAATTTCTATCTTGTCAGTGAGAACAACAACACACAAGGTCATTTTACTGTTTTTTGACCCACGCGCAATGATTTTCGTTGTGAGGTTGCTCTTTTGAGACGAGATTTACAAGTCAACTTTCGCACCGAATTTTTTGGTTAACGAGCAAAACAGGTATTTAAACTCATTGGAATCTTACCAAATAGTAATGTTTTATACGCATGCCCAAGTCTGATTTTTTCCTGCTACCGTTGCTGCTTGAGCTCAAAAAACCGTTTAAACGGTGACTGCAGGAAACATTTGATGGAACTATGGATCATCAGGACTTCATCAAGAAATAACATGCCAAGTAACGAGTTTTTCTCAAAAATGTGTATTTTTCTTGACATTTGCACGGAAACGATTACCGGTATTCCACTTGCGTTTCATCGTTACAACAATGCCTTCTTCCTTGAGCTGACTTTCTGCATGTTTCTATTAAATATTGCCTTTGTTATTTTAATGTTTAAAGTTGGTCCTGCGCTCAATTCGTTTACAGTGAAGCTACATTTTCGGAGAATAACCGTGAATACTCGTGCTGAAAACCTTAGCGTCGAATTGCTTTGCCGAATTGCTTCCACAAAACAAATTACTCTCAAAGGCACAGATACCTGCTCACTTTTTATTTATTACACTCCATTGCGTTTTTATATGCACGCCCTCTGTATTAGGTTACTTTTGTGTGCATAATCCTCTGGTACAACAGAACATCCGAGCAGCTGCTCTGAAAGAGCTATCGTTTTGTGACGATCTTCTTCTCTCACACATTCCATGCAAAAACTTGTTGGGCTAGGCCTGAAAAATGCAATGTAATGTTATTCAAGATGTAATGTTGTACTGCAATGCGTATGTTGTACTTTACAATAACCCAGGGATGATGGTGAACGGCAATACGTTTAATGCTCTTCTCACTTCAAACGTTTTGGTTTGTTTATTTTTTTGTTACTGTTTTGACAAGTTTTCATATAGAGGCGCGAACCGTGGAGAAGCGCGTGTTTGATCCTTTTTTTTTGATGCTTAAAACAGTGCTCAACGAAGGTCAGATCGACCAGCGTAAAATTCGGAAGTTTAAATCCCTATTGGGTGCGTTATAAACCTATGAAAAGCAATTATTGGTTTGTCGACTTTAAAAAAATATAAAGGTTCTGTAATTCAATTAGATACCCAAAAAGCTTTACATAACTTGTGGAGTTCCGTTTTTACCTTTGAAAAAGGAACATATCAAATGTTATTCACATCGGTTTCATAGAAACGATTTTCTGCGTATTCGTCTCTTATTAGTAGATTATTCTACAATTTAGATAATTTCGATCTTATTGCTTTAACGTTTCCGCCTTTTACTACATGTATTTCGGACTTTTTGTTGTTTATCCAATGTGTGCTAATTTATCGTCAATTCCAATTTTGTTAAGTTGGTTTAGCTGCTTTCAAATTGTCAGGGTGGTTGGAGTCAACGTTGGTGGTCACTTCTTACGTCGTTGTAGTCCTTGATAGTGGTGTTAATTTTTGCGCTGAACCAAACGGCAATGTTTTGAAATTTCACACGAGTGGTCTATCGCAGAGGCAAAATAGTTTTCCAGGGATTTCTTGCGTTTCGACATCAGCTAAAACTGTACCAATTTAAAATGCATTTTTACTTTTCACGGATAAACGCCAGGGATGTTTATGCATAAAAACAAGGTATTTAATTGTGGTTTGCTTTGCACTGTATTTGGCTTGATGCATGTTTTGATTCCTGGTTTGTGACAGCTGTTTTAAACTCTTTCAATAAACGGAACAATCGACCGCTGTCGAAAAGTCAAAATCTTGTTTTGTGGCAAAAAATCAATATGCGAAAAGATCTGTAGCCTGATCTTAGTGTTATTTTTAGCAATTAGCACATTAGAATCTTCATCAGTTACCGTATACGTCTCTTGAGACAAACAGTACCATGATAGATTTCGGAAATCGCACTTGACGTTTTCAGGGGTTTTGAAGGGTTAATAAGTTCTTGAAACGCAACTCACAACATTCTTTGTTCGGGAAATAGCAAAAACAGTTGAAAATACTTTTTTCGACACATTTGGCAAAAAATGGAAGTCAAGTGGTTGCCGCACAAGAAATTAATTAATTAATAATTAATTAATTAATTAATTAATTCATTCATTTTCATATCCACTTTTCCTCTGAGGAGGTTGCGGGAGCATCAGCTTAAGAGGAATCGAAACAACGTGTGGTTTTCAGCAGTTTCTAATGGTTTTGCTGGCTCCACACAAAAACGGGAACAAGCAAGGTCGGAGATGTGATCACTCCACTTGGCTCTTTGTCGATCGTCAAACTATGCGTCACCTCGTGAACTCCTCACAAAAATCCTATCTGTGCGGCTTGTACTTGAGATAGCACTCTTTCAGTCATTTCACTAGATTCCTGACCACTGGTGAAGACAGTTTGACAGTTTTGACAGTTTTATTGATTTCGGCCGCAAGGTCCACAAGAAATGGCGAGCTCACATATAAAACAAAGGAAGACACTTGCGTAACTTCAACACACTCGAGGCAATCATACACGCCCCAACACACACGAGACGAAGCTATCGGCGACGTGGATAGAAACAAGCATTTTAACAATCTAGAGTCGTACTTATTCATGAAACAACAAAAAAAGAAAACAAGTTAAACCTTGCAGCCGGGACACCGAAAAACCTTGCGGTTATCGAGTCGAAGTGCCCCAGCACAGCGAAGCATCCCAGCGATTGCCAAAAGTGTAAACGAAGACAACTGCGTAAATCAGTGAAGCAGACCTGAGATAAGGATCATGGAAACATTTGAGTTGCCATACCACTAAATGTCAAGCGCCACGTTATAAACGATACGATCAATCCGAAACGCATGCCAAACGTATGCGCAAACGATAAGACTGATGAAGTGATATTATTTTCAATGAAAATTTAACTGGATGTATAATGCAGTATAGTTACATTTCAGACATTCATCCATATTNCAACAACAAAAATGATCAGTATTGATTACTAAAGGCTTTATGAGATTTATCTTTGAATTGTAGATCTACATATGCTCAATGTGTANCTCCTAGATGAGAAATTGTTTTTTTGCCAGCGTTTGTTGAAACTTGTTGTATGAAATAGTTTTGGTTGGTTGCATATCTTGTATTATGACAATGAAC
>JGI24022J15233_10002234_pt1 | contig 17788 bp, 10 predicted proteins | sample Ectturendosymbi2_FD_15233 | JGI IMG/M metagenome (IMG submission 15233) | reverse complement strand
GAGATGGGTGACGAATTGCATCGCTCGGAGGAGAAAAAGAGGGGAAACATGGGACATTTGAGCAGCAGAAAGCCTGGTGTGGTTGTTGGGGCTTGCAGAGCGAGAAACATCATGACAAGACTGGTTAATGTCTGACAGCATATAAGCGGGCTGTATACGATCTATACTGGTCCACTATGATGGGAAACACAATTTATTTTCTGTAGCAGTCCACGAAATAGGTCATGCTTTGGAACTATACCACTCCATTGAAAAAGATCCTGTGATGAAGCCTTTTTACAAACATGAGTTTTCAGTTGAAAACATGCATGAGATACTTGGAGAAAGTGACAAAGCCTTGATTCAACAAATGTATGGGAAACCAGAATGAGTTGAAGTAAGAGCAGTGTATAACTCCAAAAAAGCGAAAGTCACGATTAGAAAGATTGTGAAAAACTCTAAGCCAGATAAAGTCAAGATTGTTTTTACTCTGAAACCAAAACATTTTACAGGGGACACTGGAGACAAAAACAAGAATTTTGAAATACAATTTCTAACACTTCTGATGAAACTTTCCAGTATGCATATAGATAAGTTTGTTGAAAAATGGTTTGGTGTAAACGGAACTGCAACAACCGAAACGAACTAAGGGGTCTGAATAAATATATTTCAAGCAGATGAATTAGATCTTCTGGCGATTTTTTATTATTAGCCGACGTTTCCCCCACCTATTCAAGTGGACTTCCTCAGGGCAATGTTTTTTTAACCACGTATAACATGCAATTTACTAATAGCAAGAAACAATGAGCAGTATGAAACGTCGGCTAATAATAAAAAATCGCCAGAAGAGCTAATTTATCTGCTTGATTTGAAACCCTGTGGCAAACGCTACGAAATAACAACATGAGTAGCAAAAAGAACAGCATAAATATATTTCTTCTGAAGAATTGGCTGTTTTGGCGATTTTCCAGCCAAACTTCACTGTCTGCCAAAAACTTAGTTGGAACAACTATGAATAAACAGTATTCAACACAGTTAGTTATAGCAATTTTTGGCTAATTTTTTGGTGGTTTTCTAGCCCAATTTGGCTGGGAATTGGACAGTTTTGGTTGGGGTTTGGTTGGATTCGGAATCAAATTTTGCATCTGGGCTATGACAGGAGTTGGTTAGATTTGGCGATTTTCTAGTCCGATTTGGGCTGGCAAATGTTTCAAATTTGAAACTTCTGGTAGCCAACTAAAGACTGTTTGAACTAGAGTTTAACTGGATTTTGGCAGGTGTTTGGAAGGCGTTGGAGGGTGTTTGATTGGAGAACTGTTAAATTAACACTGTCAAATTTAACAGTGTTAAATCGACAGTGTCATTTTGAGTTTGACAGTGCCTGAAGAGAAGTGGTAGTAGTATAGAACTGCCTGTTGATGGATTAAATCGTCTACTGTTTTTGAGTCTTTACAGAGCAACAAAATCCCGAGACCCTGGTTTTTGAATGAATGAGTGAGTGTGAGATTGTGTGTGATGGAAAATCAGATATTGATAAGTAATTTGCTGAAAAAACGAGTTGTATAATGTTCTGATAAATATTGTTGTGCTTTTTTTCTCGGGGTTTTGTTGCCCTGTGAATGCTCAAAGATAGGAAATTTATTTGGTCCCATCGACCGGCAGTTCTATAGGCCTAGTACTGATGTATCGAAGTCGTAAGTACAAGGCAGTAGAACGCAATACAGCAGCCTGGATAAATTCAAATAAATTAACTGAAACCAATTCTTAACGTTTTCACAAAGCTTTTGCTACTGGGACAAGCAACAATCTGCTGACAGCAATATAATTCAGTTCCATCTCACACTGAAATGCACGAAAGATCAATTTTCCCACTTCCGCGACTGTTTCATAGTTTCGAAATTAATTTTGTAACACCACAATCGCGGTCTGACCAAATTCCACGCAGGATCCGAGCAACCACTGGTGTATGTTGTCACAAACAACTCTAGTTACCCGACCGTCAAAAACAGCAAAACAGCTTATCATGCATTTGGGAAATATTGAATGCACGCTAGAGGATTTCTACATTATTTTTTTAAATATTGCTGGCTGAAAGTTATCTACTGTATTTGTCAAACAAACGAACTTAAACGGGAAATTAAGAAAAAAACTGGGGGGCATAACCCACTCAGGCCTCCGCTTAGAACCATCACTGTTGACATGTTTCTTTTCCGGTGTTTTTGTTTGTAATCTCTGGTTTCTGCGTATTGTTCGGGTGAATATTGTTTCTTGCCGGGTCACTTTCTACTAGCCAGTGAAATATTTTTCTTAGTAAAAATACACTCTAGTATTAACTTCTCGCAGCTAAGTGCATGTGCATTTGAGTAAACATATTCTCCACTACCGGAAAAAGCGAATCAGTGAAAACATAACTTTTACAAACGATGGGGTCATGAATTACGTCATAGGGGCACTCCAGTAAAAATTGCCCCGGGCCGCCCTACCCTTTAATCCGGCTCTGGCGCCGCTATTTCTAAAGTAGTGGTTGCCTACCACTGTTTGTGAGTCAAAGCTAGAGCACAAGTTATTTGAATTTTTGTTTCCAAGCTATTTTTCTGCTCTTCAACCTTGAGTTGGGTTACATATATAGGCACTGCATATTTAGCTTCGTGAGGCAAAAGCATTGCTGGAGCTATTTTGCACGTGATTGGTTGAAGTGGTCACATGCATAGTTCACATGACCTGTTTAGTCGAGTGTGATGCCTGTTAGACCTCAGTCCGAGTGTAGTCATGGTTTCAGTGCTGCCAAACTGTTAGCTACTTGTCTGGGTTGCGTAAACTGTTGGCAAAATTATAATCCTGAACCCTGACCCGTTCTCTTTGCGCATCCTACCCTCGCCTGTGACATTTCAACAAAATGCGTTCGACTTAAGGCAAAATAGCTCCAATAATGCTTCTACCTCATGAAACAACATAGACACTACCTTACATATAGCCTAATAAGTGATAGAATTTTCATTCTAAAACTCTGTTTTCAGATTTGGATTCTGAAATGAATTTATTGGATAGGATTAGAAAAACATTGTTCTCTTCTTCTCTGGAATCCTGCCGAGCATAGGTGCAGCCATGGGGGGCATGCCCCTCAAATTTTTTGCATTTATGGTCATTTTGTGCTTTGAAGGCGGTATCCTAAATTCAGTGCTTTTACTCGCCTAAAATCAAACATTTTTGATTCCTCCCAAAAGTTTGGGCTGGCTGGTTACGCCACTGCTACCGAGTCTACTCCGGATCCGTGGCCAACACCTAGGAGATAAACTGATTTGTGTTTTGTGAGTCCAAATCCGATCCAACATTTTAGTGCAAAATCGAAAAATAAGTTTTAAAATCCAAATTCTTTTTAAATCCAACATCCTATCACTGCTATATGCAATCCAATTCAAAAATATTGCAGTTTGGTAGTGACTCGTATTAGCTTATGCTTCGCTCTTTTATTTTTTTTTATTAAACCTAAAGTCACATCATTTACATCAGTTTAAGGCATTTCCAAATTTTACTAAACAGCAATATAATCTAAGCTATTTTATTTCGTAGCTTGTAAGGTATCATACCAGAAAGATTAACAAGTAAACCGTACAAGCGACTTATTAGCACTAGGTAACACGTATCAATAATGAGTATTACCGTACGTATAACAGTCATGAGACAAGAAAAGGGTCTAGATCAGTGAAAGTCACACCAATTCCGTATCGTTGATGATATGATACATACGAGACTAGACTTGTGTTTGGCCGTTAACAAATACAGTAAAACTCGTCTAATTCAATTCGCTTCATTCGTTACTTTTTCGTCGGTCCCGGCAGAATTCCTATCTTTTGCATACATTTCTGTTCGTCTAATTCGTCACCTCTTTCTATCCCTTAGAAGCATTTTGTTCGGCTAATACGTCATTTACAGTTTCGCTTTTGATGTCTAAGCAGCTGGTACGTGTGGGAATTCAAACAAATTAAGGATCTTTATCTGGGAATTGCTGCACCTCTCAAATTTTTTTTCGTATTTACTCACGAGGTGCGAAGCGCTACCCGACTCCCGAAAGAAAAAACGTGGATGTCTTTGCAGTTTCTTAAAGATTTAAAAGGTGTTAGATTGAATGGATGAGTCCAGATAGAGTAGAGGAATTAACTATGGTATTCAACCATAACGTCATAAACTTGTATTTTAGTGCAAATAAGAGCACTATGTATACGAATTACTATTCACTTTTTTTCTAATGCCCTTGAGGTGACGAATTAGTCATATTCTACTGTACCACATAGTTTCCAGTGCGCTGAAAGTAGTTCAACAACCTCCGCTCCTACTTAATAACCTTCATTAATCACTGGAAAGCAAAGCTTCGTTCCATAATATTTTATTCTATATTAGATATTACATCAAAAAAATGATTTATCAGCTACCTTGACCATTTTCACGCATACGTACGACATATACTTTAAAAAGTGACGATAACAATCAAAACATTTAAGTTGCAACGACAATGGTAGTGTTATAAAAGTTTAAAACACACTATGATCTAGCAACGTAAAACTGTGTCACAGACAAAAGAGGTTTAAACGAACACAGAAAAATCGACGTATACACATACGAAGTAACGTAAAAACAACGGTCCACGCACAGGCCCGTAACCAGCTTGGGGCACCAGAGGGGCGAAGAGTTTTCTGGGAGGGGCCAAAGTTTTGCAGTGGGCTTCGGCCTTCTGGTTACAGGCCTGTCCACGCATGTGTTGAGTTTGTGTCAAAATGAGTGCGTGAACAAAACTATACTTTCCATGTCAAACTACACGTTCAATACAGAAACATTACTTGGCAAAGGCACCTAGAGAAAATAACCATGTTAGAAGCAAGTCCAACTGCCGCTTGTGTCATTTCGATTGAAGGTGGGCACGTACAAATTTCCCCCCCATAATTGCTTGCAATTACGATATGTCTTCTGATATAAAACGATTTTTCCGGAAAACGATCACAGCAACTGTTACATTAATTGCCAGTTCCAACCAACGGTATTGATTCAAGGTATTAATATTAATACTTTGGTACGATTTTGGGTAGTTAGTGCAACATAGTATTTGAGAGACCAGGGTATGGTTAAAGAACGGCTCTTTGGTATTGCCGTTAACATTTTTGTCAGTTCAAACAAGCCAGTTAACTTAAGAGAACAACACCTAACAACAACAATAATGCCACCTCTACAGTTGTTGGGAAACAAGTAAACAACGTTTCATGCCAAAGAAAACAGTAAGACGATGCCGGCACGCGATCAATTTATTACAAGACTTCTGTGTGGTATACGGACACACGATTTTTGTTATTGAAAATAATGCACAGTTTTTATCAAAGTAACTGGCTGCTTTTGATAAACTATCAACAAGTTACAACTGACCTTTGCTACAGTGCACCGCAGGCGTACAATCCGACAGCACAACGATGTACGTATCCCGCATTCCACTTCGCTTAATACACTATAAATAAGAGTCTACACAAGTTTTCACTTTGTGCAGAACATGTGACGGGTAAAACGTACGATAAATCATATATCAAATAAAAAAGGGTTAGGAACACATTTTTGTACGCAACGTAACTCACAAGCATCGAAATGACAACATCATGGCCGCATTAACTATGACGAAGTCTTACAAAGGTAAACTTACAACTTCACCAAGACATGGGTTTTTAAACAGTATTGGTGGGTCAGGAGTTCAGTTGAAATTTTATTGGACAAAAAAGAAACATTTCCGTTTTCAAACTTTTGCTGACCAAAAATAACTCGTGCTTCATTCAGTTAATCCGTAACATTCCACATTATAGCAGTGCCATGGTGAGTATGGGAGGTCAAGTGAAAAAACGAAACTGTTTTGAGCCAAACCAACACCATGACAATATGTCAAAATAACCACGAAATGTATCTTCACATTCGCAATAAATCACAACATGCTATTGCTTAAGGGATCTTTCAACTGAAAACTTAGACAACATTGCCGGAATTTTGCATTTTTGATATCAAAAGTCATCCAGCCATTACAAAAAGAACGATGTTACCCTTCGCCAGGATGTATGACTCACTAGGTAAAATTACAAGATTAGTTAGTACTCTGCCAGACAAAGCTAACAGATTTTTGGTATGTAGCCTACATGCCGCAATTGACACTGCCTGCCAGAAACAGTTGCACCAGTGAGGTGGTAACGCATATCACAGCAAGTGTGATACCAAAACAGGCGGCATGTCCCAGCCCAAAAAATCAGTAGAGACCTATCTGCCAAGCTGGTGGTATGAAGCGGAGGTAATTGCTTTATCCAAACGCTGATTTGAAAATACTTCAGCCACAGAGCAGCCATTAATAACATGTGTGCAAACCAATCACTTTAGAACACGGAAAATAAAACATACTAATTCCAAACAGGTATAGTGCCAACGCCTACTCCACCTTCGTGAGCCCACATTCTGTCAGATCCTTCCCAGGAATTGGTTTCAGGATTGTAGATTTCAACTGAGTTAAGATTTGAGCAGCCATCATAGCCGCCCAGTGCGTAAATTTTGCCACCACTAAGTGCAACCCCAACTCTACCTCTTCGTAATGACATCGGTGCCATGAAAGTCCACTGGTTGGTAACACGATCGAAACCTTCGACGGTATTAAGAAATTTCTGGCCGTCGTAGCCACCGAACACAAACATGCGCCCTTGCAGGCAAGCCACGCCATGCCGGCAACGTTTTGATAACATTGGGACCGTCATCAACCACTTGTCTTTTTTCTGATCATAGCGTTCTGTGGAATTAAATATTGACAGACCATCATGACCTCCTAAAACACAAACACATCCATCAAAGACAGTCACTGCTGCTGCACTGCGACTCTTATTCATGTTGCTGATCTTTTGCCACTCTTGTAAATGAGGTCTGTATACTTCACAGCTGCTCAGAGATGCAGTGCCGTCATATCCCCCGCAAACAAATACTTGATCGTCGTGAGCCACGCAACCCAAGGCGCTGCGTTTCTCATGCATAGGCTTCACGTCACACCATTCGTCTGATTCGGGAATGTACATTTCAGCACTATTTAAGCGATTCGTACCATCGCAGCCTCCACAAGCGTACAGCTGCCCGGCCAACACCGCGACGCCCACGCGACTGCGACAAGTGCGCATCGGTGACACAAGCTCCCACCGGCCAACGGTTGGAGTGTATCGTTCGACAGTATTCAAGGCCTCGCCAGCTGACGTCAAGCCACCAACAGCATAAATAAGATCTCTTATTTCCGAGCAATACCTCGGACGCACCATATTCGGTGGAAAATCTGACCTGCGATCAGGAATGAGATGATAATCTTTGGTCTTGTCCACCAGGTCTCTGCAACTCAAGCACGATTTTACAGCTGCATCTGTTTGTACGACATCAGCTAAAAATTCCGGCCTCAAAAGCGGCAACCTGACTTGCTGTAGTAACTCGTGCATACTGCAACATCGTTCTTGGTAATCATTTTTCACCCATGCTGCAGAAGCATAAAAAACTTGTTCTTCTGATTTAACGTGCAGCTCGTTCCGTGACAGAATGTTCACAACAGCATCTTGTGGTAGCTGCAAGAATTCTTCAGACTTTGATACCTCCACAAAATGCTGATGAAGGTAGCTATTTGCTTTTTCCACCAAAGGGGTACACATCAACATTTCAGCAAATTGCCGAATACCAAGACAATTGTTTGGATGAAGCTGCTTTTTTAGAAACTCACAGCAAAAATCTTTCACAACGTCTAATTGCAGGAAGTTTGCTCCAACCATAATTGTCTGAACAGTAGTGTTATTGACAGAAATGCGACCAGTGTATGCATAATTGATCAAAGCTTCTAAAGCGTGTTCCTCAATGCCTTGAATAACAATTTCATTTTTATGTGATTCCAACATGTCTGAAGTAAACATACTGTTAAAATATGGAATCGATGCTGCTAATACTAAGCGATGAGCAGAAAACTGGGTATTGCTTACTTTGATTGTGACATCACACATTTTTCCTTGGTGCCTGATTCTTTGCATCATGCACAAAGCTTCAGCAGGAAATGATTTGTTTTGCAGGGACTGCTCTTCATCACCAAAATCAAAGCCTGATGGCATAAAAGACATTTTATATACAATTCTATATTTGCGACACTGAAATCCTGCAAACATATTCATCTGCAATGCTAAAATTACTCCCAATCACCACAGAACTACCGCAGTAATTCCTAGCATTTTTACTGTTGCCCAATCCTATTGCGTTTTAAAAATGAAAATAAAATTTAAGAGGGATAGTTGAAAAATTCATAGCAGCATCAGCTTATTCACCTAGACTTAAAAACAGGCAACAACTTCACTAAATTCTTACCGGTACTATGAACACGAGACTACATGGAAAAAGTCTGATGTGTTCTACCTGCGTTTAGTTCAGATTCCTGCCAACATTTTTCATTGACATTTAGTTCAACTTTCTGCACGCCATGGGAGTTTGCAATGAAAGATTTCAGAAGTGTGTTGAAGAGTTATAACTTACAAAAACACAAGAGTAAATTTTCTCATACAAGAATAATTTTGCAAATGCATGTATTGTTTTGAAGCCATCACCCAAAATTGCACCTGAATGTCTACTCTGTGGTTTTGAAAGCACAGTGTGCACCCACACATCAGGGAATAAAAAAAGATTGAAGTTAAATAATTTTTAATTATTCTATCATTAATGAAAGCACAGCATTGTTAGATCTGAAATTCATTAAGGTGGAAGCTGCTTAACACAGCATCACAAATTTTCTATCGCTGCACATATCAATTTTAGTACTAAAGTCATTCCAGGAATGCTTTACCAAAAAGAGGACTTAGGTTCTTAAAGCAGTCCGTGCAAGATGTTCAAAAGAATTTTAAATTGTTCGCATGTTTTCAAGCATTTTTTGCTGAGGTTACCTGGCCCTGGGTGCCAACTCAATGAACCATCTTTGCATCATTTTTTTTGAAACTAGGCTATAATCCGAGTCTTTCGAACCCATAATTGGCTTTGTAGCATTTTTGAAGCCAAAATTATGGCTCAAAAATCCAAGTCCCGCAAAAGGTAACCTTGGTAAAAAGGGCATAACTCACCAGCCGATTGAGCAAGAGAGCTGTTCAAACCCTCTAAACATGTGGAAAGTAGTTTTGATTAAAAATTGCAAAGTTTTAGATTTTGTTTACTTTGTCAATGATGTCATAATGTAAGTAGGTTGATGCATATTTGGATTACGTCATCAGGCATTAAAGGCCAATCCAATGAGCCACTTTTTTGACTCAAGTTTTTATTGGAATTTAGGCTATAATACGAGTCTTTGCAGGGCTTGATTGAATTTCCAGCATTTCTGGTTCCAAAGTTACGGCCAAAAAATGCGAATTAATTAGGAAAATCCCCACTAATCTCCCAGGAAATAATCAATTAATTTGCATTGTTTGGCCATAACATTGGTAACAGAAATGTTAGAAAGGTGATCAAGGGCTCCAAAGACTCGTGTTATAGCCTACTTCCCAATAAAGCTTTGAGTCATGAAATTGGTTCATTGGACTGGCTGATGACGTTATCCAAAAAACTGCAAAACCTACCCAATTATGACGTCACCCACTCGGAACCCCCAACTCAATCCTTAATTATTTTAAATTTTAAACTACGTCACTCCCGAATCTGTAGAGGGTTTGAACAGCTCTCTAGCTTAATCTGCTGCTGAGTTACGGCTGACCAAAATTTGCCTTGGTAGGGCAAATCATACCTTTCTTGCAACTTTTTTTTTTCTTGCCAAAACTTGTTTTTTTCAGCCATTATTTTGGATCCAGAAACGCTAGAAAGCCGATCAAACCTTCCAAAGACTTGGATTATAGCCTAGTTTCCAAACACTTGAGCCAAAAAATGGCTTGTTGGGTTGGCACCCAGGGCCAAGTAAGCTTGGCCGAAAAGGCAAAAACCTACCCTAATTATGACATCACTCACAAAAAATCCCAACCCTAAAAAAATTGAATCTGAACTACAGGGCTTCCCAAATCCATAAAGGGTTTGAACAGCTCTTTAGCTTAATCAGCTGTTGAGTTATGGTGTTGCAAAGTTCAGCAAAAAACGTGGCGCACGGGGGTTGGCAAATCAGTTCATAACACTATTACTGGTATACAAAATGAAATATTTGTTGAAGTGACAATACTGAAACCATCAGTGTATCAAAATCACGGACATTTAATGGCATGTTAATAACCTTGTACACAAATACAACCTTGGCAGCTTTTGTAGTGCATAGTCAGTTGTTAGAATTAACTACAATAAACCTCGGTTAATTCAGATCTTCTCCAAAACTGGATAAAACTGGTGGTACGAATGATTTCTTATGTTTTTCTTTATAAAAATCTTCGGTTTATCCGGATTTTTTAATCCGGATCTTCGCCAGTACCAGATAAAATCTGCACTTTTCACAGCCCGTAATCTGGATTTTTCAGTGAAGTAAGTGTACTGACTGATCTCTAGGAAAGATTTGGCAGCTTTCAGACACAACACATGCCTGCTCATGATCAACAACGAATGTTTAGTATTATGATAACAGTGGCTGCAACTGCACGCAACATTCGACTAATCGTAGAGACGATTATTGCATCACACATGGGCATAGCAGATCACGTTGAACATAACCCTGAAGGCACACCGCCACATCAGGGTTTCAGTCTATTGATTAGTGTTGAGTTTGCGTGTGAAGTGTAGAGCATAATCCCTGAGCATATTGTACTCGGTAAGATGTTTGGAGGGCATTACCTTCCTAACAGAGTAACTGCTTAAGGACCAGTCACAAAAAGCTCTGCGTCAGTCCAAAATCCCAGATATTTTCGCAGCCAAGTAATCTAAAATTATGAACTCAAGATTGTTCACAACTGCCTGGATATGGCGATCACTAATCTGACGAACCATTGTGATGACATCAATAAATTCGTTTTGCTTCTGCGAAAATCTGCTGTTGTGTCCTAAACGTGTACAATTTAAACAATTCTCAGCGATATCTCAGTACTGAAATGACGTCAGGCTAGAAACAACCATATTCGGTTAATCTGGATCTTTGCCTGAACCGGATAAAATCGTTGGTCAAATCAAATCCGGATTAACCGAGGTTTACTGTATATATTGCAACATAGCTTTCACTATTGTAATTGAGTTTCTGCAAAAGTATAACTTACATAAACGGCAAAGACCTACAATATATATATCTGGTATTATGAATAAGAAATGTTATAGAACTACTATGTCTACAGCCTACATGTTTGATGGAATTTAGATGCAACTTTTACTTTATGCCTGTTTTTTTGGCTGAGACATTCCAGTCATTTGTCTCACAGTCGTAATAAAACTCAAAGCAACAGTTTTCACTAGTCNATGTTTTCAGACATTGTGACAAATTGACTTAATTGTTTTTAGCCATTCAAACAAATTTGCTCTATGACCAAAAAGACTACCTTTATGTTAGAATNCACATTCAAACTTGTGGCATTTAAACAGTTCCGACTTCTGAGTCACAAGGGTTAATGATTTCAGACCACACATCATNTTTGCAGTTAGTTGATAAAGAATCTGTGACCGCATAGAAACTTATAACTTCTGTTTGTCTTAAGAACTATTGGCCTTCTATACTAATAGCTTCAAACCTGCATTATTACTTTCTGGTTGATTTTTATTGCATTGATTTAAAGAAAAACAAAAGTAACTGATTTAAATCAATCAACCCTGCTGATATTCATGATGATCTTCACTAAACATATTTTCCATGATTCCTCTGAGATGATCATTAAAGAGATGTTAGAACTGGTGGAATTGAATGAAAAGAGTCATGATGTTGATATCAAAGATGCACTTGATGAAGCCTAACAAAAGCTCACAGCCCTCTTGAAAAACTTGTCAGTGTGGCCACCAATCGAACATGGCAATGGTTGGAAAACATGTTAGTCTAATTGCACTAATGAAAGAATAATACCTTTCCTGACTTTTTTCTTATAATTCACTGCATTAGTCACTGTGAACATGTGACAGTGCTGCAGCGACAATGCTGCGTCACCCTGAGCCAACCAAAGAGGGAGTCGAACAAAGGTCCCTCCACACAACAGCAATAGAAATTCTCAACTCGGCCAGATTCACTCTGCTATTACTGTTATGAACTTAGGCTTATATGTGGCATAATCATGTAACCATAGTAGGCAAACATTTCAAGTATAAAGACATTATTGAGACAGTCCTTGACGTTGTTCACTATATGTGTTTAAATGGAATAAACTACCAACAGTTCATAAATTTTGTTGAATTTATTGAATTAGAACAAGCACCTGGAGATGTCTCTTTGCATTTTTCTGTAAGATGGCTCTCAATCAGCAATGTGTTGATCAGATTTATGAATTTGTTGAAATCAATCCAACTTTTCCCTCCAGAGAAAATGCACTCATTTAGAATGTGATGGCCAATTCTAGTTCAACACCAATTTGAAAAATAGCAGATAAAAACCTATAGGCAGACCCATTACGATACACTGACAATAAATATGATACGCATGAAAGCTGCTGAGTATTTAAAAAGTTACGTGCAATCAAAATTTCACCTTATATAAGCTACCTTCACCACTACAGCTACCATGCCATCAACAGCAGGGTTGATTAGTTTACCATAGTTTTCAGACCGTAAGGCACACTTAAAATNAGTTAATTTTATCAAAAACCGAAAGGGTGCCTTATAATGCAGTGCGCTTGATGCATGAATCTGGTTGTGCTNTCTTATTTAAAACCAGTTGTATGTGGTAAATAGTGCTATTCATTTAATTTCTAGTAACGATTTTTACGTGATANTCCAACAATTGCAATGAGCAANGTCTGAGAGTAGCTAGCACATACCACAGATCGTATGACTCCATGAGGTTCCTGAGTACATTGGTGCACACCGAATCAAACACACACTGCTTTTAGTTTATTCCATTCGTGTCTAGCAAATTAGGCATGTGTGACAGATTAAACTCCTAGTGGCAACACCGGCACTTGGGAGTTATTGTGAAAGAGTTGAATACAGTTTGATGGGGGTGCTATGTGCCTGGTCAAACACATGAACAATGGTGGTACTCCATCATGGTCTGTGGGTAAACATATTATACCTTCACAATTTTGTGTTGTTTTGCTTTCTGCTTTTTTTCAAAAAAAACAAAAAACTTAATCGAAGTTTTGCAATGTGCCTTATAACCTGGTGCACCTATGTATGAAAAAGAACTAGCATTCAATTTTTGATACTGCACCTTATGGTCTGAAAAATATGGTAAATCATGATTTAAATCAAATAAACAATCATTATGCAGTTTTAAAGCTTTGTGTGATTTTTATACAGGGTTGAGACAATGTAGTGACAATTTATCCGCCTTGTGTTCAGTTTGTCACTTCAGCGGCACCAGCATCATAATGTAATGGATGTGTTTAAGGTCTGCTGTGCCAAAGATTTTGGGTTCAGCTATCACCTTGGCAACTTTTGTTTGGCAGTAGTGGTTGCACATTTCTATTCGTGAGATCATTTTTCCTGCTCTTTTTTCAGAAGTTTCCAAACTTACTGTTTAGGGGTAGCAATAGCTTAGCATTAGGGATATGGTTAGAGTTAGCTATGTTTCTACCAAGCCTACAGCACTCTCGTGGTTTACTGTCATGTTACGGGAGGCGGACAAATAAGGTTTCAAATGTTAAGGTCCACAGGTGGACCTGCAGCTAATGCCTTGAGAAAATCTTTATTTTGAAAAGATTTTTTTGGTTTTTAAAAACAGGTTTTCATCTTTTTTCAAGAACATAAAAAACCCATTCTGAAGCGTTTTTATTGCATCATGCAATATCATCACTTTCACAATTATTCAATAGTAACTTGTTATACCTGTTATGGCATTGAAAATTGATGATAAAGAAATGTACCCATCAAGTGTTATTGGTCAGTTTACCCCATTAAAGTGGTGGCGCTTGACAAGCATGTGCACAGCAAACAGAGAATAGCCACTCTCACAGAACTTCTGCAGTTTTATGTCAAGGCTGTGTGCAGGTCCTGCTAGTTCAGCATCTATTCTATACAGCATATTTTTTAACATTTGGTTTGGCATGGTCCAACATCAGAAACAGGTTGGTTGCGGAAAAGGCAGAAAATTGGTCAAAACGTACAGAGATGAATAAGATTAGCCTACCAGTAGAATTTACTCAAACTGTTTGAATTGTTCTTCTGTTTAAAGTCTAACCCTTTAATGCCCATGCCAGGCACTGCAGTGGCCGATATATTTTTGGCCACAACTAGCCAGCCGCTAGAGCTAGACACCTGTTAAAACCCTCTACATATTCAGGAAGTCTTCTAGTTTCGACTGTAAAATTTTTTTGCGATTCTCTCTCAGACTGTCGAGGTGAGGGGATGTGAGTTCAAGGAATGTTGAAACTTTGCTTTATGCCTTGAGGTTACAATGTTTGGTCTCATTGATAGCGCTGTTTGAATAGTTTGTTGCTACAAAACAATGTCTGAACCAATGAAGAAGCTGACTGTAAGGGCACTGTCAGAGAAATTAGAAAAATTCGTAGGACATCTTCTTACTGCTCAGCAAAAGACCAATAGCACTCTGTCAATAATGATGAATGAAATACAGGAAATTCAGAAAAGTCAGGAATATTTGGGCAGCAAATATGAAAAAATTAAGGATGAACCTAAGACTATGCAAACTATCAACAAAAATTTGCAAAATGAAAATGCAATTTTGAAACATACTGTTGTTTCACTACAAAAACAAGTGTAGAAACAGAGGCTAAATTGAATAATTTATAACAATATTGCAGGAGGTGTTGTCTACAACAGTGTGGTCTAACTAGGTTTGACCTACGGGCCATGTTACAAAAACATGACAACTCGCGGGCTACTTCCAACAAAATGACGTATAAAACATAATATTCACAATATTTAAAATTGAAAAGGTAAAATGGGTAAGTTAAGTTAGTGTGTCATTGAAATTATTACACAATAGCAATAAACAATTATTACAAACCTCTATCAGCGCAATTCCTATGGTTGAGGCTTCTCTGACACTATCATTCCTTTATCAATACCTACCATCCCAATGTTGCATGTCGCAAACTATGGTCTGGTGTTTCGTCTGCCATTGGATTTCTGCTTTTAGATTTGACTTGCTTCATGGTAGAAAATGTACTTTCACACACATATGTGCTTCCAAATGTCGAGTGTATTTTAGTGTGAAATCTTTCAGTTTGGGAAATCGATGACTAATTTCTGAAGATCTCTACAGTCTAGTTTAATGTTGTTAATATTGTACATTTATTATTAACATACATTATATATGCTTGTTCTAATTAAAGTTGCCTACCATAACATACACACAACAATCAATACTGAGAAAGCTCGCAGGCCTCAAAAGTTCTGTCCACGGGCCACATGTGACAAAGACAATGAAAATACAAAGGAATTTGCTGCTCATTTGGTCCAACAACTTGGTATTGACAAATCAACAACTAGGTATTAACATCACAGGATCTGAAATCAGTGTAGCACACAGGTTAGCCCCTCCAAATTATTCAAACAAAAATCCTGCTATTATTGTCAATTTTCTTAGTCAAAACTTAAGAGACGCTATCTACCATGAGATGGAAACTTAAAGATGTAAATAACAAGGCTGGAATTAATGGATTTAAAGTTTTCATAAATGAGAGTTTGGCAAACGCAAATAAAGAAATTCAAGGCTGCAGTATCATTCAAAAAAATTTCACTTGAATATTTTTAGACCAGGGGTCAGCAACCTTTTTAATACTGTGAGCTACTCCTTGTGTACCGATTAATGCGAAGGGCTACTGGTTTGACATACACTTCTGAAATAAAAATTTTGCTCAATTTACCTTCAATTATTTTAGTATTGATATTCGTTAATGTAAAGACATTGATCATGTGAATGTCACTTTTAGAACAGGCCCGCGGACGACCTACATGGTCCTTGCAGGCAACCTGGTGCCCGCGGGCACCACGTTGGTAACCCCTGGTTTAGACAAACCTTGGACTTAGATAATTGAAAAGGGATGAAGACCATTAAGCCAATATCATTAGAAGATTTGAATACATCCCATCAGATAAAAAAGAAATACTTAATTAGTACAAATTTCTGTAAACCTTGAATATAATTTTCTACTCAGCAACTGCAATGCCTCTGTGTTTGAGTGAGGAGTGTAAAGATTGTGGTAATTCCTGTCACTCTAATGCTGCTCTGTGCAGTTTGTGTAACTGTTGGTCTGATAGATGTTAAAAAGGAATTTGCATTGCAAAATGGCTTGTCCTGTGTTTACTTTAGTTGTCCAATCAAAAAAGGTAATGATTTCAATAACTCCATGTTTTCTGTGCATAATCAAGTGGAAATTTAGTGGTGATACCATAGAGAATTTAGAGAATGCACTGGATTTGTGGGTTTCATCTGGATTTTATGCTTTTATCACATATAATTGTCATTTTTGAACAGCATTACAATAATAGTCTCTCTGTTGTTCATGTGAACATTGTAAGTCTATCTAAGAATATATACCAAAGATATCAGCTAGTTGTGGCCCTGCTCATAACGTAGGCCTACTGACGACACAACAGAAAGCACTCAGCGTACTGTTTAACTTCCATACTTAATTACTGCTCATTAGAAACCATCCTGGTAGCTTATTTTGCTGCTTCTCTGAAATATCCGCTCAAACCTTGACACACCATTATTCAGAGCCATGCACAAATTGTTTGAAGGGTTGAAACGGTTTTGATGAGAGCACTAGAGTACAGGGTGGCTTCGGAAAAGTGCGGGGCCCAATATAACACCTAGGCGAGGGACCCCTCTGAGTAGTGGTTTTATGACACCATTGTGTTTAGCCAACCATGTTATACAACCACAGTAGAGCGCAGGTATAAATCTTTAGCACGAGAACTGAGCACGTTTGCTAACATTCGATAAATAGAGGAAATTCATCGCTAGTTCTAAGGAGGGCGTTATTTGTTCAACAATGAGATTTATAAGCTGTTTCTACTGCAATCTCGAGCGCAAACGGTATCTGGAAAAAATGAATGATCTAACTAAACACCATGGTGCCGGTCCCCAGAGGTGCGGGGCCAAATGCAGCTGCATCAGCTTGAGGCCGGCCCTGCTAGAGCAGGCAGGACTTTCATACTCAATTTTTGATAACTTTGCATGGTTGAACACCAGAAACTTTCAAGTATTGTAGCATCAAACAACAACACCATCATAACTGCGCCATAAAAATTTAAACGTCACAATTACATCACCGACCATCTTCAGCATGGTAACCGCAGCGCAGGGTTGTAAGTTGGGTTGGGTTTAGACTTGAGTTGGTCAAAATGTTTTAGGCCTCCACACAAAAGTTTTCACATTGAGGGACACTTTTGCCACCAGTTACTGTTGAAGCAATCGAGTTGATTAAACCTTCAATAAAAAAATGATTTAATTGTCAATTATTTAGTCATGTTACTTTGCTATGCCACCAATTCCCCACAGAAGCACATACCGTATTTAATCGATTAAATTGTTAGTCGCCCGTGATTGTAAGGTGCGCTTGAAGATAGCTTACCTCGAGATATTTTCGCATAGTAGCACGTTTCGCATTATTGGCAACCCTGCTAACATAGGCATGGCCAGAGGGGCCCAGGGGACCATGCCGCCCCCAAATTTTTAGCATTTCTAGTCATTTTGTCCTTTAAGAAGCGGTGTCCCAAACAAAACTACTGTGGCTTGCCTAAA
>JGI24022J15233_10002226_pt1 | contig 17825 bp, 14 predicted proteins | sample Ectturendosymbi2_FD_15233 | JGI IMG/M metagenome (IMG submission 15233) | reverse complement strand
ATTTTCTTTCATGTATATGTGTTTTTTCATTTCTCTTTACTGCGATGCATGTTAAAAGTCTAGCGTTTGGCGTGTGGGAGTGAAGACGTTACTCAATGCCTGGGCAAAATTCGTAACAACAATTCTATGCGGTTGAAGCAATACCACTGTTTCACAGGTTTATTACTGCAGATAGGATAGACACTTGAATCATTGTGTAGGGTTCCATGAGCGACATAAACATTTGCTGAAGGTTCTGGTGTAGCAAAAAGGTGGAAAAACACTGACTTAAGCTCATTTGTCCAAATGAAGGAAAACGTTCATCACGATGCACATGCTTTGAACAGCCTCATGTTTGCTCCTTCAGTAACAGTGTTTTCATAACTGAACAATAAGATTGAATCTGATATCCTGCGATTTTTTTTACATATGCATTTCATTATGACATCTCTAAATAATCGGCTTAAATTAAATGACAATGATTTTGCTACTAAATTCCTTTTGTTAAGCTCATTCAAATTTTTAGGTTAGGAACTACAAGTCTATAATGGGTATTTCCGAAAAAAAAATATTTATAATTAATTAGCACAATATGCAAATGCTGTTCATGTTGTGAATTAAATATAAATTGTCAGAATGTCTAGCCCCCCTGCAAAAACATGAAGGCCCCCAATGGAAGACTTTCTGGCGACGGTCCTGCTCAGGCCAGCAGACATGGGAGCATTCGGGGACAATTATCCCAAATATTTTTGTGCCCACCACATTTTGTTGTGCTCAGGAAAATTTTTGTTAAACATATAACAAAAACAATTTTCCCACTAAAAATGTAGTTTTCCCCCAAACCTGAAAACCAGTTCATGGGCCTGGTTTTCCCAAAATTGTGTCTGCAATTAAGATATTTTGTTTTGAAGGTCATTCGGCCTGGAGATGTAGCATAACGTTGAAAACGTTTTTTATAAATCACCATTAGGGGGGGGCTTGTAAGCATTTTTGGGTGGGGCTAGAGTTGGGCTGCTATTGTCCTGCTATTACTATAATAAAAGGGGTTTATGTACAGGTAATCAAATCGACAACTAAACGATATTTTCAATAGAGGCAACACGGTCCTGCATTAAAATGTATGTGCCAGTATCTGAAAAACAACCTACAAAATTGCAAGAAATACGGAAATTTTATCGAAGAGAACTTCTGAACTACACAAAAGAGCTATAAATTCCAAGAAGAGATCGCAATGCCATTTGTTCTTTAGAAGAATATAGGAAAGACTTTAATGTCTATTGAAGATCTAAGGCAATTGTAGAACCATAGTCGGCACAACAAAAAATATATATATTTTTCAAGGGTTACCACACATAAGAAGGGCATACTTTCACACTTTTCAGACAAACGGCCAATGGGGCCCAAAAACAAAGATGGCCTAGGGCCCAGCGTTCCCTAAATTCATCCCTGAAGACAATCATAGTTTTTGACTTGTCAAATATGATGATTTATGTTGTGAGAAGATGTCAGTTGTTAAGCTCATTTGTGCAAATTTTGTGAGAAAGCAAAAGCAGCCCAGGCTTGAAAGAAGCAGAAACATTCATTTATGGTAGTTCTTTTTTATGGCAAACAATTCTATGTTCTAGTTTCTATGGAAATCAATCAAAATCATGTCTTGTTTCTGCAGGTGTAGCTTATACAGAGGTTTTCAAAAGACAAGACACAGTTTTGTGTCTTTCTTGATGTGTATGCCTGAATTTGGATGTTGAAGCCTGGAAAGTTGATGTTGAAATAATCGAGTGAGTGGAAGCCTGTATATGATTGTAACAGGAAGTAACTTGTAACAACATATTCTTCATAATGTTTTCAAATAATTGCTAAGAGTGTGTATTGCTTGTCACTGTCCATAGTGTTTTTGTATGTTGTCACCAGGGCTGCAGAAAGTGTGGAAATCGGTAAGGAGCTTCCCGGGAAATCGTACATGCTTGCAGGAAATTATCACTCTGCAATTCAAGTAAAATCAAGTAATACGCCAAGAATTGCAAGCAAATCACCAAATGAGCTAGTACAATTTCCTTGCTGAGTCATGATGGCCCAAAACCTGACCTTGTGACACAACAGTTATGCTTACCTAACAATAACCTGTTTTTAATGACTGATAGTGAAAAAAATTTTTGGTTCACTTTTTACATCGGGCAGCTTGGAATTCCCTGCGAAAGACATACTCTTCATGGTCTAAATGTTATTTTTAGGATTATTAAAATTCAGTCTAATATTTTAATTCTCAAGTTTATATACCAACTTACCAACACTCTTCTGTCAACCTTGCTATTGTCGTGGCTTGTTGGTCCTGTCATTACCCCCAAAATTTTGTATCCAACAGATAAGCAGGTCCTTTTTTCAGCCTACAATGTTTGATATAAAAATATTTGATTATAGGTTTTAAGGTGGAGGGTCAGGGAAAACAGGGACACTCACAGAAGACGTGGAAGAGGCAAGAAGAGAAAATTAAAGGATTTGGTTGCAGAAGGAAGATACCCTTTGACAAAGATAGAGATATGGAGTAAAGCTAATCACGTTGGAACGGAGGTAAACCTGGCCACCCTGTTTAACAGGGACAGAACCAGATCAAAACTGGACTACTGCTACTACTGTAGGTAGTGTACGAATACATGAATCAGAAGGAAGTAGTCACCCGAAATTTAAATTTACTGAATGTCATTCAGTGATTTTATTGCCCTACAAACAGTTGAATTTTACAACATCAAATAAGCAAGCACATGCATACGTCCAACATTGCAGGTTTTTGCAAAAGACAAGTCATCAAACTATGATTCTCAGGCCAGATTATGCATTGAAATTTGATTTGTTTGACCTGCATTTGCCATTCAAAGCACATGCATATATATATATATATATATGTATATCTCAAAAAAACAAGGCTGTTACAGATTATTTTGTCTCATAACAGATATATACAGGTGGGGTTCTTATAGAGTTAAAAACGTGGAAAAGTATTTGGTCATTTTTCACCCTGAAAAAATCTGGAGAAAAAATGAATTTTGGTCTGTTAGTATGGAAAAAAGAAATAATTTTCCAGACTTCATCTTTTGACATACATTCTGATATTATTTTATTTTATGCTTTTGATAAGTTTCATAGGTTTACTTTCATTGTGCTAGCTTTAAGTTTATGTTAAGAAAAAAATCTGAACAACATCTGGACATTTTTTCAAAATTGCACAAGGTTCCTGTACGTGTGTTGTGCAGTTCCTTGTGTGTCCTGCAGACAAAAATCCATGAACTCTTTGTTTTAGAATTTATCTTCATACTGTATTGCAGTAACACCCAGGTGTGACTTTGCAACATGGAATTTTACAAGCTGGTTGAGTGGCAATGGTGAAAACTTGTTGAAAACTAATCAGGAGTCTTATTCTGTTTGTTGATCAAGAAATCTCTGCTTAACATTGTGTATTTTTCACCCTTGTATATCAGGAGTTCCCAACCTTGGATACATGTACCCTTAGGGCACACTTGTTTATCTGAAGGGTTACAATTAAGCAGTGGCGCGTCTAGCCTGGAAAAATGGGGCCTGTCACAGAAGGGCAGCTTTTGATATCACTTTTCAGCATAAAACTACATTTTCTCTTTAGACTAGAAATCGACCGATGAATTTTGCAACTTTGCCAAAGTTCAGAAACCCAAATTGCTACTTCGACTCTGATTAATTAACGCAAATTCTCTGTACTCTTCCTTAGGATGTGCAGCCCTCTGACTGCATCATGCAGTGCACAATATTCATACTACTCCGCAATTGTCCCCATAAACTGCTGTATGACGTAACATTCGCTCACAGGTTTTTGCGTGCATGGATGATTGCCTAAGAACATATCAGGGCAACTAACTACAGTCAGACCTCATTTATCTGAACGACTTTCTTTCGTCAAATAATGTCAGTTTAGCAAGGTATCTGGAAAATCGGATTCAGGCCTGTAGCCACAGGGGGCATTCGCGGGCAACCCCCTAAAATTTTTTGTGCTCCTCCAAATTTTGTTGTACCAAGAAAATATTTGTTATTAAAATATATAATAAAAACAAAGACCCCCCAAACCTTTAGACCTGGCTATGGGCCCAGCCTAAGCAAACACTCAATCGGGAAGCAAAAACAAACTGTAGTCTCAAACTAACTGTCAACTTCAGCAAATATGTAGACTGCATGTGAAACATGACTAAATGAAACTCTCATAGTTGTTTTTGTTTATTAGCAGATCAATACACATAAGCAAGCATGCATTCAGAATGAGATTAAATGCGAAAAACTGACACAGGAGATCTATAACTGCGTCCTGCAGAGTCTGCCACTGTTACATTCATTGTGGGTAAAAAAGTGACTTTTACCCTTCCATCATGATTTAATAAACAACTAAGTAACAATTGGCGTAATCCGGTTTAGCAGCTTTTTTTCTATTGATATGACATACCTGTTCCTAAATTTCAGAGTCGGTGTCGGACAGCGAGGTTTCCACATTAAAGGGGTGAAATGCGTTGGGAGAAATCTGTTGCTACCAATTTGTTTCGAATAGCGGACAAATGAGGTCTGACTGTATTTGGAATAGATAGTGGTATTGATCTCATTGTCAAAACACATAAGAAAATATTTCCAAGTTATCATTGCTTTCGGGCACGGCGCATTTATTACATCACAATTGCTGTTTCTTCTTATGAACAATGTGCTGAAAAGATACTAGCATGTCGAACATTCAGCAAATGTTAGTCATACAGCAATGAGAGCTGTTTAGCCAAACATAACATACACTGTAAGCGTAGTTAAAGTCTTATAAAATTGTATAAGTCTTATAGAAGCAATGCTGACAACCAGCTGCACAACTGCATCTGTGGAGCGCGCTGTCTATCAAGATGACGGTATTATAAATATACTTGCAAAATCACTGCGGAGAAGAACAATCGAATTGCAATTGCTCTGATTACTTTGCATCATAATGTGTAAAAGTGAATTACTCGAAATCAATATAGAACTTCTTGTGCAGCAAACGACATCATCAACTGCTTAATTCTAAAAAGGCTATTTTCGAAATACGACACTTGACTGATATTTTGTTGAGATACGGGACCACAATCTTTGAGGCTAGCTGTCACACTTTTCAATATGAGAAGTTGCTTATGAAAATGTAGTTTCAGTGGAAACGAACCCACATTACTTGGCATGACCCCGAGGAAAGCTTAAACTTAATTTTGTCATAACCTAGTAGGTGTAAACAGCAGATAAAATTTAGCCTGAAACTGAAAAACGAAACGACTGTGATGAGAGACTGTCCTCTTGCCATGAAGCAACTCGTGCGTGGCAGTGTACAAGATTCCGACAGCATTAGAGTCAGCACTGCCAGAGGAGGAAATTCAGAAACTTGTGCATTCGACGCAATATCAATTTCAAGTGTTCAAAAACGTGGATTGTGTCATGTCACTGCGCAGGCGCTATTTAGACAAGGCAGGGACGTTGTTGTTTCGTAATAGTACTATGCAATGTTAAAAGGAAAATGTAGGCTGTTGCCTGTTCTAAAACTCCCGCATTAGAGACCTGCAGTGACAGTGCTTGATATTTTATCAGCTTTAATGCTGAGTACGTGCGGTGCAAAAGGGTCTGTCATGAGTCATGACAGCCAAACAGACCCCCTAGATGTGCCCCTGCATTTAAGGTTAGCAATAGAAAATATGTATTGTTTATTTCCAGATATATATATCAGCCACAACAAACTAACTTTAAGACATAAAAACGGAATCTATCTTTGTAGTTCTAAAAATCAAAAAGTTAAATTGAAAATTCAATGGATTTTGTTATTTCACTCAGCTCCATTGTCATAAGAAATTTTAGGGGAACATGATTCATTTGTCAAAATGCTGAAGGGGTACATACACATGTTCAGAGAAAGGTTGGGAACCCCTGTTCTACATCAAATCTGTAGGCAGATGAAACTACAAATCATTCATTCCAAACAACAAATTGATTAATCTCTTGATTAATTACAAATATTTGGTCATAACTTTTTAACCACAGATGCGAGAAAGCCAATCAAAGGCTCTAAAGACTCGGATTATAGCCTAGTTTCCATTGAACACCAAAATCAAACATTGGCTCTTGTGGTTGGGTGCGGGGCCCGATAATCTGTGCCAAAAATGCCTAAACCTACCCCACTTGCAATGTCACCCACAAAAAATAAAATCCAAAATTTCCAATGTTTTTTATTGCAAACCAGAAGACTCATAACATCTTTTCGTGGTTTGAACAGCTCTCTATCAATTGGCTGGCGAGTTATGGAGTTGGAAAGAGATGCAAAAATAGTGGCTAATGCATGATTTCAAAGTACAAGTGTGTCGTACACCANCTCCCAACATGTTAATCCTGCCTGCTTAACACCTTGAGAGCCAGTGTGTGAGATACACGTATGTTGAAATCACACGTTGAGCCGCTTTTTTCATGCCACTTTGCAACTCCATAACCCGCCAGTCCATTGCGATAGAGAGCTGTTCAAACCCTCAAAAGACTTGGTGAGTCTTCTAGTTCACAATTAAGGAAAATTTTAAGTTTTGGGTTTCAAGCTTATTGTGGGTGACTTCATAAGCTTTAAGGTTTTAGGCCATTCCCATTTTATTTCTGGGCCCCAACTGCAAGAGGAATGTATTACTCAAGTTTTTAGTGGAAACTAGGCTAAAATCCGGGTCTCTTGAGCCTTTAGCTTTCATGACACTATTGCAGTGCTACAGTGGTCTACAACTTATGACGCATTTCCTCCCTAGCATTCACGAATATATGTGAATGTGTAAAAACAGTAAGTGTTTAATGCAACAACTTTAAACCATTTTCTTCTGGTAGTTTGTCCTTGCCTGCAAGGCATTTTACTTCAATAAACTGTATAACTGCATTGCGCATATTACATTTTATACCCAGAGCAAAAGACTTACTGACTATTATACACTGCTCCCTTTAACACTATAAGCACCTTTGTCCTTGAGAGGTTTGCAGCCTAAATGACCCTTGGTCCTTACAGCTTCCCAGTCCCTCATGCATTTTATAAATCAAAGTTCTTGGAAGATATCACAGTTCTACATTATAATAATCATGATGACATCATTCATGCGTGTGTCTTAAAAGCTTGTGTTTCATCAAAGTAAATGTATTAGCTCCATCAAGCAGATACTCTCTACCAGCACTATGTATGTATCCTGATCTTCTTTCATGTATTTGTGTGTTTCTTGTTACTGCGATGCATGTTTAAAGTCTAGCACAGCGTTTCCCAACCTTTTTAGGACACGGACTGTTTTTGGACCAGTATAAATCTTATAGGACTCAAGATAGACTAAGAGCATGCGAATAATATAAACAATAGTTGTAGCAAAATTCGTTTATGGCCAAATTCACAAATTTCAATGAGAATCATGTTTCTGAATTTTTTCACATGTTTGTCGAAATGAGGGCCTGTGGTCATTAAATCACACCTTGTACCAACAAAAGCTTTGACTGTTTGCCTCTAGCGCTTGTGGACTCATCCAGAGCCTTCCGCAGACTCGGTTTGGGAAACACTGGTCTAGCACCTTGCATGTGGGAGTGAAGACGTTACAGAATACAATATTTTCTAGGGTTTCTGGTTAAAAAGTTTGGTTAAAATAACCAAAATTTGGATATAAAATCTTTTTGGGTAAATTTTACCCAAATTTAGTTACTTTGGCCATTACTTTTGAACCGCAAATGCTAGAAACCAATCAAAGGCTTGAAAGACACAGATTTTAGCCCAGCTTCCAATAAAAATTGAGTCAAACAGTTACCTCTTGTGGTTGGGGCACAGGGTATGATGACCTAGACCAAAAATGCTTAAGCCTATCCCACTTAGACCAAAAAGTCTTAAAGCTATCATTGCAAACTGGAAAACTTGTCGAGTCTTTTGAGGGTTTGAACAGCTTTGTAGCACAATCGACTGGCAAGTCACAGAGCTGCAAAGTGGTCCGAAAATATGGAATTCACGGACAAATCCTCCATAGGTGGTAACTTGCCCAATTTCTGTTATCAAAGCCAATCATTTTTTCATAGTCTTTGCAGTGCTTTCATTTCCCTTGTACAAATTGCACTAGACCAAGTAATATTTGTTAAGGTGAAGTATATTACTCTGCCTTACATTTTCTCTTTATTCTATAAAAACATTTACTGTGACGTGATTTTACAGTCTTACCTTAACTGGGATTCAACCTGACTAAGGTAAATATGTATTGCAAACCACACTATAAAAAGGTTGGGTGTTTAGCAGGGAGAAGTCTCAACTGGTCATGTCTGATGATGTGTTATGAACATTTTGCAGTTTTTGAAGATCATAATAATTCCAGTCGTCACTTTTTTACAGAACATCCATCAAGCAGTCGATGTATGAATGGTAGTTCATGGCCCAGAGTGGTCTTTGTTTACAGACTGCTCAAAGTTTTTCACAACAAACTCGAACTCAAGGGTCACTAAGATGGTTTTTGCCCTTGGATTCAATTGAACAAAGGCCAGCAAGACTCGTTTTGAAGGTGAGTTTTCAAAAAAAAGTGTAAATGGAAGTTTGAAAAATTCAGTTTAACACATTAGCTGCCAAGGTGCGATATACTCATACTTTGAAATCGGCCAAAAACCAGCAGTTTTCGGTTGCATATCAACTGCATAGCTCCTCCGCTGATTGCGCTAGAGAGCTGTTGAATCCCTCAAAAGATTTGGCAAGTCTTCTAGTCTGCAGTGAACAAAAAATTTTGATGTTTTGAGGTTTTTGTGAGTGACGTCATAAGTGAGGTTATGGCTCAAAAACGAAAAATGGGTTAAAATTCAAATCCCACAAAAGGTAACCTTGGCCATTTTGCCATAAAGCCATAACTTGCCAGCTGCTTGAGCTAGGAAGCTGTTCAAACCCTCTAACTAAAGACTCGGAAAGCCTTGTACTTTGGATAAAAAAAAGAGTTTTTAGGTTTTGGATGTCGTGTTTTTTGTTGATGTTTACATGATGGGAGTATGTTTATGCATATTTTGTTTACATTATGATGACGCCATCGGACCCTGAACGCCATGAGCCATTTTTTGACTCGAGTTTTTTTAACTAGGCTCTAATGCAATTCTTTAGAAGGTTTAATGGACTTTCTAGCATTTCTGGTTCCAAAATTATGGCCAGAATGCCACAAATGATTGGGAAATCTCCGCTAATCCCCAAGGGGATTCTGGAAACATTCGGATTTTTTGGCCATAACTTTGCACCTAGAAACGCTAGGAAGTCGAACCAGGGCTCTAAAGACTTGTATTATAGCCTAGTATCCAATAAAGTTTTGAGCCCTAAAATCGGCTAGTTGGATCGACTGATGACGTCATCGAAAAACGCAAAACTTACCCCAATCACGACGTCAACAACCAAAAACCCCAAACCCAAAACTTAAATATTTCTTAGGTCTAAACTGCAAGACTTTCCGAGTTTTTAGAGGGTTTGAACAGCTCTCTAGCTCAATCAGCCAGTGAGTTATGGCCTTTAGCCAAAATGACCAAGGTTACCTTTTGTGGGATTTTAATGTTCATCCAGTTTTTGGTTTCTGAGCCATAATTTCGGCTCCAGATTGACTAGAAAGCTGATCACGGGCTCTAAAGACTTGGATGATAGCCTAGTTTAAAAAAAACTTCAGCCAAGATAATGGCTCGTTGGTTTGGCTCCCAGGGCCATAAAACCAGGATTTTTGTTAAGAAAGTATCTGTATGTCGCCCAGTAACCGTGGCTGGTTTTCCCCTCACGTATATATATGTTGGCCGGTACCGAAAGTGTTAGACTTTTTTTTTGGCTACAAAGTGTTGCTCAAATAGCTAGAAGCTAGTGTCCAATGAACTACAAAGTGGTACCCAATGCTGTTTCAGCAGTTTTGTTACCAGGCTACGTAGATCATAAATTTAGTGAAAGCATCTTTTTAGTTTTCACTTCTCCATTCACTTTCAGTCAATTCCACAACTCTAGCCTAACCCTGCTGCAACAAACAAGCATCTATGTCCTTCAATTGCCCCAACAAAGTGTCGTAGGCATCTGCATCGCCTTGAACGACTGAGACAAGATGTCAATTCGGGGCAATCAACTAATAACAGGAAAGTAACCAGCAACAATATAGATTTCCTCACTGAATTCACTTTGCTACTAGGTTGCACTATTTGAAGTGAATTTCGATCTTTCTCATGTGGTGACTATTACTGTTACCTCCACCAATGACCCGAACTTCATTACATCTTAGCGCTACCACATCATTTTCTTCTCTGTTGAGTTGAAGTTATATCACTTTTTCATTTTCCTGCTATTGATATGTAATTTTTACAAGTGTGGCCCGTGTCGTTTAGTTCAAGACGATCTTCAACGGAGGATGTTACTTTTTCTCTCAGGTACCCGGGCGCTGGCATCTGCATCGCCTTGAACCACTAAGGCAAGCATAAGATGTTAATTTGTGGCAATTAACTAACAGGAAAGGAAGCAATAGGGATTCCTGAACTACTAAGTTCACTCTACTGATGCTAGGTTGCACTACTTTTATATAGAGATGAGCAAATTTCGATCTTTCTCTTGTGGTGACTATCCCAGTGACTTGTCACTTTTGGGCACTTGCACGCGGCGTTATTTCCAGAACGCCAAAAAAGACGCAATGCAAAGGTATAAGGCCAACTGCCACGATCACGATATGCAAATACTATACTACCCACAATAATGTGTCCAAGGTGTTATGCACTGCTGGCTGCAAAGTCTCAGATCTACCTCAGTGGCAAGGGAAACCTGCGCCAAATCCCCTTTAACTCCCGTGTGGCCTGTAAACTTTGATCACCGTAACTCCTGAACGGATCGGGCTAGAAAGCCAGTGAAAACATCCCTGGATCCAGAAGACAGGGTAGAATCGATTGAGAATGACAAAAACATACCATTACATTCGAAATTTTTGAGAAAAATCCATATTTGTGCTTTTGCCGTACTGAAATTTTTAGCAAAATCCGGAGTAAACGCGAAAAAACGCACACCGCATCCAGTTTAGCCGCCCGATCCGGTTTTTGCGCTTCGCCGACCGCCGGAATAGTCAAAAACAGGATTCGTTCGAAAAAATTCGATTTGGGCCATTTCGGGGGGGGGAATTAAGGGGTCCAAAAGTGGAAGTTGTAAAAGTTGAATTCTAGATCACTGTTTAGGGTCCATAGAATAAAATACAGGTGACTGCGACTTGCTGAATGGCTTAAAATGTTTAGGAAGCTATTCTGAAGCCATAGAGACCTTGGGAAGGCTGTTAGCCTAACTGCTTGGGAAGTTAATGGCCAAAAATGGAGCCTAATAATTGCTCAGCCACCTAGTGGATATTTTGATTTTATTCCCAAACAAAATTTTCCTGTCAATATTTTGGTTTGAAATTCGCTGGGATGTTGTAAAACATCAAAATACACCTTCTTGGCAAGTTTGACGGGGGTGGTTGGTGCTGGCTGGCAGAAAAGTGGCTTGAACCTCAAAATAGCCTCGAAATCCGAGGGTTTTGCCCCCTAGGAACCCCCAAGAAAGGAAGTGTCAACTTGTTTTATCATCATTACAAAGGTAAGGTCTTCACAAACATTTTTTATGTAGAAAGTTTGTTTCCAATGTGTTTGGTTTGGGCTCTGTAGACTACTGAATGGACGCGGCTCGGTTTTCTAGCCTACACCGAAAACGGTTTTTCCCAGGAAATGACATCACATGGTAGCAACCTATCTCAAAATGTGCAGGCATGTCTTACGGATCCATTGATACCTTCGGTGTCTTCCTAGCTCATTCCGTTCAGTGGTGATGGTCACTCATAGGTTTACCGACCACTGTAGTGGCCGGCGCGGGCGTTACTCAAGAGGTTGAAGCAAAAAAACTAATTTCTTTGTGTGCAGACTCGTCAATAAGACGTTTGGAGATTTTGTAAAAATGACTATGACTCAACTTTCGAGTTCATTGTGACCGTGTCGGGTCGCGTCATTTGGTAGAAAACGTGACGCGGGTCGAGTCACACAACATCGTTTTTCAACGCAAGTCGAATCGATTCACTAAAAATCGTGACTCGAGTCACACTATCACTGATATCGAATCGAAGCCCGAATGAAAATTCAAGCCCAAAATACCTACGTGCTGCTGGTGTTGATGCCATTTTTCTTAAAAATCAGGTTCAGTGTCATCAGGCTCCCGCCGTACCACTCCCTCTGAAGTGTCACGAGTGGTTAGCCACGCCTATCTCTGTTTGCGCCAGAGAAGCTGCTACTTTTGCAGTGAATGCCCCGTGGTGGCAATCATTGGCGGTGCTGCGTGTGAAAAATTTATTTGGTGGAGAGGAGAGTGAAAATTTGGTCTGTTGTGCTACGGCCAGGACGAAAACCGAACTGAGCATCCTCCAGTTTTGGTTCAATGATATCATGGTGTTTTTTTTTCAACGCACTTACACCTTTCCAGGAGGCTAAGGAGAGAGATGCCTCGGTAGTTTGTGTATTCTCTCCTATCTCCCTTTTCCCATATGGGGATGATCACCCCAGCTTGCCAATCTTTCGATGCCCTTCTAGAACACTAGGGCACTTGACACACACGAGTCAGCCAAAGAACTCTTAGATTCCAGGCTTTAAGAAGTTCAGGTCGGATTTCATTACAAACTGCGACTTTCAGTGTTTTGACAGCTGGAAAATTTTCGGCTGCAGTGATCGTTTTTTCCTTCCCAAAATTTTCTTCCTGTGTATCTGGTCGTGTGATAGTTACTGGGTGCAGAAGATCTAAAATACTCTCTCCATCTGCCAAGGATGTCCTCATTGCTGAGTAAGAGAACATTTAGGCCTTTGTTGGATCTAGCAGTATGAGATCTTTTGCCACGAAGTCGCCGGATGGTTTGCCAAAACGCTTTGTTGGCTTGGCGTAATTAGAACCCGTTTTTTTCGCCGTAAAGTCAGCGAACTTTCACGCCTCAGCCTGCATGCCAAGAAGATTCGGCTTTTTTCGGAAGCCATGCCTGGTGAGCTGCTCTCTTTGCTTAGATAGCATCTTTCACCTCTTGGTTCCACCTAGAGTTCACTTTTTTGCCATTATTCGCCACACCGAGTCGTTTCCGCCACATGCCCGAGCAGCAAAAGTGAATTTCTTGCTTTTTTTTCCAGCAAAATGTTTCAGCAAAAAAAGCAGGCTTAAATGATTTTGCTTCTGTGCTTAGTAAGCGCGTTAGGTTATAAAACTACATTCCATAGCTCAGAAAGTTGTAGGGGCTAAAGCTATGCTCAGTCTGTTCATCGCTGAGCATTTTCTACTGTACAAACACATGCGACCATTTGAAAGAAATTCTTGAAAACTGTGTGTCATACAGAAAGGTGGTAAGCTGCAGTTACGTTGCTCAAAACGTCGACGGAAAAGAAATTGTGGGCTGAAAAGTGTGGTGGCCAAGACTGCCCTTGTCCAGTGACAGCGAAGGTGCAAGACGAAAAATTGATTTGTAACGTTATAGGTTGATTTTAATCAACACAAAAATAGCATATATTTTGGCAAAATTTCACTACTTTTACCAGATTTTGGCTGAAAACTTGTGACAATATTTTTAGCAGAATCTAGCAGTTTTATGTGACAACCATCTGACAACACTGATGGTCTCGTTCACGCGGTGCTACTGCTAGGCTAGCAGTAAGTGCCAGTCACCATAAGATATGAGTGTACCCATATGTTAACTGTTAGTGCTTTTGAGTTCACAGTTAGAAACATAATACCAACATAATTAGCATGCAGTCGACATGGCACATCAGTGAGGATAAGTAGTTTTACAGTAGAAAGGAGTTCTGGCGTTGGGTTGGCATTGTTAGGATTTCGTTTTTTAAGGTAAGAATCTGACCAAATGTTCAGAAATCGCCCAACTGTTTGCTTCTGCATTTTGCATGTCATTGAAGAAAGTTGAGTGCAATCATTTTCTGTCGTCAATGGTGATAGAAATAGAATATGTCATACACGAAATACAGTACTTTTTTTAAATATATCTGCCAGTTTCAGATTTCCCTGATACCTACAAATGAAACATGGCAGATGCTTGTTCATAACAAATGCTGCAAATTGTGCACAGAATTAGATAGGAGGCTCTGTTTAAATACAAATATGTTTCAAATACTGATCAGCTGGAAGTGGGTTGGCATGGTTGGGACTAGTTTTTTGAAGATAACCATTATCCCCTCGTATGTTCCACGAATCTTCATAAACCAAGCTTGCAAAACTTTTTTCATCATTTTACATGTCATCAGGTAGAATAGGTAAACTGCCTGGCATCAGTGGTGACTAACTAATTTAAATAGTTCCTTGAAAAAATGTCATGGGAGATACAAACATAACAAATATAGAATGTTCTGTATTCATAATGTGACATAAAGGCTATATGTTTGAATGTCGGTGTAAGTAAAATAAGTTTTGACTGGTGTGTCACCAAAAAATTCATCTAGGCACTAAAATCTATCAATGTAAAATTAATTTTTATTCTCAAATGTTTTTCAGCCGTGCGCTAGAAAAACATTTGAGAAAAAAAAACATTTTTTTTTCAGCCGTGCGCATAGAAAACCTCTGTGAAATTTTGCATGCCAGTAACTTGGCACATGTGACAATGCATGCTGTAAACGTCAGTGCACGTCTGCTATGGATGGATTTCACTTGTGCAGCGTGATCGATTTTTCCACGCAGCATGGACAACTTCATGAGGAGCATGCACAGCAAAAGTAGCAACATTCGCGAAATCTGTTCATCAATATGCAAGCTTTCCAACTCCAAACAAGCCTATAGCCTACACAGCGTATCTAACTGCAGCCTACCGAAACGCCTGTCACATGTGAAAGACTTGCACATGTAAACGGAACAGTGCAATGACGTCAAAACCGATTGTCTCATTTTTGCGGACCGTCGGTTGACATGTAAACGTAGTAATGGTGTCACTGTCCAACACGCGTCGCGAGCGTGCCCAAAGAGTGAGCAGTAAAGTTGGTAATTGGGGAGTTTGTTCCCCGGGTCACCCATGGCTTTACCGAATCGTGGAATTCAAAAAAATTTATCTTGAGCTTTTGCAATTGTTTGTATTGTTTGTTCACACACGGATTCAACGTTTACGTCATCTTTAGAAAAGGGACTGAGATCGGGTTGTGCAGAAACCTTTTCTGTTGCTGGCAATTGCGAACTTTCACTGTCAAGTATATAGGGTTTCTTTGAAAAGTCTCCACAAATTATTACCCGTTCCGTGTACGGTTACGTTATTTTTTGCAGCTATCTGAAGTTCACCTACCCTTGGACTACAGACATTTTTTTCTAAAAAATTGTCAAATTAAACAAAAACTTCCTGGTAATTTCCACCATGTAAACATCCAGCGGACTCAAATGCGTACGCTCTAACCGTCAACATTTCTACATGTGTTCTAATCACACCCTCTAACCCAGTGGTTCTCAAACTTTTCTGCACGTTGACCCCCAATTAAGGTACACAATTTTCTGTAGACCCCGTGGCCTAGCCGAACAGATACTAATACAAGGAAAGTCGCTAACTTTCCTTTGCAAAAGTCAGCGTTCCCACGCGGTATTTAAAGTATTGAAGAAGCATTGAATTTCAAAATCGGTTTTCAAGACCTTGAAAAAGTGTTGAATTTGGCCAAAATGTCCCTTAGGTATTGAAAAAGTATGGAAATTCCGAATGGAAAACATACTAGAAGTGTCTGAGTAGAAAGTTCTCTGATTACACTGATAAATTTTTATTGAGTGAACTTACAAGCAAACATGCGTAACAAACATATCTTCAGTGCTCCAAATAATGATTTAGTGCGTTTTTCAGTTTTAATCTGCTGTGTAGCAGCAAAATTCACTCAATTTTGCAATCTTTTCAAATTTAATAGCTTGCGGCTTCATGCTCCATTGTACAAATATTGGATTGTAAGGGACGCTGCAAACAGCAGCATTCCTCTATGTTAAATATGTGTAATTCTTCAAAGAATGTCAACTTGAAAAAATGAAAGTATTACTTCACCAGCTAGTAGCTGGTGTACGCAGAAAGTTTTCCTAGGGGGGGGTTCATTCAGAGGCACATGGTGGTCATCTGTATTTGGTGTGCGTTGTTTGTGACGTCACAATTTGACGTCATATTCACGCATTCAAACCAACGTTTTGGCGAAGTTTGTTGACATAATATGCGGATTCGTTTACACGCACTCCTCTTATTTTATGTGTTATTGCACTGGATATAAACTATCAGCGCTCCAAGTTAGGATATTGGAGGAAAATAAACTCAACTCTACCACACAACAGTTCATAACTGCGAAAATATCAGGCAGCGCATTAAAACAGGGAAGTAAAACACTCATCATTGCGTCAGAGTAAATTTACAATTGCGGAATCAGGCTGCGCTAATGGTTTGTCGAATACGAGCAGTCGAGCACAGGTGTGCGGCTGGACTGGCTGGAGCACACCGTGGTTTGCAAGATCGAATCTTGTGAAACTACACAAGAATTGAGAATGCGCGTAAAGTACGCAAGAAAACTTTCGATTTTTTGTTATGCATAGAAGTACAGCAAACTTTTGTTTTTCCTTTTTCCCTGCTGAGACATTATCAAGTGCCTGAATGCTTATATGTTAACAACTGCTGTTTTCGAGCTCGTGCAACAGTTCTATCATGCTACAGAACATGGTAATGTGGCCAATGCAGTCAGCGCATGCGCTGATCAGCCATAGAGGACAAAATTAAGACAACTGTTTTGGATAAAGTGAACTATCGCGGAACACAATCGTAAACATGCGTAGTGGACGAAAGGTCTGAAAATCTGGTGGTATGGTTTCTGGATGTAGGCGATAACCCACCTTCCCACCATAACCTATTTATTACTTTTTGGCCCATGTACACTGTTCCTTGAAATTTGCATGTAAATCCATTCCGTGGTAGTTGCAATAAGTCGACAAATAAACAAGCAAAAAGTATGCGAAAGCAGTCAATCCCGTTTGCGCAGGTAATAAAGTTTTTGTAAAATATCAAGCTCGAGGGGGGTGGTAACCCAACCCCACTTACGTACGCCCTTGCCAGCTACCCCAAGTGATATTTCCTCAAGATCATGACTGTGATGTCATCTTAACCAGTTTGATAATTTTTTGATCTTGGCCGCAACGTTTTGTTTTTTTCAAGAAGTTAGTATTTGAGTTTACTGGTGCAAACAATTGCATGCAATAAAGTTGAAGCGCTGGGACACCAACAAACACCTGCAGGTTGTCTCGTCGGGCACCCATCGACAGTTTCATAATTTTCTGTCATGGTTTAAAGTTGAAGGCAGCATTAGTGGGTAGTTAATCAGATTACATTTTTAAAGGGGCTATTGTCCGCCAGATCAGTGGTCGGCAACCACCGGGCCGCGGCCCAGTGCCGGTCCGTGAGGAATTTGTTACCGGTCCGTGCAAAACAAAGCCCAAATTGCTCCAAAAACTGCATATTTTTATGACAAATTCACCGTGTTTGCCTCTCTGAGGAAAATCCCACAGTTGGCCTACGGCTAGTCTTCACGGTTTCAAGACTGTTTGCACCGTTAGGCTAGTGCAAAAACATAAATTTGTTTTCCAATAATGAGTGCATTTTTCCGTTCAAAAATACCAAAAAACAAAAATTTCGTCAAGTTTTCTTCAAAAACGCATAAAATCTTTTTTAGAAGTTCGTTTTCAATTTTGGAAGCACTTTCGTGACGCTTGCGTAATCATGTTTTGTAGAGTGCGAGATAAGCCGCGCGTTATTTTATTGAGAGTCGGGTCCGCAAATTAATGCGAGGCTTAAACCGGTCCGTAGTGCGAAAAAGGTTGCCGA